>Ga0181524_10000656_pt1 | contig 41575 bp, 44 predicted proteins | sample PEATcosm2014_Bin_34_FD_119761 | JGI IMG/M metagenome (GOLD analysis project Ga0181524, IMG submission 119761) | Peatland microbial communities from MTU Mesocosm Facility, Houghton, MI, USA - PEATcosm2014_Bin05_60_metaG | ecosystem: Environmental > Terrestrial > Soil > Wetlands > Peat | place... | reverse complement strand
GAGCGCGACGACCCCCGCGACCGACATCGCCGCCTCCATGTCGAACCGGGAATCGCCGACCAGGAAGATCCTCGCGGCCGGGTACCGTCGGCGGTACTCCGCGAGGTGCTCGCGCTTCGTACCCTCCGCGGAACCGAGCACGTCGTCGAACCAGTAGCGGAGCCCCTCGCGCTCGAGGATCAGGTCGGCCATCTCGGTCTCGGCACCGGTCGTGATCGCGAGCGTCCAGCGCTCGACCGAGAGCCGTTTCAGGAGCTTCGGCATCTCCGGGAACGGGGCGGCATCGGCGTACGCCTCGGTCACCTTGCGCTGGTGGAACGTGCGGGCGGCCGCCGCGCGCGCCGCCGGGGGTGCGTCGGGGTAGAGCTGGGCGAGCTGGGCCTCGAACGGCATCCCCGTGGTCGCGAGGTAGTGGATCCGCGCCTCCTCCGGGGGAGTGCCGAACTCGCGGCACATCACGTCGGCCGCGACCTTGCTGATCGACGAGAGATCGTCGAGGATCGTCCCGTCCAGGTCGAACAACACGACCCCGCGCTCGACCGCGCGGGGCGCCGGGGGCGGGCGACGGGGCGCGGGCGAGAGCGTCGCCGTCGCGGTCCGGTGGACCGGGAAGGCCATCGGGAGCGCGACCGGTCCGTCGGTCGCCGGCGCGGCGGGGGGTCGGTGCGGGTCCGCCGAACGGGGATCGGTGGGCATCGGGCGGCCGAGCGCCGCCCCCTTTAAACACCGGCGGCGGGAGCCGGGCTAATAGACGCGGCCTGCCTCGGTCGTCGCAACGGGGCGAGCACACCATGCATCCGAGCCGCGCGATCCGGGGAAGGGCCACCCAGCTGCTCGACGGTCGGCGGATCGTCCTCGGGATCACCGGGTCGATCGCGGCCGTCGAGGTTCCCAAGATCGCCCGGGAGCTGATCCGGCACGGGGCCGACGTCCGCGCGGTGATGAGCCCGGACGCGGCCCGGATCATCACGCCGGAAGCGGTCGAGTTCGCGACCGGCCACCCGGCCGTCCTCCGGCTCTCGGGGAACGTCGAGCACGTGACCCTCCTCGGCCCCGGCGAGGGCCGAGCCGACCTCTACCTGATCGCGCCCGCCACCGCGAACACGATCGCCAAGATCGCCCACGGGATCGACGATACCGCGGTCACCTCGTGCGCGTCGGTCGCCCTCGGCGGAGGGGTCCCGATCCTCCTCGCCCCGGCGATGCACTCGCTGATGGGCGGGAACCCGGCGATCCGGGAGAGCCGGGAGAAGCTCGCGAAGTGGGGGGTCTCGTTCCTGTTCGGGCCCCGGACCGAAGGGGAGGAGAAGGTCGCCTCCCCCGACGAGATCGCGGCGGCGGTGATCCACGCCCTGGCGACCGGCCCGTGGCGCGCGCGGCGGATCACCGTGATCGGCGGTGCGGCGCGCGAGTCGATCGACGCGGTGCGCTCGGTGACGAACGAGAGCTCGGGGGCGACCGCGGTCGCCTGGGCGACGCAGGCGTTCTACCGGGGGGCGGACGTGGAGCTCTGGGCCGGCGCCCTCGAGGTACCGGTCCCCGCCTGGATCCCGATGCACCGGTGGCGAGGGGTCGCGGACCTGCTCGACCTCGCCCGGCGGCGCCGGGCCGACCTCGCCCGGGCGGGGGCGATCGTCGTCCCCGCGGCGCTTTCCGACTTCACGCTGCCGGCCGCGCCGGGGAAGATCGCCTCCCGCGGCCGGGAGGGTCTCCGGCTGGAGCTGACGCGGGCCCCCCGGGTGCTGCCCGCGCTGAGGAAGCTCGCGCCGCCGCCGACCCGGCTCGTGGCGTACAAGCTCCTCGCCGGGGCGACGGAGTCGCTCCTGGAGCAGGAGGGTCGCCGCCTGCAGGAGGAGACCGGCGCCGACTGGGTGGTCGCGAACGATTCGAAGACGATGGGCGCGACCGAGACCGCCGCGCTGGTCCTCCCTCGAGGGCAGGCCCGCCGGTGGCTCCGCGGGCCGAAGGCGGAGGTCGCGGGAAAGCTGCTCGACGACCTCGGTCGGGAGCTCGCGAACCTCGCCGCCGCCTCCCCCCCGCGCCGGACCGCCCCGCGTCGAGGGGCCCCGGTCCGCCGGCGGGCGGCTCGCCCCTGAGCGGGGGACGTCCCGCTACCCGCGCCGGCCTCGCCTCGCGGGCCCGTCGCCGTTAAGAGATGAGCCCTACTCGCGGCCGAGGGGTCCCCGATGGTCAAGCTCGCCGAGTGGCGGGGCAAGGAGCTGTTCCGCAGGTACGGTATCGCGCTGCCCGCAGGAAAGGTCGCCCGGTCGGCCGAGGAGGCCGAGCGCGCGGTGACCTCCGGGGACGTGCCGTTGCCGTGTGTCGTCAAGGCCCAGGTGCTCGCGGGGGGGCGGGGGAAGGGCGGCGCCGTACGGTTCGCCTCCACGCCCGCCGAGGCCCGGGCCGCGGCCGAGGCGATCCTCGCGCTCGAGTTCAAGGGAGAGCGGGTGAAGGAGGTCCTCCTCGAGGGAAAGGTAGCAATCGCGCGGGAGCTCTACGTCTCCCTCGCGCTCGACCGTAGTTCCCGCGTTCCCGTGCTGATCACGAGCGGGCAGGGCGGGGTCGAGATCGAGTCGGTCGCCGATTCGGCGATCGAACGACAGCCCATCGACCCGTTCCCCGGTCTCGCAGCGTACGAACGCCGCCGCGCGGCCCGGAGCCTCGGCCTCACGGGCGCGGCGGCGAAGTCGCTCGACGGGCTCCTCACCTCGCTCTGGACGCTGTTCGACCGCGAGGACGCGGAGCTGGTCGAGATCAATCCGCTCGCCGTGGTCGGCGACGGGCTCGTCGCGCTGGACGCGAAGGTGATCATCGAGGACGACGCCGTGTTCCGGCACCCGGAGTACGCCGCGATCCAGGACGACCGGACCCCGCTCGAGGAGATCGCCCGCGAGAAGGAGATCGCGTTCGTCCAGCTCGACGGCAACATCGGGGTCATCGCCAACGGGGCGGGGCTCACGATGGCGACGCTGGACGTCCTGAAGGAGTTCGGAGGGGCGCCCGGGGTCTTCCTCGACCTCGGCGGGACCGACGACGCCAAGAAGGTGACCGAGGCGTTCCTCCTGATGGCCGAGGCCCATCCGAAGGCGGTGTTCCTGAACATCTTCGGGGGCGTCACCCGGTGCGACACGGTCGCGAAGGGGCTCGTCGAGGCGATGCAACAGGTCCCGCCCGCGGACCGGTTCCCGCTCGTCGCCCGCATCCGCGGCAACAACGAGAAGGAAGGGATCGAGATCCTGCGGGCGGCGGGGATCTCCGCCGTGCCCGACCTGAAGGCCTCCGCGCAGGCGGTCGTCGCGGCGGCGGGGAGGTCTCCATGACCATCCTCGTGGACGCCCAGACCCGCGTGGTGGTCCAGGGGATCACCGGCCACCAGGGGACGGTGCACACGCGCGGCATGAAGGAGTTCGGCACGGCCGTCGTCGCCGGGGTCACCCCCGGGAAGGCCGGCGCCGAGGTGGAGGGGGTCCCCGTCTTCGACTCGGTCCGGGACGCGGTCGCCGCCACGCGCGCGAACGCGAGCTGCATCTTCGTGCCCGCCCCGTTCGCCAAGGACGCCCTGATCGAGGCGGTGGACGCCGGGATCCGCCTGTGCGTGGTCGTGACGGAGCACATCCCGTTCCACGACATGCTCGTGATGTACCACTACGCGAAGGGGAAGGGCGCCCGGATCATCGGGCCGAACTGCCCCGGGATCGCCTCGCCGGGGAAGTCGAAGGTCGGGATCATCCCGAACGTCGTCTTCCGGCCGGGCCGGGTCGGGGTCGTCTCCCGCAGCGGCACCCTCACCTACGAGATCGTGAGCGGCATCAAGGAGCACGGCCTCGGCCAGTCGACGTGCCTCGGCCTCGGCGGCGATCCGGTCGTCGGGACGTCGTTCGTCGACGCCCTGCCCCTCTTCGAGGCCGACCCCGAGACCGACGTCCTCGTCCTGGTCGGCGAGATCGGCGGGACCGCCGAGGAGGACGCCGCCGAGTACATCCAGCACCATTTCACGAAGCCCGTCGTCGCGTACATCGCGGGCCACAGCGCCCCGCCCGGGAAGCGGATGGGCCACGCCGGGGCGATCATCTCGCGCGGCAAGGGCACCGCCGAGACGAAGGTCGCCGCCCTGGAGGGTGCCGGGGCGCGGGTCGCCCGGTTCCCGTACGAGATCCCCGACCTGGTCGCCGGGCTCGTCGCCGAGCGGGCGCGCCGATGACCCCGGACCCTCCCCTCGGCGCCGGGTCCGAGGAAGCGGAGCCGTGCATCGTGCGGGGATGCGGGGCGCCGTCCGTCCGCCACCTCTCGCTCACGGAGGCCCGCCGCGGGTTCTCCGACCTCCCCGAGAAGGGGCGGCGCGCTCCGCTCTGTCGCGACCATTACCGCGCGTGGAAGAAGGCGACCAAAGAGGCGAGAACCCTCGACCGCCTCGGCCGCTAGGGCTCGGTCGCACCGAGCCGATCGCCCCCGGGGCCGACTCCGAGCGCTTCCGCCCACTGGCCGCTCCCTGCCGTCGCGGAACCGCCTCGGCCCTCGGTGGCGCGCGCCTCTCCTTTCGACACGGCTTTCTAGCACCGCCGGTTCGTGAACGAAGCGGTCCGCGCGGACCCCTCGCGACGATGCACCGGAACCTCTCGCCCTACCCCGAGACCCAGGGATACGTCGACGCGGAGGGCTCCCGCCTCTTCTACCGGAGCCTGGGAAACCTCACGTCGCCCGCCGTCCTGGTCGTGCACGGGGGCCCCAGCGACCACCGGTATCTCTCGGTGCTCGCCGACCTCGTTCCGAACGGGTACCGGGTCGTCTGGTACGACCAGCTCGGGTGCGGGCGGTCGAGGCACCCCCGGTCGTTCCGGGACTACTCGATGGAGGCCGCGGGCCGCCACGTGGAGGCCGTTCGGCGGCAGCTCCGGCTCGGCCGTCCGCACCTGTTCGGCCACAGCTGGGGGGGCGCGCTCGCCCTGCAGGCCGCGGTCCTCTTTCCGAGGAGCTTCCGCAGCCTGACCACGTGCGGTGGGTTCGCGAGCGAGGCGAGCTTCCAGCGCGCGATGCGGCAGCACGTCCACGGGCTCCCGAGGGCGGTCCGGGAGCCGATCGAGCGGAACGAACGGGTCGGGCGGTACGGTTCGGTGGAGTACCGGGCCGCGGTGCGGACCCGCCAGAGGGTCTACAGTACCGGGCTCCGGGTGCTGCCGTACGACTTCGCCGCGAGCCTCTCTACCGTCAACCGCCGCCTCCGGCGGGCCATCTACGGCGACCGTCCCGGACTGCTGTCGCCGGCGACCGGTTTCCTGCAGGGATGGGACCTGCAGTCCGGGCTTCGTCGCCTCCGGATGCCGTCCCTCGTCCTATCCGGAACGATCGAGGCCGGGAGGTACACGGCCCGGGACGTCCATCGCTGGCTTCCGGGCTCCCGGCTCGTCACCTTCGCCGGGGCGGCCCATCTGCCGTTCTACCAGGTGCGGGACCGGTTCATGGAGGTCCTGCTGACATTCCTTCGGTCGGTCGACCGGAGCTGAGGGCCCCAGACCGGCGCGCGAGGGGGAGCGCCCCCTCCTCCTCGGTCCCGCGCCACCGACCAAGGCTCCGCACCGCCCCCGCGGGCGGTCCAAGGACCGAATGCCGGGAATCGACAGAAGTAGTCGAGGAATGGGTTCGTGAGGGGCCACGCTCGGGCCCCTCACTGCTTCCGCATCCTCTGGGCCCTCATGCGGCGGCGCATCCGCTTCTTGCGCCATTTCCACCGCATGTGGCCGCGCTTTTTCCAGACCCGGGAGGAGCGTTTCATTCCCTCAGCTACCGAACGCGCGCGGGTAGGGGTGTCGGTTTATTAGGGTTCCCCCGAGGAGGGGCGCCCCTCGAGGCGGCGGGGAGGTCGTCCCCCGGGGTCCGCGACCACAACGGCGAGCGTGAACCCGTCGTACCCCTTGACCCCGACCGTCTGGAGGACCGTCGCGCTCAGCCTCGTGTCCCCGTGGAGCCGCTCGTGCATGCGGCGGACGCCCTGGACGTTCGGGTCCCGGCTGTGGGCGTCGACCACGTCCCCCCGCCGGACGACATTGTCCGCGATGATGACGGTCCCTTCGTGGGAGAGCCGGACCGCCCACTCGAGATACTCCGGGTAGGCCGGCTTGTCGGCATCGATGAACACGAGGTCGAACGGCGCCCCTTTCTCCTTCGCGAGAGCGGGCAGGGTCTCCTGGGCCGGTCCCACGCGGACCTCCACCCGGTCGGAGAGCCCCGCCCGGAGGAGGTTGGCCCGAGCCACCGCGGCGTGCGCCGGCTCGAGCTCGAGGGTCACGAGCCGTCCTCCGGGGTCGAGGGCTCGGCCGAGCCAGATCGCGCTGTACCCACCGAGGGTGCCGATCTCGAGGATTCGGCGGGCCCTTACCGCCTTCGCCAGCAGCTGGAGGAGCTTCCCCTGAAGGGGGGAGACCTGGATGTCGGGAAGGCCGGCCGCCGCGCTCGCGCGGAGCGCGGCCTCGAGGACCGGGTCTGGGGGCTCCAGCAGCGCCTCGTAGTACCGGTCGACGGCGGTCCACCGCGCGAGCTCCTCCGGCGCCGAGGGGCGTTGGGTCATGCGGCCTGCAGGGCCGCCGGGTTCATGGGGTCGACGACCGTTCCTCCCGCCACCCCGACCGTCGGGCCTCCGCCGTTATCTAGGTCCCTCTCCCTCCGGCGCCCGGTGCTGACCCCGGCCGACCTCGAGGTGAACGTCCTCGACTTCCGGCAGCGGTCGTTCCAGTTCGAACGGCTCACCACGTTCGAGGGAACGGAGTTCGCCGTCTTCTCCCGCACCGAGACGGAGAGCGAGAGCAAGTTCCGCCCCCGCCTCGTACACCTCCGGCTCGCGGTGCCGCTCGCCTGGATCCTCCTCGACGAGGGAACGGACTCCCTCCGGATCTCCCGGGACGGGCTCGGCCTCCCGATGGCACCGGCCGAGGCGGTCGTGGAGGTCGGGGCGGAGCGGCCCGAGTTCCGCGAGCAGGGGGTCGAATGGCGGCGGGCGAAGGGGCCGTCCGGCTCGCTCGTCTACGCCCCCGCGGAGTTCGCCGGCCGCCTCCTCACGCCGGAAGGGTTCGCCGGGCTCGGGCTGGTCTAGGGCGACCGGGGCTGAAGGATCCGCTCGACCAGCGCGGCGATTACCGCCCCGACGATCGGGGCCACCCAGAAGATCCAGTCCTGCTGGATCGCCCAGTGGTCCGGCGACCAGAAGACGGACAGCACGGCGGGGGCGAAGCTGCGCGCGGGGTTGACCGAGGCCCCGTCGACCGGGATCGCCACGAGGTTGATCATGAGCAGGGTGAGGCCGATCCCGAGCGGCGCGAGGTTCTTCGACGAGTTGTCGCTCCGCGTCGCGAACAGGATCACCGTCACGAGGAAGAAGGTGAACACGACCTCGAGGAGGAAGACCGCCCCCCATCCGAAGAAGTAGGGCGAGCCGTTCCCCGAGTATCCCTGGGCGGCGAGGCCGCCGCCCGATGTCACGCCGTGCCAGAGCGTCGAGTTGCCGTAGGCCACTCCGGCGATGACCGCCACCGCCAGGACGGCGCCCAGGAGCTGGGCGAGGATGTAGGGAATGACCTCGCGGGCGCGGAAACGGCCGGCGAGCCAGCAGCCGACCGTGACGGCCGGATTGAAGTGGGCCCCCGAGAGGTCGCTGAACGCATAGATCATCGCGGTCAGTCCGGTCCCGATGGCGAAGCTGATCAGGATCACCCGCGTGAGAGGGTCGAAGCCGCTCTCCGAGGGAAGGGAGAGCAGCGCGGCGCCGGTGACCGACAGGAGCAGGCCGAAGGTTCCGAGGAACTCCGCGAAGTATCGCTGGGCCGGGGTGGTCGACATCGGGTCCCCGGGAGACGTTCCCGGGGTTAAATCTTGCCCCGGAGGCGAACGCGGCGCGGGGGCTACAGCACGCCCATCTGGCCGAGCTTCTCGGGCAGGTAGTGGTCGGTGACGTAGTTGAGCCCGTACTTCGCGAGCGACTGCTGCTCGGCCTTCTTGCCGTTCTTGAGCATCAGCTCGATCTCGCTCCGCCACTCGGCCGTCCCGAACCGGGGGTCGGTGAGCTCCGCCTCGAGCGCGCGGACGTCCTGCTCGGAGAGCTTGTCGGACGGAAGGTCGTAGTTCTCGATGTCGGAGGCGGTGACGCCGAGGAACTCCGCCGACGGGGTCGCGAGGTAGTTCGAGAGGTGCGCGGTCTTGATCGCGCCGTAGGCCACGCTCGCGAAGATCCGGAACGACCACGGGTCGCCGTCGGTGAAGACGACCACCGGCAGCTCGAGCTCCTCCGAGACGCGGCGGAGGAAGCGGCGCGTCGACCGCGCCGGCTGGCCCTTCAGGTGGAGGAGGATCGCTTTGTGTTTCTCGTCGAACCCGTTCTCGGCGAGCCGGTCGACCATGCCGCCGCACTCGATCGCGATGATGAACTTCGCGTTCGTGCTGACGAACTCGATCTTCTCCTTCTCGACGTTGAACGGCAGCGAGTAGCCGCCGTCGCCGACGTCGTCGCGGCAGTTGATCTTCTTGACGATCCCCTTGCGGTTGCGTTCCTTGATCGTCAGGTCGCCGATCACCGACGCGCCGTTCTCCTCGGGGTGGAGGCGGAAGTCCTCGCGCAGCCGCTCGCACATCACCTCGAGGTCCTCGATGAGCAGGTTCGACTCGTCCTCGCTGTGGAACTTGGCGTCGTCCCAGCCCTCGCTGATGTAGTAGAGCTCCCGCAGGGTCGACGTCTTCTTGTCGCGGGACATCTCGTTGATGAAGTCGACGAGGTAGAACGTCCGCAGGAGCATCAGCGCGCCGTCGAGCTTGCGCGCGCTGCGCGTCCCCATCGCGCGGCCGAGCTTCCAGACCCCCTCCCGCGTCTGGAATGCGAGGTTCTGCTTCGTGCGGAGCGGGAGACGCATGCTCGGGATCTCGCCGCGCGAGAGCTGCTCGTAGATCTGGCCCGCGAGTCCCATCGTCGGGGCGAGCGCGTCGGCCCGCACCTTCGGAAGGTCGTCGTCACTCGTCGTCGCGGACGCCCGCGCTCGTTTCGGCGGCATCGTAATCGACCTCCTGTTCCTCGGATGTCCCCCCGCCGGAGACCTCGGCGGCGGCGGCCTCGGCCGCCTCCACGATCGTCCGCGGCAGCCGTACGTCCCAGTCCCCGGGGAGCGGGTCCGCGCCGAGGACGCGGGCCTCGTCGATCCCCGCGACGTACCAGTCGAGGTCGCCCGCGTCGACCTCGGTCCTGGGCGGGAAGGAGATCGTGAGCGCGGTCCGGCCGTTCGGGACGAGCTTCGGAAGCGTCCACCACGCCCGGCCGAGGGCCTCCTCGGCACCGTCCGGCGTCGGGGAGAGCTTCGCCCGGCGGAACAGCTCCGGGTCGACCTCGAGGAACAGCTCGAGCACGCGGGCGCGGGGCGTGTAGTTCGTCACCTCGACCGAGGCGCGCACCGCGCCGGCGTCGCCGGCGAACGTCGTCTCGACGTTCACGACGTCCATGATCCGCGTGATCACCGGCGTGAGGTCGGGGACCGGCTTGTGGACGAGATGGCTCGCCTTCTCCGCCAGCTTCGGGAGGATCCGCTGGATGATCGCGAACTTCTCGCTCGCGAAGTCGCGCCGGCTCATGCGCGAGAGGTGGGTCCTCAGGTGGCGGGCGGCCGCCTGGAGCGCGAGGGTCAGCTCCTTGTCGATCTCGGGGTCCTCCGCGATCGCCTCCTTCGCCTCGCTCGTGAACGGCACCTTGGTCGAGGCGACGTGGACGAGGACGAGCGCGGGCCCCACGGGCACCCCGGAGCCTCCCTTCTGGTCGAGCCCGTACCGGCGCCAGTCGACGTTGCCGATCGCGTTGGTGATGGCGCAGGCCCCCTGCTGGAACAACAGCGGCACGCGGTTCGCGAACCGAAGGATCTGCATCGGCTGGTCGGCGGGAAGCCCGCCGCCGTAGACCAGCCCGACCTCGACCATGAACGGGAACCCCCCGCGGACCTTCGGCGGGCGGCTGACCGGGGGGGCGAAGAACTCCGGACGCAGCTCCCCGAGGACGTTGCGGAGACCGCGCTTGATGAGCATCGCTCCGATCGGCGAAAGGCACTCGGCGGACGGCGCCACGAGGGGAATGGTGTGGAGGGCCGTGAGCAGCCGCTCCTGGGTGTCCCCCTGGATCGACGCGGGCCGCGCACCGGCCGGCAGGGAGGCGCTCGCCAGCACGTCCCGGACGGCCCGGGCGCTGACCCCCTGGAGGTCCTTGGCGAGGAACTCGCCGAGCGTCGCCCGCTTCGTTCCCTTGAGCAGGTAGCCGAGCTCCCCCAGCTCGAGCCCGTACGGATGGGGTAGGGTCTCCTTCGCGAGCGGCGGGAGGTCGGTCGTCGCCCGCTCGAACGTCATGCGGCTCCCGTCCGGCTCGACGAGGACGATCCGGGCGTGCGGGTTCACGATCGCCGTGCCCCGGAGGTACTCGAGCGGCGACTGCCGCCCCCGCAGGTACCGCGCCTTCAGGATCAGCTCGACGCTCGTTCCGTGCGGCCGGTCCCACAGGACGACGTCCTCGGACGCGATCCTCGGCTGGTTCTTCTGGGTGTCGAGGAACAGCTCGAGGACGTGGGCCGCGTCCTCCTCCTCGACCTTGGAGATGATCCGTGCCGGACGGGCCGTCGTGAGGTTGGCGTACAGGACGGCCGCGGAGATCCCGATCCCCTGCTGCCCCCGGGCCTGGCGGTTCGAATGGAAGCGGGAGCCGTACAGCAACCGGCCGAAGACGTTCGGGATCTCCCGCCGCAGGATTCCCGGCCCGTTGTCCGCGACCGCGACACGGTACCGGTCGTCGCTCTCCTTCGCGATCTCGACCGTGATCTCGGGGAGGACCTGGGCCTCCTCGCAGCTGTCGATCGAGTTGTCGACCGCCTCCTTCACCGTCGTGAGGAGGGCCCGCTGGAGGTTGTCGAACCCGAGGATCTGGCGGTTCCGCTCGAAGAACTCGGCGACCGAGATCTCGCGCTGCTTGGCCGCGAGCTGCTGGGCGATCGTGGGAGCGGGGGCCACCGGCCTTCTCGGGGGCGTCACCGCAGTATAAGGGCCACGGTCGAGCGGAACGGAGCCTCAGCCGGAGGAGGTGGGGCCCGGCCGCGCGGCAACGTCGCGGAGCACGGGCCGGAACGGTCGCCACCGTCCCCCCGCGCCGAGGTCGACCTCGACCCGGAAGAGGCGTTCCTCCGGGGCGAGGCCGACGAGCTCCACGGGCTCGAGCGGCAGGGGTTCGCCGCGGTGGTCCCACGCCCCCGAACCCCCGCCGAAGACGATCCCGTCCTCGACCCCGACGCGGTTGACGTAGACGACCGGCATCCCGTTCTCGACCGCCCGGGCCGGCAGCAGCCGTTCGAAGAGGCGGCCGCTCGTCACCGGGGACGCCGAGATGTTGACGAGCAGTTCCGACCCCGCGAGCGCGAGGTCGCGCGCCACCTCCGGGAAGAACACGTCGTAGCAGATCTCGAACCCGATCCGGTGCCCGGCGACCTCCAGGGGCCGGCTCGCGTCGGTCGGCGAGAAGGCGATCCCCTCCTCGAACGGCCCGAAGTTCGGGAGGTACCGCTTCACCTGGAGCCCCCGGTCGCCGGTGGGGAGGACGAGCAGGGCCGCGTTGCGGAGCTCCCCCTTGCGCTCCTCCGAACCGACCGGGGCGCCGACGACGATCGCGGTCCCGCTCTCCCGGGCGACCCGACGCAGGGTCGCGGTCGCCGCGTCCCGGCCGCCGGGGTCGAGCGCGAGGGTGTGGACCCGGTCGCCCACGCGGTACCCCGAGAGGAACAGCTCGGGGAAGACCGCCAGATCGGCCGGCGCGGCGCGGACGGCCGCGGCGAGGCGCTCGAGGTTCCGTTCGGGGTCCGCCGGCGAGGGCGCGAGCTGGCCGAGCGTGAGGCGCATCAGTAGAAGTAGCGGCGCACGGCGAGGAGGTAGACGAGGAGCCCCACGAAGACGAGGAAGAGGATCGTGATGAGGCCCGTGAAGAACAGGTAGGCGGTCGCTCCGAAGACGAGGACGATCGTGGTCCAGAGCGCCCAGGTCTCCTGGCGCCAGAGGGACGTCGCGACCGTGAGGAGCGCGATCCCGAGGAGCATGAGGATCGCCGCCCCCTGGAGGTCGATCGACTGGAAGATCTCGAGCGAGGAGGGGACCGTGCTACCGAAGATCGAGTTCAGCACGAACAGCGTTCCGGCGAGGACCATCACGATGGCGAAGAAGGCGATCAGCACGGCGAGGACCGCCACGCCGACCGGGAGCCGCGGGCGGACGACCCCCGGCTGCCACGCGGGAGGCAGCCGGTCGAACTCGACGGGCGCGGCCGTGCCGGTCGCCGATGCCGGGGCCGTGGAGGTGCCGCTCATCCGCTCTCGGGCGGCGGCGCGAGCCCGTCCGCGGCAAATGTACCTTTCGTTGGAGGTGCACGCCGCCCGCCTCCCTCGCCACCCGGGGGGGCGGCGCGCCGGTCCCTGCGCCGAACGCCGGGACCGCTAGTACCGCCGGACGGCCGCCCCTTGGGCCAGCCGCTCGAGCAGGTGGCGGTAGGGCCCGGAGGGAACCGGTTCGAGCGCGCCCGCCGCCCGGTCGGCCCACCCCTGAGCCTCCGCGGCGACGGCGGCCGGCGTCCCCGCGAGCTCCGCGAGCTCCCGGAGGCGCAAGAGGTGCTTCGTGCGCTTGCGCCGGAGCAGGAACAGCTCCTCGAACTCCCCCTGGCGCCGGCCCTCGAGCCGTCCGTACGTCTCGAGCGCGACCAGGGTCGGGTTCCCTTCGCGGAAGTCGCCGAACAACGGCTTCCCGAGGATGTCCGGGTCGCCGAACACGTCGAGCAGGTCGTCCCGGATCTGGAAGGCGATGCCGAGCGCCCGGCCGTACGACGCGAGGGCGTCGATCCGGGGCGGGGACGCCTCCCAGATCTCGGCGCAGGAGGCGAGCGCGGCCGAGATGATCGCGGCCGTCTTTCGCTCGACGACGCGGAAGTAGTGCTCCCGGCCGGTCGACAGGTCGAACCGCGCCGCATCCTGCAGGACCTCGCCTTCGACGAGGTCGGCGCACGCTTCGCCGCAGCGCAGGATGATCGACTTCGGGTACTCTGCCGCGAGCTCGAACGCGCGGACGAACAGGTAGTCGCCCGAGACGATCGACAGCGGGATCCCGTACGCCCGGGGCATCGACGGCCGGCCCCGCCGCGTGTCGGCGTGGTCGATGACGTCGTCGTGGACCAGGGTCGCCGTGTGGATCAGCTGGAACGCGGCGGCGAGCGAGGCGATCGGCTGCGCCGACTGCGCCCCGAGCGCGCGGAACGCGACGGCCATCAGCAGGGGCCGGACCCGCTTGCCGCCCATCGAGCAGGCGTACCGTGCCGCCTCGGTGAGCTGCGAGTACCGGGAGCCGAGCACCTGGTTGAGCTGCCAGTCGACGTCGGCGAGGTCGCTGACGAGCGTCGGGGAGAGCTCCGCGAGCTCCCGGCTCGCCTCCGCCCCGAGCGTCTGGGCGACGAGGCTCTCGATCGACGGCTCGAGCGAATCGCCGGCGGGCGGAGGGGTCGTCACGAGGCGCCTCCGAGGCGCGGGGGCCACCGGAGCCGCATCATGGCATCTAGACCCGACACCCCGATATATCGCATGCCCAGGGCCAGCAGGGGATCCCAGCGGCCGATCCGGTCGGCGAACCGCTGGACCCGGGCCGCGCGGGCCAGGGGAGGATAGAGCGCCCGGCGCCACTCGGTGTCGTACTCCGCGAGGGGAGCCCCGTCCCGCACGTGGCGCGCGGCGGCCGTGCCCGCCAGCCACCCGCTGAGCATCGCCGTCGGGATCCCCCCTCCGTTCGTCGCCATCACGAGGTTGGCCGCGTCGCCCGCGAAGACCGTCCGCCCGACGACCAGGCTCTCGGGAGGCGGGCCGATCGGCACCCACCAGGGGGTCCGTTCCCGCACCGGGCCGAGCCGCTCGCGGGCCGCGAACCGGTCGAGGAGCCGGCCGAGGCTGGTCGCCGCCGGCAGGTACGCGACCCCGAGCCCGACGTTCGCATCGTGTGCCCGCGGGAAGCACCAGGCGTAGCCGTGGGGGGCCGCCCGACCGAAGTAGAGCCAGATCTCGTCCCCGAGCGGCCCGTCGACCGTCGCGGTGATCATCCGGAACATCGTCCGCTGGGGCCGGAACCCGACCGAGTGGGCGACGGTCGAGGTCGGGCCGTCCGCTCCGACGATCACCCGGGCACGGATCCGGTTGCCGTCCGAACAACGCACCTCGTCGTCGGCGACCCCCGTCACGCCCGTCGGGAACCTCAGCTCCGCCCCGGCGCCTTCCGCCCGTGCCGCGAGCGCCTTGTCGAACGCCCGCCGCGAGACCGTGCACCCCTCGAGCGGGAACCGGTAGCGGTGCCCGTACGGGGAGACGCACGACATCCAGCGCGTCTCGCGGAGGACGGTCGTCGGCGGCGCATCGTAGGCCGCGGCGATGAGCGACCGGCAGTCGAACAGGTCGGCGAGCTCCCGGGGGGACGGGAGGAACTCCCCGCACTGGACGGGCTGGCCGATCTCCCGCCGATGGTCCAGGAGGACGGTGCGGGCCCCCCCTTCCGCGGCCGCGCGGGCGGCGAGGGACCCGGCCGGCCCCGCGCCGACGACCGCGACGTCGAACCGGTCCACGGGCTCACGCACCGGCGATCAGGAAGTGGGAGGCGGCGCTCTGGATCGCGCCGAGCACGGGCTGGGGATAGACGCCGAGGGCGACGATCGTCACCGCGACCAGGGCGATCGCCGTCGCGCGGCCGTACCCCAGGCCCCCGACCGCCAGCGCCGGGGGCGCCGATGCTCCCACCCCCGCCCCGACCGGGGCGGTCGACGACGGGGCCGGGTCGAAGAACATCACCTTCAGGACCCGCCCGTAGTAGAAGACCGAGAGCGCGCTGTTGAGGAGGCCCGCGACCGCGAGCCAGACGTAGAACCCCTGCGCCTGGACGGCGGCGCTGAACAGGACGAACTTCGAGACGAACCCGAGGGTCAGCGGCACGCCGGCGAGCGAGAGGAGCATCAGGCCGAACGCCACCGAGAAGAGCGGACGGCGGGAGCCGAGGCCGCGCCAGTCGTCGATCAGCGGCCCAATCCCGATCCCGGCGGCCGCCGCGACGACCAGGAACGCCCCGGTCTTCATGAAGACGTGGGCGAAGACCTGGAGCGTCGCCCCGGCGAGCGCCGGGGCCGTCCCGACCGCGATCCCGAGGAGGATGTACCCCGCCTGGCTGATCGAGGAGTAGGCGAGCATCCGCTTCATCTCCTTCTGCAGCAGCGCGAGCACGTTCCCGAACGTCATCGTCACGACCGCGAGGACGCCCAGCGTGAGGCGGAAGATCGGGCCGAAGTCGACCGATCCGCCCGAGAACGGGTTCCCGCCGCCCGAGGTGAAGAACAGCACCGGTCCGAGGAAGACGAGGAAGAACGCGAAGATGCCGACCTTCTTCGACGCTCCCGCGAGGTAGGCGCTGACCTCGGACGGCGCGCCGTCGTAGACGTCGACCGCCCAGGCGTGGAACGGAACGAGGGTCGTCTTGAACGCGAGCCCGGCGATCAGGAACCCGAAGCCGAGGAGCGCCAGGACCGGGAAACCGGTCGAGCCGAGGGTGGACCGGATCGCGTAGAGGTCCGTCGTGTGGTACGCGGCGTACACGAGGGAGGCGCCGAAGAACGAGAGGGTCGAGGAGAGGGCGCCGATGATGTAGAACTTCGTCGCCGCCTCGAGCGACCGGGCGTCCTTGCGCGTGTAGCCGACCATCACGTACGTCGAGATGCTCGTGACCTCGATCGCGAGGAGGAGGAAGATCAGGTCGGAGGCGATCGTGACCAGGAGCATCCCGAGCGTCGCGAGCAGGAGGAGGCCGAAGAAGATCGGCGCGCCCCGGTCCCCGCGCGGGCGGCTCATCGAGGCGAGCGCGACCAGGATCGTCGCGATCAGGAAGACCGCCTGGAAGACGAGGCCGAGCGACGTGAACGCGTAGAGCGGGGCGGCGCCGGGCACGGCGTCGATCCGGGCGGCGGCGATCGTTCGCAGGCCGGCGAGGGGGGCCCAGCCGAGGTCGGCGGTGACGAGCAGGAGCGCGACCGAACTACCGGCGGCGGCGATCGCCCCGACGATCTCCGTCCGGCGGACGCCCGCGACGTCGAGGACGAAGACGAGGAGCGCGGCGGCGAGGAGGACGATCTCGGGGACGAACGGCCCGGCGAAGGTGGAGAGCTCCATGCGCTCAGGTCCCCGGGAAGCCCTTCACGGGCGAGTTGGTGATCACGTTCACGAGGAGCGCCGGCAGCACGCCGAAGAGCACCGTCAGGGCGGCCAGGAGGCCCATGCTGATCTCCTCGTACGCCGGAACGTCGGGGACCGCCGCGGGAACGCCCCGGGGCGGGCCGAAGAGGAGACGCTGCGCCATCCACAGGTAGAAAGCGGCCGTCACGACCAGCGTGACGAGGGGAACGAAGACCCAGTACCCGATCGCGCTCCACGTGGCGAGGAGCGCGAGGAACTCGGCCGGGAAGCTGATCAGCGCCGGAAGGCCGAGCGACGCGAGCGAGCCGGTCATGATCAGCGTCGAGAGGGCGGGCGAGGACGGCGTGATCCCGCCGAGGGTGGCGAGGTCCCGCGACCCGTACGTGTGGTGGAGGCTTCCGGCGGTCATGAACAGGAGGGCGCTGACGATCCCGTGGGCGAACATCAGCAGGACCGCGGCGAGCAGGCCGAGGGAGCTGTTCAGCGCGATCGCGAGGAGGACGATCCCCATGTGGTTGATCGAGGAGTAGGCGACCAGGCGTTTCATGTCGCGTTGGGCGAGCGACACTACCGACCCCCAGACGATCGAGACGAGGGCGACGGCGAGGACGATCGGCCGGGCGTGCGCGAACCCCTCGGGCAGGACCTCGACCGCCCACCGGATGAGCCCGTAGCCCCCGAGCTTGAGCAGGAGCCCGGCGAGGAGGACCGACCCTCCCGTCGGCGCCTCGACGTGCGCGTCGGGCAGCCACGTGTGGAACGGGACGATCGGGAACTTGACGCCGAACCCGAAGAACATCGAGAGGAACAGGAACGTCTGGACGACGGGCGACAGCCCGCGGGCGGAGGCGTAGATCGCCGAGAAATCGAACGACGTCGCGCCCGAATAGAAGACGGTCGCGAGGAGCCCCACGAGCATCACGATGGACGCGACGTGCGTGTAGACGAAGAACTTCAGCGCCGCGTACCGCCGGCGCGGTCCTCCCCAAACGCCGATGAGGAAGAACATCGGCACGAGGACCGCCTCCCAGAAGAGGAAGAACAGGAGCACGTCGAGCGCGACGAACACGCCGAACGAGCCGAGGCAGGTCAGGCCGACGAGCCCGAAGTAGGCGGCGGGGCGGTTCGTCTCCTTCCACGAGTAGACGACCGTCGCGATCTGCAGGATGGCCGTGAGGAGGACCAGGACGAGCGAGATCCCGTCGACCCCGACCGTGTAGTTGACCTGCATCCACGACAGGTGGATCCACGCGTGCGACTCGCCCTCGGCGAACCCGGGGACGAGCGCGCCGTTGTACCCCGGCCAGCCCGTGTAGTCGTAGAACAGCAGGGCGACCTCGCCGAGGAAGGCGACCGCCGTGGCGAGGGCGGTCCACCGCGCCCGGGCGCCCGAGAAGAACGTCGCGACCGTTCCGACGAGGAGGGTCGCCAGCACGAGGGAGATGACCGGGAACATCTAGCCGCCTCCGAAGCGGGTGATCAGGTACGGGGCGACGAGGAGGAGCATCACGAACAGCCCGATCATCCCCGCGACGATGTACGCGGCGTAGTCCGAGACGAGGCCGGACTGCACCCGACGGAGCCGGTCGGAGAGGGCGGCAAAGCCGCGCTCGAAACCGTGGACCGTCCCGTCAATGACGTACTGGTCGAAGAAGTCGGCCGCCCGGGAGATCGTGTAGACCGCCTTCGCGCCGATCCAGTCGTAGGCGGCCTTCATGTAGTACCGTTGGAGGAGGACCCGACGGACGGACTGGAGGGGGCTGGCCGCGGGGAGCGCGTAGGCCCGGCCGTTCCCCCAGAGCATCCAGGCGGTCCCGATGCCGGCGGCGCCCAGGCCCACGCTGGCCGCCGAGATCGCAAGGTCGGTGACGCCGAAGTGCGGCGGGACGCCCGTGAACCCCTGCCCCTGCAGGAGGCCCGCGAAGTTCGGGAAGTACACGAAGAGGCCCGCGACGACCGCGAACGCGGAGAGGACGACGAGCGGGACCTGCATCACCCAGGGAGGGTCGTGGGCGTGCGGGAGCGTCGGGTCCCGGGAGCGCTCGCCGGAGAAGGTGAGGAACCACGCGCGGAAGATGTAGTACCCCGTCAGGAAGACCCCGGCGAACGCGAGGAGGAAGAACGGCCAGTAGTCCGGGTGGGCCCCGAGGGTCGAGTAGACCGAGGCCAGGATGTCGTCCTTGCTCCAGAAGCCGGCGAACGGGGGGATCCCGGCGAGCGACAGCCCGCCGATCGCGAACGCGACGGCGGTCAGGCGCATCGGCTTGCGGAGCCCGCCCATCTTGAACAGGTCTTGGGTGCCGACGGCGTGGATGACCGCGCCGGCGGCGAGGAAGAGGAGCGCCTTGAAGAACGCGTGCGTGAACAGGTGGTACAGCCCGACCATCGTGAACCCCGCGCCGACGGCGAGGACCATGTAGCCGAGCTGGCTGATCGTCGAGTACGCGATCACCCGTTTGATGTCGGGGTGGACGACCGCCATCGTCGCCGCGAAGAACGCCGTGAACCCGCCGATGGCGACGATCAGGAGGGAGTCGAACGGCGTGAACCCCAGGAACAGGCTCGTGACCGCGAGCAGGTAGACGCCCGCGGCGACCATCGTCGCCGCGTGGATCAACGCCGAAACGGTCGTCGGGCCCTCCATGGCGTCCGGGAGCCAGACGTGGAGGGGGAACTGGGCGCTCTTCCCGGCCGCCCCCCCGAGGATCATGATCCCGGCGATGGTGAGCATCGTGGAGTGGCCGCCCATCGCCGAGGCGAGGAACGGTTGCCCGCCCTGCACGAAGAGGAACCCGCTCGCGGCCCATCCGCCCGAGCCGACGGGGCCGTCGGTCGAGTAGTGGAAGAAGTAGAGGAAGATCCCGAGCAGGAACATCACGTCGCCGACCCGGGTGACCAGGAACGCCTCCTTCGCCGCGCTCGCCGCGCTGGGCTTCTCGTAGTAGAACCCGATCAGGAAGTAGGAACAGACGCCGACCAGCTCCCAGAAGAGGAAGAACTCGAGCAGGTTGTCCGAGAGGACGAGCCCCGTCATCGAGGCGAGGAAGAGGGAGAGCTCCGCGTAGTACCGCGGGAGACCGCGGTCCCGGTGCATGTAGCCGATCGAGTAGAGCATGACGAGGAAGCCGACGACGGTGACGACGATCAGCATCAGGGCCGAGATCGGGTCGACGAGGGTCCCGGCGACCAGCGAGAACCCGTTCGGGAAACCGGCCGACGGGCCGCTCAGGTGGAGCCACGTGTAGTGGACGTCGGTGTACGTCCCGGGTCGCATCATCTCGGCGACGCCGATCAGGACCCCGACGACCATCGCCGCGCCGGCGAAGGCGACCGCGACCCAGCCCCCCCACTCGAGCCGCGCCAGGCGGCGGCCGGCGAGCCCGACGATCACGAAGGCGGCGACGCTGAACAGCGGGACGAGGAAGGCCCAGCCGAAGAGCGTGTCCAGCCCTGCCGTGCGTTCTCCCCCCTACAGCTTGAGGTCGGTCGCCTGGCCGACGTTGATCGTTCCCTTGACCCGGTACAGCGCGAGGACGATGGCGAGGCCGACCGCGACCTCGGTCGCCGCGAACCCGACCAGCACGACGGCGATCGACTGGCCCGAGAGGCCCGACGCGGTGCTCGGGGCGTACGCCGCGAAGTAGACGAAGTTCAGGATCGCCGCGTTCATGGCGACCTCGATGGCCACCAGGAGCAGGACGAAGTTGCGGCGGGTGAGGATGCCGAAGAGGCCGACCGCGAGCAGCCCGCCGGAGAGCGCGACGAACCCGACCGGGGGGAGCGAGATCATTCGCGTCCCTCCCGCACCAGGTAGATCGCCCCCGAGACCGACGCGAGCATCACGAGGCCGAGGAGGAGGAGCCAGGGTCCGTCCGGGCCGAACAGGTTCTGGGAGAGGGCCGCCGGGTCGTACGCCCGGATCGGCTGGGGCGACGACGGGAACTCCCCGACCGCCGTCACGACGAAGACGAAGCTCAGGAGCGCGAGGACGACCGCCGCCGGGCCGATCCCGGTCGCGGCCTCCCGGGAGAAGATCCGCTTCCGGGTGACCATGATCCCGAGCAAGAGCAGGACCGTGACGGCTCCCGCGTAGACCCCGAGCTGCAGGACCCCGAGGAACGGCGCCTCGAGCAGGAAGTAGATCGCCGAAAGGTCGACGAAGAAGACCGCGATCCACATGATCGTGTGGACCAGCTCGCGGACCAGGAGGGCCGCGAGGGCCGTGACGACCGCGACCGCCGCGAGGGCGAAGAACGCCACCTCGGGGCCGTTCACTTGTGGGTCCCCCAGAACAGGCACTCCTTGGGGCAAACGCTGATGCAGGTGCCGCACCGGACGCAGTCGGAGTCGTTGATCACCGGCTCCTTCCAGATCCGCCGGGCCGGCTTCTCCCCCGGCTTCGGTTCGGCCTTCGGGATGTCGAGCATCGTGATGCACTGCGTCGGACAGTCCCGGGCGCACGCGTTGCAGCCGATGCACAGGGGAGGATCGAGGAGGATTGCGTCCTCGTTCGCCGGGAGCTCGATCCGGATCGGGTTCATCGGGAGCTTGTGCTCGAAGATCTGCTCCATCCGCTGTGGCGAGAAGACCATCTCCGAACGCTTCGGGGTGGTGAGCTCGTAGCGGGTCGTCATCGTGAGACACCCCTCGGGGCAGGCGTCGGAGCAGAACCCGCAGAAGCTGCACTTGCCGTAGTCGATCTGGGGGCACTTCTTCGGGTGCTTCGGGTCGCCGCCCGGCACGCTCACCATCTCGATGCAGAGGTCCGGGCACGAGAACGCGCAGAGGTTGCAGCTGATGCACGTGGCGATGTTCAGGGCGTGCACCCCGCGGTAGTTGTCCCAGACCGCCCCGACGCCGATCGGCTTTCCGGGGCCGATCCCGACCTTTCGCCGGAACTCGGGGTCCTCGAGGCGCTCGTACGGGTAGATGATCGTCGAGGGGCGGAAGAGGCTCTTCGCGAACTGCCGCGCGGCGGTCGCCATCGGCCGGGCCACCCAGAGGATCGGGTTGTCGGACGGCTTCTCCGTCGCGTTCACATCGGCCGCCATCGAGCGTTCCTCCCCCTCAGACCCCCGGGGACGGCACGCAGCCGAACACCGGCACGCACCGGACGGTCACGAGCGCGGCGGCCAGGAAGACCGAGAGGAGCGCGAGCGGGATCATCCGGTTCCACCCCAACCGCAGCAGCTGGTCGGTCCGCACCCTCGGGAGCGAGGCGCGGATCCAGACGAACAGGCCGAAGACGAGGTACGTCTTCACCATGAACCAGAAGATCCCCGCGAGCGGGAACGCCGTGAGCGGCGACGGGACCCAGGTCGGCAGGGTCCAGCCCCCCAGGAACAGGAGGACGACCAGGATGCTCCCGACGAGCCCGCGCAGGTAGTCGGCGAACATGAAGAAGGCGAACAGCATCCCGCCGTACTCCGTGTTCCACCCCTCGACGAGCTCCGCCTCCGCCTCGGGAAGGTCGAACGGGATCCGCTCCATCTCGGCGAGCATCGCGGCGACGAAGACGATCAGGGCGACGAACAGCGGACCCCAGAACCAGTAGTTCTGCTGTTCCGCGACGATCGTGGTCAGGTTGAAGCTCCCCGAGACGATCACGACGGCGACCACCGCGAGCAGGAGCGGCACCTCGTAGGCGATCATCTGCGCCGCCGAGCGCATTCCCCCCATCAGCGAGTACTTGTTGTTGCTCGACCAGGCGCTGACGAAGATGAACAGCGGGGCGAACGAGAAGATGACGAGCGCGAGCAGGAGGCTCAGCGGGAGGAGCCCCATGCTCCAGCCCGACGAGATCGGCAGGATCCCGAAGATGATGAGGGACGAGATCATGTACGCCGTCGGGCCGAAGAAGAACCCCACGGAGTCCGCCTCGCGGGGGCGGAAGGTGTGCTTGCGGAACAGCTTGAACCCGTCGGCGAAGTTCTGAAGGAGGCCGGCGTAGCCGACGTGCATCGCCCCGCGGCGGTCCATGAACCGGCCGAGGAGCTTGCGTTCCCACCAGATCAGCATGATCGTGTTGATCATGCTCGCGGCGAGGAGGATCACCGTGAAGATCAGCACCGCGAGGCCGGTCTCGGTCGTCGGGGCGGTGACGTCCGCGCGGTACGGGGCGGGCAGGACCGACCCGACGGCGTTCAGCACCGCGGTCGCGATGTCGCTCGAGACCGAATAGAGCGTGACGGTCGACATCGCCCGGACGACCTACCGGTCGACCTCCCCGACGCAGATGTCGACGCTCCCCATGATGGGAGGGATGTCCGCGACGTGGTACCCCACCAGGTACTGGCGCGCCGCGCTGATGTTGGCGAAGACGGGAGAGCGGAACTTGACGCGGTACGGGTGCTCGCCCCCCTCGTTGACCACATACGCCTGGGCCTCGCCGTGCGGCTCCTCGACGGAGGAGAACCCGACCCCCTTCGGGTAGCGCCGCTTGAGAAGGTACCCCTCGTCGCCGATCGGCGCGTACGGCGCGCCGAGCCACCGCGGAAGGTTCTCGGCGATCACCGGGCCGGGATGGCGGTCGAGCCAGTCGAGGGTCTGGCGGACGATCCGGACCGACTGGCGCATCTCCTCCATCCGGACGAGGTAGCGGGCGGTCACGTCGGCCCCGTCGGCGACCGCGACGTCGAAGTCGACCTGGTCGTAGGCCGCGTACGGCCGGTCCTTGCGGAGGTCGCGCTTGACGCCCGCCGAGCGGAGCATCGGCCCCGTGACCCCGTGGGTGATGCAGTCGTTCGCCTTCAGGACCCCGAGCTGGTCGCACCGCCGGTGGAAGATCGTCGATCCGAGGCAGAGCTGGTCGTACTCGCGGAACCGGTCGATCAACCAGTCGAGCACCTTGCGCGCCTGGTCGGTGAAGCCCAGCGGGAGGTCGTTGCGAACCCCGCCGACGCGCATGTACTCGTAGGTCATCCGGGCGCCGGTGTAGCTCTGGAAGAGGTCGAGAATGAGATCGCGGTCCCGCATGCCGTACAGGAACGGGGTCATCAGCCCGATGTCCTGGACGAACGCGGAGTACCACATGATGTGGGAGCCGATCCGCTGAAACTCGTCGCACATCATCCGCAGGTACTTGGCCCGCTCCGGCGGTTCGATGTGGAGCGCCTCCTCCGCGGCGAGGATGTAGAGGTGTTCCCAGGAGAGTCCGGCAACGTAGCAGCACCGGTCCATCAGGGTGATCACCTCGTTGTAGTGCCGGTCCTCGCTGATCTTCTCGATGCCGCGATGGAGGTAGCCCATCTCCGGGTCGACGTCGAGGATCATCTCGCCGTCGATCCGGACCCGGAGGTTCCAGAGGCCGTGGGTCATGGGGTGCTGCGGCCCCATGTTGATCCACATCTCAGACATGGCGCGACTTCACCTCGAGATTCTCCGGTTCGTGGAGCCGGAACGAGCGCAGGAGCGGGTGGAACGCGTAGCCGTCCGGCGTCAAGAGATGGCGAAGGTCGGGGTGGTGGTCGAACTCGATCCCGACCAGCTCCCACGCCTCGCGCTCGTGCCAGTTCGCGCTGGGCCACACGGCGCTCGCCGACTCGACGTGGGGATCCGCGGCGGGAAGGTCGGTCGAGAGCAGCGCGTACTGCTTCGCTCCGTCCGACCAGACGACGTAGAAGACCTCCCGATGGTCGACCCAATCGATCGCGCCGACCATGGAGAGGTGGGCGAACCCGAGGTCGTCCCGGACGGTGCGGAAGAGGTCGAGCGCACCGTCGCGGCCGAACCGGACCCGACCGGCGGTCCCCGCGAACGGCTCGGCCCCGAGGAAGTTCCCGCCGAGCTTCGGGGCGAGGGCGCGGGCCAGGTCGTCCGCCTGCATTCGCATCCCTCCCTCCCCGGCCCCCGGGCCGGCTACTCCTTACGCTCCCGGATCAGCTCCTCCAAGCGGAGGATCCCGGCCAGCATCGCCTCGGGTCGCGGCGGGCATCCCGCGATGTACACGTCGACCGGTACGAGCTTGTCGACGCCGGGGACGACCGAGTAGGCGGTCCGGAACGGGCCGCCCCCGGTCGCGCAGTTCCCCATCGCGATCACCCACTTCGGTTCGGGCATCTGCTCGTACAGCGTGATCAGCTTGTGCGCGACCTTCCAGGTGACGGTCCCGTTCACGATCAGCAGGTCGGCCTGGCGGGGCGACGAGCGGGGTACGACCCCGAACCGCTCGGCGTCCCAGCGGGCTCCGAAGCCGGCCGCGAACTCGATCGCGCAGCACGCGAGGCCCCAATGGAGGGGGAAGAGCGAGTTCCGGCCGGCCCAGTTGAACATCGGGCGGATCAGCTTGGTCTGGCCCTGCTCCGCGATGAGGTCCCCGAGTGCCTCCTTCGCCGCGGGAATGAACTCCTTGACCCGAAGCGTCTCGATCTCGACGAACGGGACCGGCGGTTCGTGGACGACCGGCAGCTCCGTCGGAGCGGCGGCGACCTTGGGTGGGCTCGGCAGGCCCTCGGCGCCCGTCACAGCACCCACCGCTTCTCGCCGCTCAGCGCGTAGTAGATCCCCGTGATCGCGAGGGCCGTGAACCCGAGGGCGATGAACGCCGGATACCACGCCGAGTTCGGCCCCCGGAACGTGAGTCCCCACAGCGCCAGGATGAAACCAATCACGTCGACGGCGACGAAAACGATCGCGAACGTGTAGTGCTGCGTCGGGAAGTCGATCTGGGCCTCGCCCTCGGCCTCCTCGCCGCACTCGTACGTCGTCAGTTGGAGGTACGACTGGCGTCGGGGGGCCCCGATCATGCGGTTCGCGGCGAGCGAACCGACACCGAACGCCACGGCAACGACGACGAACGCGAGGAAGGTGGTGACGCCGGCTTCCATCGTCTCGACCCCCGCTCGCGGAGGGATGGGCTTGCGACCGAGCGGCGTTATTTAACCTCAACTTGACGAAATCCGGTAGCTCGCCGGTCGGGGGCGGGTCCGGCCACGGCCGGCCCGTTATGGGGCCGCGCCGGTTCGCTCCCGCGTGCGCGACGAGAGCTTCCGTCCCCCGCTCACGCTCCGCGGGACCCACATCTCCCTCGTGCCGCTCGCCCCCAGCCACCGGGACGCGTTGTACCACGCGGTCCGCGATCCCGAGGTCACGCGGCTTCTCGCGACCTCTCCCGGCCGGACCGTCGAGGAGGTCGGCGCGTACATCTCCCTCCTGCTCGGACGGCAGGCCGAAGGCACCGACCTCCCGTTCGCCGTGCTACGGCCGCCGGGGGAGCGGCCGGTCGGCGTGACGCGGTTCCTCCACATCGACCGGCCCAACGATGCGGTGGAGATCGGGACGTGGCTGGATTCCGAGCTCTGGCGGACCCCGGTGAACACGGAGGTGAAGCTCCTCCTCTTCCGCCACGCGTTCGATACCGAGGGGGCCCACCGGGTCGTCCTGCAGACCGACCTGAGGAACGAACGCTCGCAACGCGCGATCGAGCGCCTCGGGGCGGTGCGCGAAGGGGTCCTTCGGGACGACCGGTTCGTCGGGAACGGGTACCGACGCTCGTCGGTCGTCTACAGCGTGCTCGCCGACGAGTGGCCCGCGGTCCGGCGCCGGCTGGAATCGTCCCTTCAGCGTCCGTGGCCCGGCCCCGACCGTCGGGCCCGGGATCCCTCGCCCTAGGGCCCCTCGCGGCGGAACCCGGTGGCGCGGGACCCTCAGTGGAACTTCGGGCGCCGTTTCTCGTGGAACGCTCGGATCCCTTCGGGGAGCTCCCGACCGCGCGCGGCCTCGACGGCCCCCTGCCGCTCGAGCACCATCTGCGTCGCGAGGCTCTCGTGGAAGGCGCTCTCGAGAAGGCGCTTCGTCCGGCCGTACGCGAACGTGGGCCCGTCCGCGAGCTCGCGAGCGCGGGCGAGGGTGCGGGCCGCGAGCTCCGGGCCGGGACAGACCTCGTGGAGCAGTCCGAGCTCCCGGGCGCGGGCGGCCGGCAGCCGGGCGTTCGTGAACAGGAGCTCCTGGGCGAGGCCGATGCCGAGGTAGTGCGGGAGGAAGTACGTCAGCCCCCCGTCCGGGACCGCCCCGAGCCCCGGGAACGCCGGCACGAGCAGCGCCTCCTCGGATCCGATCCTCCAGTCCGCGGCGAGGGCGAGGGAGAGGCCGCCGCCGGCGGCGACCCCCGGGAGAGAGGCCACGACCGGCTTCTCCATCCCGACGATCGCCTGCACGCTGAGCTCCTGCTCGCCCGTGAGCTCGTGGAACAGCTCCGCGAGGCGGCCCCGCGCCCGGTGCTCCTCCATCGTCGCGACGTCGCCGCCCGCGCAGAAGGCACCGCCGGCCCCGGTCAGAACGACCGCCCTCGTCTCCGGGTCGACGGCCGCCGCCTCGAGGGCGGCACGAAGCTCCCTGATCGAGGGGGTGTCGAGCGCGTTGCGTCGGTCCGGCCGGTCGATCGTGATCGTGCGGACCGCTCCTTCCTGGCGGGTGGAGATCGCTCCCATGGTCGCCCGGCGCGACCCCGCGGGAGCTAAAAGGGGGTCGTGCGGCCCGCTCCCGCCCAGGTCACTGCGAGGACGTGGGGGGAGGTCGGCGGCGGGGGTCGTTCCCGGTCGAGGGGGTCGGACCGGCCGAGGTCGCCACGCTCGCCGGGGGCGGCGCGGACGTAGCCGGAGTAGCCCCGGGACCGCGGGGCCGGATGAGGTGGTGCGGGGGAGGCGGGGCGACGTCGTCGGCCGGCGGGAAGACGGGTTCCGAGGCCGGATCGCCCGAGCTCTTGGCGATCTTTCCGGCGAACGGCGAGGCCATCGTGGTCGCCTCGACGGAGTCCGCCTTGATCTCGTCCTCGATGGTCCGGATCTCCGTCATGAGCTCCTCCTGCTTGGGGATCGGTCCGAGGATGTCGTTCATCGACCCGACCTTCGCCTCGAGCTCCTCGATCGAGCTCAGGGCGCGGTCCGGGACCTGCCGGCTCGTTCCGAGGTACTCGCTGGCCCCTTCCATCAGGCGCGAGAACTCGAACGGGAAGAGGATCTTCGTCGACTGGCCGTCCCCGACCTTCGCAACGGTGTCGAGCGACAGCACGGTGAGCGCCTTGGCATCGAGGACCCCGGCGCCGAGCGAGAGGATCCGCAGGCGCTGGGCCTCTCCCTGAGCCTCGAGGATCGTGGCGACCCGTGCCCCCTCGGCCTCGAGGATCTTGGACTGGCGGACCCCTTCGGCCTGAAGGATCCGGGACCGCTTCTGCCCTTCCGATACGAGGATCGCGCTGCGCTTCTCGCCGTCCGCGCGCAGGACCGCCGCCCGCCGCTGGCGTTCGGCGGACGTTTGCTCCTCCATCGCGGTCTTGACGGGGCCGACCGGGTCGACCTCCTTGATCTCCACCGCCTCGACGCGGACGCCCCACCGGTCGGTCGCCTCGTCGAGGATGTCGCGGAGCCGGGTGTTGATCCGCTCGCGGTTGTACAGGATCTCGTCGAGCTCCATGTCGCCGATGACCGACCGAAGGGTCGTCTGGGCGAGCGCGACCGTCGCGACGTGATAGTCCTGGACCTGGAAGATCGCCTTCGGGGCGTCGACCACCTTGATGTAGATGATCGCGTCGACGTTCGTCGGGGAGTTGTCCTTGGTGATCACCTCTTGCCGGGGGACCTCGAGCACCTGCGTCCGCAGGTCGATCTTGAGTACGACGGCGAGCGGGCTCACGAGGTTGAACCCGGGGTTGACGATCCGCTTGTAGGACCCGAGCAGGGTGACGACCCCCTGCTGGTACGGCTGGATCGTGTAGATCATCCGGGTGAGGAGCACCAGGATGACGATGAACGCGATGAGGATGATGACGAACAGGAGCGTGTAGTCGGCCATCTATCGTCCCCTCACGGGCTGGGTTCCTCGGCGGGGCATGGGCGCCGCATCACCGGAAGGCAGGTAACGGTTGCTGGTCGGCCCGCTCACCCGGCGCCCTTGGCCTCGAGCAGCTCGACCACCACGGAAACGCCCTCGCCGTGCACGACCCGGACCCGGGCCCCGGCGGGGATGGGAACGGCCGCGCGGGCGGACCAGGTCTCCGAACGGATGCGAACCTTCCCCTTCAGGGTATCCGGGACGATCGGGGCGATGACGATCGCCTCCTCTCCCACGAGGCCCCCGCTGGTGGTGCTCATCGGCCGATGCGTGGGGGCGACCCACCGGTAATAGGCGATCTCCACGAACGTCGCGAAGACGGCGGCCGCGAGGATGGCGATCGGGCCGACCGCACTGTCGAGGAGATACGTCGGGAAGAACAGGTAGAGGAACCCGGCGACCAGGAGGATCGACCCGGGGATGAACAGGAGCGCCCCGGGGTGCACGAGCTCGAACGCCAGGAGGATGAGGCCCGCGGCGCAGAGGATGATCCCGACCGATACGTCCACCGTCATGGAGATGCCGGGCGGCGGAGGGAACTGTGTGGGATAAAGACCGACGGTCGGCCCGGTCGGGGCGCGGCTCAGCGGATGTAGCTCTGCGTCGAGGCGAGGTCGAAGCCGGAGACGATCTTCAGGCGCCGCCCGTCACCCGGCGGAGCCTGGGCGAGGAACGGGTACATCTGCCAGAGGTCGCCCTCGGCCATCCGCGTCGCGAGATGGTCGGGCCCGAACGCGGCCCGGGTGACCCGGGCGGTCACGCGGCGGACCGCCGCCTCGTCGAGGTACCCGAGCGAATGCAGGTACTCGTGGGCCAGGATGACGTAGACGAACGAATTGACCTCGAGCGGAGAACGGGCGGAGGCGCGCATCGCCGCGACCAGGCCCTCGTTCAGGACGATCAGGTTCCCGGTGACCGGCCAGTACGCGCCGAGCTGCGGCGGCAGGTTGGAGAGCGCGAGTCCGAGCCCGGGGCGCTCGATCCCGAGGACCTGCCGGACGGCCGTCCGGACGACCCGGAACACGCCGTCGTAGTCGGTCGGCAGCTCGAGGCGCTTGCCGAGCGCCCCCGGGGCCGGTTCCGGTCCGGGGGACCCCGAGCGGCCGGCGGGAGGGGTCGAGCGAGGTTGCGGAGCCAGGGGGACCCGGGTCATCGGAAGAACATGGCGGGCGGGGGGGATAATGGGCCGGTGGCATCGACGCCACGAGCCTACCCGCCAGAACCCGTCGCGGCCCGAGGGCCTATGAGGCCGTTCCCGCTACGGGGTCCGATGCCCCGGCCGCAGGACGTCGTATTCCCCCGTCGCGAACGCGTCGAGGAGCGGCGCAAGGAGGGTTCGCATCGCAAGCTCCTCGACGAGTTCTTCGACCATTCGACCCTGCTCACGATCTCCCGCCTCGTGAGCCGCCGGATGTTCGACTCGATCGATTTCCCGATCTCGACCGGGAAGGAGGGGGGCGTCTTCCGCGCGACCGTCGGGGAGGAGCTCCGCGCCGTCAAGATCTACCGGATCGGGAACACCGTCTTCCGCAACCTGCCCCCGCACGCGCTCGAGGAGCTGCGTCGGGAGGCGAGCGCCCGGAACTATGGAGGGCTCATCTTCGCGTGGACCCGTCGGGAGCACACGATCCTGGGCCGGCTCCTCGACGCCGGGGTCCGCGCTCCCCGACCGTACGGGCACCTGAGGAACGTTCTCGTCATGGAGTTCATCGGCACCGCGGAGGGGGCCGCGCCCCGCGTCAAGGACGCCACGATCGACGACCCGGCCGCGTTCTACGAGGACCTTGTCAAGGAGATCGGAACGATGACGCGGACCGCGAAGCTGGTGCACGGGGACCTCTCCCCCTACAACACGCTCTACCACGAGGGAAAGGTGGTGCTGATCGACGTCGCCCAGGCGATCCCGTCGACCCATCCCCAGGCGCGTCAGCTGATCGAGCGCGACCTCGCGAACTTCGCGAAGTTCCTCGGGCGCCTCGGATACCCGATCGACCCCGTGGACTTCCTGGCCGCCGTCGGGGGCGACCAGATCGGTGCGGCACCGGCCGCCGGGGCCTGACGATGCCGGTGCTGTACGCCCGCATCCCCGAGGACCGGGTCGGGGTCCTGATCGGCCCCGGCGGCCGGACCAAGCGGGAGATCGCGTTCCAGACCCACACCGAGGTCGACGTCGATGCCGAGGACGGCGAGGTCCGGGTATCGGCGCCCGACACCGACCCGATGGGGGCGCTGCGGGCGAGGGACATCACGCTCGCGATCGGGCGGGGCTTCTCGCCGGAGCGGGCGCTGCGTCTGCTCAAGGAGGACACGTTCCTGCGCATCCTCGACATCAAGTTCACGACCGGTCGTCGGGAGAAGACGGTCCTCCGGCGGATCCGGGCCCGCGTGATCGGCACCCGGGGCCGGGCCCGGACCCGGATCGAGGAGCTCTCCGGGTGCTCCGTCAGCGTCTACGGGTCGACGGTCGCGCTGATCGGCGACGAGAGTCAGATCGAGCGGGGGGCGCGGGCCGTCGAGATGTTGCTGCGCGGCAGCGAACACTCCACCGTCTTCCACCTCCTCGCCCGTCTCCGGCGGGACGCGGCGGCCGCGGACGCGACCGAACTCTCCCTCCCTGACGGCGAAGGAGAGTAGCCCCGTGGCCCGCGCGGTTCTCCTGGACGGGCCGACGCTCGCCTGGGCCCGGGCCCGGTTCGCCGAGTACTACGCGGAGGCGGTGATCGACCCGCCGCGCCGGCTGGCGCGCCGGGAGTTCGCCGCCTTCCCGTTCACGGTCGAGACGATGATGCGGCGGCACGCGGCGCTGCGCACCCCCGAGGAGTTCCGCGCGTACCTCGCCCGGGAGGTCCCGCGGCACGTCTACTACTCGTCGGCGTACTACCGGCGACCGTCCGAGCCGTCGATGGCCGCCAAGGAGTGGCTCGGCGCCGACCTGATCTTCGACCTCGACGCGGACCACCTCCGGGGCGCGGAGTCGCTCGACTACGCCGGGCAGCTCTCCCTCGTGAAGGAGCGGCTGACCTCGCTCGTCGACGATTTCCTCTTCCGCGACTTCGGCATCGACCCGGAGGCGACGTCGATCGTCTTCTCGGGGGGCCGCGGATACCACGTCCACGTGCGCGACGAGCGGTTCCTGCCGCTGACCAGCCCCGAGCGGCGGGAGCTCGTCGACTACGTGCTCGGGACCGGGGTCGAGCCCCTGCGGGCCGTCGAGTCCCGGGCCGCGGACGTGCGGGCCGGTTCGACCGCCGCGCCGCTCGACGAGGACGACGCGGGTCCCGCGCGCGGCCGGGCCGGCGCGCGGACGGTCCAGCTCGCCCCGAGCGACGCGCCGGGGTGGCGCGGGCGGACGACCCGCGCGGTCCTCGCCGTGCTCTCCCGGTGGGAGGCCCAGGGCACGAAGGCGGCGGCGGCCGAGATGGTCGCGGCCGGCATCCCCGCGCCGAAGGCCCGGCGGTGGGCGAAGGTCCTGATCGAGCACGGCGGGGCCGAGAAGGTCCGTTCCACGTTCACGATCGACGTCTTCGGGAAGGACACGCCCGGCGAGTTCCTCGCCGCGGTCGTCCCGCGGGCCGCGATCGAGGTGCAGGGCGAGACGGACGCGCCGGTGACGACCGACGTCCACCGGCTCATCCGGCTGCCGAACTCCCGGCACGGGGGGACCGGGTTGCGGGTCGTTCCGCTCGCGCGCGACGAGGTCCCCGGGTTCGAACCGCTCCGGGACGCCCTCGTCGCCGACCCGGGGGCCGCGCTCACGCGGGTCGCCTACCGCGCCGAGGTGCGCTACCCGTTCCCCGACGGGGGCGTACGGGGGCACCCGGACGGGACGGACGAGCTTCCTACGCCGGTCGCGACGTTCCTGGTGCTTCGGGGCGAGGCGGAGCTTCGGCCGTCACCGGCATGACGAGACGACCGATCCGCTCGATCGACGCCTCGATCTGGTCGCCCGGCTTCAGCCGGCGGCTCTCCTTTCCGAACTCGAACCCCGGGGTGCCGCCCAGGCTGCCGAGCGAGATGACGTCCCCGGGCTCGAACGTGATCCCCTGCGAGAAGTGGGCGATGATCTCGGGGATCCGGAAGACGTAGTCGCCCGTGTCCCCGCGCTGGCGGGCCGTCCCGCCGACCTTGAGCTCCATCTGGAGGGGGTACGGCTCCCCGACCTCCTCCTTCGGCACGACCCAGGGGCCCACCGCCATGGTCGCGTCGAACCCCTTGCCCATCACCCAGTCGACGCCGCCGCCGGGGGGGTACTGCAGGTCGCGGTACCCCATGTCGAGCGCGAGGGTGTACCCTGCGACGTGCTCCATCGCGCGCTCGGCCGGGATGTGCTTGCCGCGCTGGCCGATCACCGCGGCGAGCTCGAGCTCGACATCCGGGAACGTCGCCGCCGAGCTCAGGACGAGCGATTCGCTCGGCCCGACGAGGCTGTTGAAGTACCGGCAGAACGCGAACGGCCGGGGCGGGGTCGGCTTTCCCTGCTCCGCGAGGTGGCTCTTCGAGTTCTGGGCGAGGCAGTAGACCTTCTGGGTCTTCGTCACCGGCGCGAGCAGCTTCACGCCCTCCTCGGCCTTGAACAGGTACCGGGCGCCCGTCGCCGCCCGAGGGGTCCATCCCGCCGCCCGGCGACGGTCGATGTACTCGGCGATCTTCTTCGTGAGGAGGACCGAGTCGGCCCCCCCGGAGAAGAACGCCTGCATGTCGCGGAACCGGCTCGGGTCGGCTCCCTTAACCGGGTTGACGCCGTAGTAGTCGCGGCAGGCGGTATCGAGGTCGATGAACTCGTTCGCGTCGTTGATCATCCCGAAGTGGAACTGCTCCTGCAGGGTGAAGTGGACGAGCTTCACGGGACGCGCCTCGGGACCCGGGGAACGCCCCGCGTTGATAACGGATGCGCGCCGGGGGGGCGGGGCCTACCGGAAGTGCCGGTGGACCGCGAGCAGGTAGACGAACAGGAGGATCCCGAGGAGGATCCCCCAGCTGTAGTCGTGGGCGATCCCGTCGGAGACGACTACGACGAGCAACACGAGGAGGGCGAGCACGAGCGCCCACAGCCGCAGATGCCAGAGGCCGAGCGCGATCCCGAGGATGATGAGCCCGATGATCAGGATGATCGCACCGGCGACGATGCCGGACAGTCCGACGATCCCGGGAAGCGCGCCCGCGTTGAGGTACGCGAGGGCGGCGACCCCCGCGAGCACGAGGATGCCGCTGACGATCCAGAAGAAGCCGAAGATCCCGATGAGGATCGCCAGGATCGCGACGCCGAGGGGCCGCGAGGGTTCGGTGTGCGCGGGGGGATTCGTGCTGCCCGACATCCGCTCCGCGCCGGCCGCCTCCTCGCGGGGGATACAGGGTCGTCCGATATGAAACTAGGGTTCGAAGGGGGCCGTCCGGTCCGGCGGGCCCGGAGGCGCCGGTCCGGGCGCCCGTCGCGGGACGTACGTCGCGACGTACCCTTCCCCGGAGCGTTCGATCCCCCGGAGCTCGAGTCCCCGTACGTCGTCGAACGATCGTGCGGCCCGCCCGGCGACGATCGACGGGGCGGTGCCGTCGCCGATCAGGACCGGCGCGTAGTAGACCGTGAACCGGTCGAACAGGCCGGCGCCGAGCACGCTCGCCAGGATCTCGGAACCTCCCTCCACGAGCAGCCGCCGGACCCCGAGCTCCGCGAGGCGGACGAACAGGAGTCCGAGGTCGACCCGGGCGGAGCCGGCGACGATCGTCCGGACATGGGCCGGGAACCGGCGGTGGCAGCGTTCCGACACCCCGACGATCGTGGGAATCGAGCCGTCGAGCACCCGGGCGCCTTCCGGGGTCCGCCCGCTCCCGTCGACGACGATGCGGGTCGGTTCGGCCCCCGGCGCTCGCCCGAGGAGGTCCCAGTGCACCCGCAGCGACGGGTCGTCCAGGAGGACCGTGCCGACGCCGACGAGGATCCCGTCGACGTCGGCCCGCATCGCCTGCACTCGTCGGAGGTCCTCCGCGGACGAGAGGCGGGCGCGGGCGCCTTCCGCGAACGCGATCCGGCCGTCGGCGGAGGCAGCACAGTTCACCCACACCTCGGGTCGAACTTCGCGGGGGCTGCGCTCGCTCATGCGGCGGTCACCCGGTCGGCTGGAGCCGTTCGATCTCCCGGTCCATCGCTTCGGTCGGGATCCCGGCGGCGCGCAGGTCGTCGAGGTTCACGGCGACGTTCGCCAGCGCTCCCCGGGTCGCCGCGCGGAACAGCGCGAGCGCCGTGATGAGGTCGCTCCGCAGCGCCGTCTTCGTCTGGGCCCGGACCGCCTCCAGGGCCCCGGCCGATTCCACCGCGGCGCGCGCCGTTTCCAACGGGACGCCCGCCGCGTGGCGGAGCGCGTTCAGGTAGGCCTCCCGGGCCGCCGGATCGTCCGGCCGGTCGCGGAGGCCGCGTTTGGCGGTGCGGACCGAGTCGTAGGACTTTGCGTCGTCGTCCGCGAAATCGAAGAACCTCAGCCGGGCGGCCGTCAGCTTCGACCGGAGCTCGACGAGGTTCGCGGCCGGGGCCTTCGGGTCGATCGAGTACGCGAGGACCATCTCGCCCAAGGCCGAGGCGAGCGCCGCGACGATGGCGGCGGCGCTGCCGCCGCCCGGAGTGGGGGTCCGCGCCGCGAGGCGAGCGGCGAAGGAGCCCATCGGCTCGTGCCCCGGGCGGGCCGCCTCGGCCGCTCTCACCTTGCGCTCGAGCACGGCCGAGCGGTCGAACGACCGCAGTCGGAGGTAATGCTCCGCGGCGTCCAGGAGGGCGTCCTCGGGGACGAGCCCGACGATCTCCGCCTCCTCGATACCGGTCCCGCCGGCCTCCGCCTCCTTCCGGACGGCGTCGAACGCCCGGTGGATCGGCGTCGTGCGGTAGTCGGTCAGGTTCATCGACACTTGCGTGAGGTGCCGCTCCCCGAGCTCGAAGCCGAGGGCCTTCACCTCGGGCAGTCCGCCGTCGCGGCCGCGCACCGTCCGCGCGATCCGCTTCGCCACGGCGACGTCCGTCGTGGCGAGGTCGACGTTGAACGCGATCAGGACGGGCCGGGCGCCGATCGCCACGGCGCCGGCGGTCGGGTGGACGCGCGCCGGGCCGAAGTCGGGGGCTCGGCGGGGATCGGAAGCGATCTGATCCCGGATCCCCTCGAACTGGCCCTCGCGAACCTTGGCGAGGTCGGCGCGTTCGGGCTGCCGCGCGGCGTGGGCATACAGGTAGACGGGGATCGCCAGCTCGCGCGCCACGCGCTCCCCCAGCCGCTCGGCGAGCTTCACGGCGTCCGCCATCGTCGACGTTCCGAGAGGGACGAACGGGACGACGTCCGTCGCGCCCATCCGGGGGTGCTCGCCCCGGTGGTGCGTGAGGTCGATCGTCTCGGTCGCCACCTGCATCATCCGGAACACCGCCTCCACGAGGGCGTCGCCCTCACCGTAGAGGGTGATCACGCTGCGGTGGTGGTCGGCGTTCCGCTCGACGTCGAGCACCGTCACGCCGGCGATGGCCCGTGCCGCGTCGGCGATGTGTTCGACCTTCTGCTCGTCCCGGCCCTCGGAAAAGTTGGGCACACACTCGAACGGTGTCATTCTTTCGAACCTCCGAACGTCTCGATCAGGGTCTGCCGGCCGTGGGCCTCGGTCGGGGACGTCACCGGCACCGGCCGATGGCGGGCCCGCGCGACCGCGGAGCGGACCCGCTCCTCGGAGAACCCGTGCTCGCCGACCAGGAGCCGGTGGACCGCCTCCTCGTCGACGGGCCCGAACGCCTGGGGGGCGACCTCGACCGCGCTCGGGTGACGGAAGATCTCCATCACTTCGCGCGCTTCGCCGGGGTCGATCCCGGCGCGGGCGACGGTCGCATCGAACCCGAGATGCTCCCGCACCAACTTCAGCGCCTTCTTCGGACCGTACCCACGCGCCCCTTCGTTGAAGTCCGTGCCGACGACCACTCCGAGCAGGATGAGCTCTTCGTCATTGATGCCGAGGCTGGCGAGCAGGTCGGCCCGGTCGATCAGCTGCGCGTCGGCCGCCTTGCCGCCCCGTCCCCGGGCCGCCAGGCCGCGGACCAGGCGGGGAGCCCCGAACAACAGGGCATCGTAGTCCTCGGACGCGGTGCCCCACGTGACCCCCCGGGACGCCATCACGGCGGCCTGGGCCTCCCCTTCGCCCGGGGCCTGGACCGACGGCACCCCCAGCGCCTGGAGCAGCGCGACGAGCTCGTCGACCATCGGCCGGGTCAACCGGGAGGTCTGGGCGGCCTTCCGCCGCGCCGTGGGCAGATCACCGGCCTCGAGCGCCTGGCGCCACTCCTCCTCGGCCCGCTCCTTGGAGGCGATTCGGCGGCGGATCGTGCCGGCCTTCAGCTCGGGGGGTTTCCCGTCGAAGACCCAGACCGGGAGCACTCCCTCGTGCAGCAGGGAGGTCGTGCGGTAGAACACGCCCATCAGGTGGCTCGTCACGCGGCCCTGGGCGTCCGAGAACAACTGGCCGTCGCGCTGGCGCAGCGTCGCAAGGAACTGGTACGCCGCGTTGAACCCGTCGACCGCCAGGGTACGGCCCGCGAGCGCCTCCCAAGGGAGCTCTTGGGCCGCCACGATTTCCCGCAACGGGAGCCCCATGGCCGCTCGAGCGGCGGAGAGTACTTGGGGTTGGCGCGACCGGCGGGTCAGCGCCGGCCGACATCCCTCTCCGCTATAGGGCTCCGCGCTTCGTCGGAACGGGGAACCCCATGGAGTTCGTCTGGCGCGATGAAACGCCCGCCGCCGCCCCCGCGGCGCCGGGGAACATCCTCGTCTCTTCGTTCCCGAGCGCGGGTCTGGCGACCACGGTCGCGGGTCACTACATGGTCCGAGCGTTGAAACTGCCCCGAGTCGGGCGGTTCGAATCCCCCGATCTCTCGCCGGTGGCCGTCGTCCAGGGCGGTGAGGTCCATCCGACGATCCGGGTGTACGGACGGGCGGACCTTGGGCTCGTGCTCTCCGAATTCCCCCCGTCCCCCTCGCAGGCGAACGCGATCGCCCGGACCATCCTCGACGGGGCCGAGCGGCGCAAGGCCCGCATGATCGTCTGCCTGGAAGGGGTCGTGCCGCACCCGTCGGGGGACGACGAGGCGGAACCCGAGGAGACGGCACCCGACGACACCGACGAGCACGTCTGGGTGGCGTTCTCCCGCCGGGAACCGACCCTCGTCAGTGCGTTCGAGAAGACCGACGCGCACCCGCTCGAGGAGGGCGTGATCGGCGGTGTGTCGGGCGCGATGCTCGTCCAAGGGATCAGCCGGCCGGTCCCCGTGGTGGCACTGCTCGTGAGCGCGAGGTCGGCGGAAGGGCTGCCGGACCACCGCGCCGGAGCGGCGCTGATCGAGACCCTCGACCGCCTGCTCCCCGAACTGCGCATCGACACCGGGCCGCTGCGCAAGCAGGCCGAACAGATCGAACGGATGCTCCGGGCCGCCATGAAGCGCCCGCCCCCCGGGCCGGAGCCCAGCTCCGAATCGCCTCCCACGCCGGGGATGTACGGATAGCCGCCGTTCGCGGACGGCCCTGGCGCGCGGGAACCCCGCTCGGGGAGGGGGGACGGGGGGATCAGCCGAACGTTTCGCGGTACGTCATCAGGTAGAAGCCGCCGATGATCATGACCCCGATCAGCATCAGGATCGCCACGGGGTTGGAGGCGAACCAGACGACCGTAACGCCGATCAGCGCCGCCGGCGCGGCCATGAGCACGAGTACGGTGAACAGGCGCCCGTCCATCGGTGACGAGCGGAGCCCACGCTCCATATAAGTTTGGACCGAGGGCGAGGAGAGCGCCCTCCCCTCGCCCGGGGCGGCTCAGGGGGGAGCCGGTGGCCGGACCTCGTTGACGACCTCGAAGGTGAGCTCGACCTCGGAGGCACCGGACCGGGCGACCGGCATGATCGGGGGCAGCTCCGGGGCCGCGATCGGAGCGGGGGGCACGATCGCGAGGGGGGAATCCGCCGGCATCTCGGGAGCGGGGGGGGCCCTCCGGGTCAGTTCGGCGAGGCGCGACGCACCGAGGAGTGCTTCGGCCGGCGCCAGGAACGAGCTCTCGATGTGCTCCTCCAGCACGTGGGCCCAGTGAAGGCCGATCTCGCGGAACGCGACCCGGCCGAAGGCCGGGATCAGGCTCTCGTTGTCGAGCGTCTGCAGCGTGGCGCACCCGCGCTCCCGCTTCTCCACGAACGACTCGAGCAGCTGGAGACGGCCGATCGCCCGGTCGGCGAGCGCACGTCGCTCGCCCTCGCAGCGGAACGGCTTGATCACGAACGCGCTGACGACCTCCGCGTTCCTCGACGCGATGTCGAGGACGTGCGGGAACGCCCCGCTCCCCGCGCCTCCCCCGAGGCTCCCCACGACGACCACGAAGGTCGCCCCGCGGAAGACCCGCTGGAGCGCCGGCTCGGCCGCGCGCGCGAGGACGCCCCCGACGACCGGCGAGCCGCCGGTGTCCCGGTCGGCGCCCGAGTCCGGCCCCAGGTAGATGCGTTGATCGTACTCCTCGAACCCCGCGACCCGGGGGTCGCAGTTGATCGCGACGGTCTCGAGGTGGCGGATGTGGCGGCGGGCGACCTCGTGGCCGACGCGGATCGCTCCCCCGCCGACGGCAGCGAAGACGAGCCGCACGTCTTGGCCCAACCGGAGGTGGTTCTCCCATCCCGCTTCGATGGTCTCAGAGGCGTTCGCCGCGGTTCGTTCGCTCGTCGGTCGCTCGGACTCGTAGGTTGCCACAACCCCCCCCAGGTAGGTCCTCCCTCACTCCGCGCTACCGTCCGACCCATCCCTTCCGTTCCAGATCCTTGGTGCTCTCTTGGAGGGCACCGACCTGGGTCCGGGTCTCCGCCGCCTCGCGCACCTTCGCGCGGGCTCGCTCCGCGAGCTCCTTGACCTTCAGCTCCAGCTCGCCGCGCCGCACGATCTCCGCGAGGGTGTCCTTCACGGGTCGACGGTTCCCGACGTGCTGGGCGTAGGCCTCGAAGTCGGCGTACTCCTCCGGAGTCAGCCGAATGGGCACCTCGATGTACCCTTCGGCGTCGATGGGGGGGGTTGGAGCGGTCGACAGCGCCCGGGTGCGGAGGAACGCGTGCAGCGCTGCCCGCATAAGCTCCGAACGGGTCGGATACTCGCCCGATGCGACGAACGAGTCGACCAGCTGGAGCTCCTTGCGGTTGCACCGTAGCGCGATGCGCGCGTCTTCCGCCTCGTGCCGGGGGGCCTCCGGCTCGATCGCTCGAGCCTTCTTCCCATTCGGAGCGTTGTCGAACACAGCCTACCCAACCGATGTGAAATCCCGGTACTTAAACTAAATCACTCGCGCTCGTGGAGATGCACTGGCGTTGCACGCGACCCGGGTTCTCTGACGTGTCGAACAAGATCGGCGGGCGGTCGAACCTGCCGCCTGCCCGGCTTGGCATCAGTATAACCTCGCGAACGACGCCCAGGTACCGGCCGATTCCCGGACCGTGACGTCCTCCCGAGAGGCTCGGTTCCTGGGAACGGCGATCCCGTGAGGGGCACCCGTATCGGACCTGTGGGGGCCCACGCCGGCGGATGGTCATCGGGGGTCGACGACCTCCGGACGCGGTGCGTTTCCGGGGCCCGGGACAGCGGGGGCGGGGTGGGGGCGGGTCGTCGACGATCCGGTCGGTTCGTTCCCGCTCCGTCCGCTCCCCGAGCTAATGCGTGTCAATGCGCATGCATGTGTAAATCGTCTAATGACGATGTATGCTACGACTCGGGTCGTTTCCACTGGGGTCTACATTCATATAGTGGACCTTCGGCATAGCTGCATCCACGAGGTCGAAAGACCCATCGGAGGAATCGAAGAATGAACGTGTTCGGTGAAAGGGCACGAGGGTGGAGAAAGACGCGCCGGCGGGGAGTGTCGCCCATCATTGCGACCATCCTGCTGGTGGCGATCACCGTCGTGCTGGCTGCGGTGTTGTACGTCCTAGTGTCCGGGTTGACGCGGAGCGGGGCAAGCACACCGTATAGTCTGGGATTCGAGGCGACCCCGTCGGGAGCCTCCGGCTCCGGCGCCAATTGGTTCGACAACATCCAGCTCGTCCCGACGTCGGGACTCACGACCAGCATGTTCGGCCTCAGCGTGGCGAATGCGGCAAGCACTACGTACGTGAACGCAGCGGCCGTCGGCGGGACTGGCTGCACACTGACCGCGACTCCGACCGTCATTACCTACGGGGCCATGGGCTGCTACGGCCCGACCTCGGGCTGGTACGGCGTTCTGCTCACCGCCTCGAACGGCATCGTCGCCCTCTACCTGGGAGGCGCTTGGTCGTACGCCACGGGTGTCTCCACGATCGCGCTGCAGACCTCGTACACGCTCGAAGTGATCTCTGCGCTCCAGGTCAACGGCCTCGGGTACTCGATCTCGGCCTACTCCACCGGCTCTTCCTCCGTTTCGGGCTCGGGGAGCCTGTAATTCGGCGATCGGACCGAAACCTGGCAGAGTTGAAGGAAGGTAGGAGACGAAGAAGATGAACGCAAACAAGAATCGAGCCCGCCGCATGCAGCGACGCAAGTCGGAACGAGGGGTATCCCCGATCATCGCGACGATCCTCCTCGTGGCCATCACCGTTGTGCTGGCCGCCGTGCTCTACGTGCTGGTGTCGGGGCTGACCCGCTCCGGCGCGAGCACTCCGTACGAACTCGGGTTGAACGAGGTCAGCCAGGGGGGCAGCGGAACGACGTACACGACCACGCTCTCCCTCACGCCCACCTCGGGCCTGACGACCAGCGCCTTTGGCCTTAGGGTCACCCTCCCCGGCGGGGGCTCGTCCTACCCCACCGTGGCGGCGAGCGGCACTGGCTGCAGCATCGGGGCGCCTACGAACGTCCCGGCATCGTGCACGGGCACGGCGACCGGGTGGTATGGCGTCCTGGTGAGCCAGTCCTCGGGCTACATCGTCGCGCTCTACTCCGGCGCCACCGCTGGCTGGACCTACGTCACGGGAACGACGACGGTCGCCCTCACCGGCGGCTATCAGCTCGTCCTGGTCTCGTACGGCCAGCTCGCGGGCAGCGCCGACACGATCTCCGCGTACTCCACCGGATCGTCGTCGGTGAGCGGCTCGACAACGCTGTAAGCGGCCACTCGAACAGGGGCAACCCCTTCCACGCGTCTTTCGGGCCTTCGGGTCCGAAAGACGCTCCTTGTCCTGTTTTCTTGGGATCTCGTTGGCTCCCCCTCCGGGTCGGCAGGCTGCACCCCCACCGGAGACCCGGGCACGGGTGGCCCTGATCACGGAACTGTTGAGCGATCGCTGGCGCGCGGCTCGGGGCCCGGTTCGTGGGGCCCGCCGTCGGCGTCACTCCGTGAAACGGGGGAGGCGGGCATGGTCCCTCCCCCGGGACCGGCGGGGGAGGTGGGAGGGCCAGCCCCAGGCCGCGACGGACCGGAACGGAGCCGGACGAATTGGCCGACCCGAACGTCTAAATATGGGCCCCCCGCCTTTGAATGCTGCGGGCGCTCTT
>Ga0181524_10000654_pt1 | contig 41619 bp, 24 predicted proteins | sample PEATcosm2014_Bin_34_FD_119761 | JGI IMG/M metagenome (GOLD analysis project Ga0181524, IMG submission 119761) | Peatland microbial communities from MTU Mesocosm Facility, Houghton, MI, USA - PEATcosm2014_Bin05_60_metaG | ecosystem: Environmental > Terrestrial > Soil > Wetlands > Peat | place... | reverse complement strand
CTCGCGGATTCAGGGGATTGACCTGTCGCCCATGATTCGGAGCGATCAGCCGGTCCCCGAGCGCCTCATCTACAGCGAGCTGACGGAGTTTGGGTTTAACTTAAGAGCAGTTCGATGGGGCAATCGCAAGCTTTTGGGCACGCCGGGAGAGCTTGCCGGAATCCAACTGGAAGAAGTGATAGGCAACCGCGAAAAGGTCATCGCCGGGGCGGACCTGCAGAAAGCCTGTCCAAAGGCCGCACTCCGAACCTTGACGACGGGGCCGACCTCAATCGCCAAGGCCAATGCGGGGAAAGCGAACGAACCGGATCCGGAGCTGCTCAGACAACTGAAGAGCCTCGGCTACACAGAGTGAATGCCGGAAAACGGATTTTGTGCGCGCCCACAGGCCTATCGCAGCACGAAAGAGCGGCTTATCCCGCGGTCGGGGTTCGAGCTTTGCGGCGGGCGCGTCTCGGAGAAATTCGGCCTTCCAGTCCTTGACAGCTACTCCGAGGCGGCGTAGGATGCCGGCGGACTTGCCCGCCGCCCTCGGCAGGGCTTCCTTGGAGGAGACAGCATGAAACTCTCTTTTGCCACGCTCGGATGTCCCAAGTGGACGCTGGAGCAGATCGCCGCTAACGCGAAGGCGATGGGATACGACGGCGTCGAGTTGCGCGGGGTCGCCGGCGAGCACATCGGCCCGGAGGAAACCCCTGCGGAGCGCGCGCGCATCCGCAAACTCTTCGAGTCGCACGGCATCGAGATTGCAGCCATTATGGGCTACAGCAGTTTCACGATGGATGATCCGGCCAAGCTCAAGGAAAGCATTCGGGTCGCCCAGTGCTTCCTGGAAACCGCGCGGGACATCGGTTGTCCGACGCTGCGGCTCTTTGGCGGCGTGTTTTCCAAGCAGCTCGATGAGAAGGGCAACATGGCGCGCGCGGCGGAAGGGGTGCGGCGCGTGGCCGGCCATGCCGAGCGGACCGGCGTCAATATAGCCCTGGAGACGCACGACGACTGGACGAGCGGGGAACGGCTGAAAGCCCTGATCACCTCCGTCGGGTCGCCGCGGGTCGGCGCCTGCTGGGACGTGGCCAACGGCTACTTCGGGGAGCCGCCGGAGAGGACCTGCGCCGCTCTCCGCGATTGCCTCGTACACGTCCATTTCAAGGATGCAGCCATGGTGGACGGGAAGATCAAAAGCAAGCTGCCCGGCACCGGCCAGTTGGACCTGAAGAAACTGCTCTCGCTGATCACCGGCGCCGGATACGACCGTTACCTGTCTTTCGAGTGGGAGAAGAAGTGGGAACCGGACCTGGAAGAGCCGGAGATCGCCTTCCCTCGCTACGTCAAGCTCACCCGCGGGCTGATGGGCGAATTGAAGAAGAAAAAAGCGCGGAAATCATGAGGCGCGCGTCCGGCGGAGTTCACCCTTCGGCCGGGCGGCGAGCGCCTACGTCATGCGGTCGTATTTCTCCGCCGCGATCTGTGCGGTGACCGGCCGGCCCGTGCAGAACGCGCGGATGTTGGCCGCGGCGTAACTGGAAGACTCCGCGAACATCGGCTCGCCCACCTCGCAGATGCTGTGCGGGTAGCAGATGACGTTGTCCATCTGCAGCAAGGGCGAGTCCTTCGGCAGAGGCTCCTGCTCGAAAACGTCCAGCCCGGCAAAAACGTCCGGCCTGGCGCGGAGGAATTCGATCAGTTCCTTCTCCCGCACGACTTTACCGCGGGCGGTGTTGATGAAAATGGCATGGGGCTTGAGCCGGTCGAGCAGGGCGCGCCCGACCAGCCCGGTGGTCTCCTCCGTCAGGCCGCACTGGAGGGTGAGGACGTCGGCCTGCTCGAAAAGTTCCTCGATCGTCCGGCAGCGCGCGACGGATTCGGGCAGCGCCGGGATATAGGGATCGAAGGCGATGGGCTTGACCTCGAACGGCGCGAGCAGCCCGAGCAACAGCCGCGCGACCGCGCCGAATCCCATGAAGCCGACAGTCTTTCGGCGGAGCGTCGGGTAGGGCGAGGCGTACGGGTACAGCCAGGTCGGTTGCTCGAGCATGTGGCGGCGCAGGCGCGGCATCTCGCGCGTGCAGGCGAGGATCAGCGCCAGGTTCCCCTCGGCGAGGTACCACATCGGCCCGTCGCCCCAGTTGGTCACCAGGATTCCCGCCTCGATATATTCCTTCGGGATCCAGCCCTTGATGCCGCCGGAGATGTTGCAGACGTACTTCAGCCGCCGCGGCGCGTCGCGCAGGATGTCGAGCGGCAGGCGCGGGCTGCTCCACGCCGTCAGCGCAACGTCCGTTTCACGCAGGAGCGTGGTCAGTTCCGCCGCGTGGTCTCCGTCCCCTTCGAACGCGTGCGCGGTGTAGCGGCCGAATTCGGCCATCGTGCGGCGAAGGTCGTCGCGGACGAACAGTTTCTCGATGCCGCGCGGCATCAGCCCTCTAAAGCGCATTTCCATGCCGGACTCCTTCTGGATGCCCGCATAAAACGTCTTGCCTCTCATGCGGCGCGTCCCAAGCGCGGGTGGAAATTGAGCGCCGGCGCGGCCCTGTCCGTTAGCCCAATCCGCGAGTCATGTTACGCCGCCTCACGATACCTGTCAAGAACCGGCGAGTCGGCTTTCTCGGCCGGTTCGGGTACAATGCGCTCCGCGAACTATTGACGTTCGTAAAAAGAAAGGAATGCTCTCGCGAAGACGCGACGGGCGCAAAGAACGAAAAAGAACCTGATGAAGTTGTTCTTGGCGCTCTTGGCGTCTTTGCGAGAGACCTATCCTTTTCTTACACGAAGATCAATAATGGGCCGTCGGTTCGTTTCCGGGAGGGCGGAGGAATGGGGAAAATTGGGCGGGCGATCCTGGCTGCCCTGCTGTTGTCCGTTTCGGCCGCGGGCGCCGATATCGCCTACACCGACGGGCGCGGCAGGATTGAGACATTCTCCCTCGAAGGCGACCTCGTCGGGATCGGGTCCGATCTCCGCATCCACCTCGCGGGATGGGCGCGGTCCGTGGATTTGGCCGACGCGACGGACGTGAAGTTCGTCCGCGACCGTGACCTGCAAAGATGGACGGGCAAGATCGAAGTTGAACCGGGGAAGTTTTACCGGTTCGAACAGGTTCTCCGCCAGGCCAGCGGCGCGGCGGACCTGTCGCTGCGAGTCACGGCGGAAGCGGACGTCAAGATCGAAGGCGTTTTCTTCGAGCTGGAGGCGCCGATCTCCGCGTTCGCCGGCGGCAAGTGCGAGATGATCTCGGAAGGCGCCGCGGCGGCCCGCGCGACGTTGCCGGCCATTCAGCCCGAAGAGCCGCATCTCGTCTCAGGCTCGGCGAGCCGGATCGTCTTCGAAAACGCCTCGGGCGAGTTGCGATTGGAGGAATCACTGGATCGGCCTCGGCCCGCCAGCGTTCAGGATGAGCGGAAGTGGAACAATCCGCAATACGCGGCGAATGTCAATTTCGCTCCAGACGGACAGCTTCCGGCGGGCAAGACCGCCGCACTCGAATTGAAGCTCAAGCTCACGGGCAAGGCCGACCACTCTCCCGTCCGCCTGTCGCTGGACGCGAAGACGACGCGCTATCGCTTCGACGGGTTCGGCGGGGACTTTTGCATGGACATCGCTTCGCCCGTGACTCAGTACACGCTCAACCATCTCCGCGTTGCCTGGGCGCGAACGGCGATGACGCTCGATCAGTGGGCGCCGACCGATGACACGGCGTTGCCCGAGAAGGAACGCGCGGACCTTCGCAAGGGCCGCGACCGGCCCGGCACGCCTTTGCGGCAGGAGTTCCTGCTCGCCCGGCAGATTCGGGAGCGCGGCATACCTTATTGCATCAGCATCTGGCAATTGCCGGAGTGGATGTACACCGATCCGGGGAAAGGGCCGCAGGCGCACCAGCGCATTGTCGCACCGGACAAATGGCCCGCCGTGCTGGACGCCATCGGCTCGTACCTAGTCCACGCGAAGGAACAATACGGCGCCGAGCCCGATCTGTTCTCGTTCAACGAGAGCGACTATGGAGTGATGGTCCGTCTCTCGCCCGCGGAGCATTCCAAAGCGATCCGGCGGATCGGCGACCATCTGAAGCAGCTCGGCCTCAAAACGAAGATGCTGCTGGGCGACGTGTGCGTGCCCGGCAACGGCCTCATCGAGTACGTGCGCCCGGCAGCCGCCGATCCCGAGGCGATGCGCAACGTCGGCGCGGTCTCGTTCCACTCATGGGGCGGGGCGAGCCCTGAAACCTACGCGGCATGGGCCGACTTCGCCGAGAAACACAATCTGCCGCTCCTGGTGGCGGAGGCCGGAGTGGACTCTTCCGTGTGGTACGTGCCCTGGGAGGTCCAAAGCTTCTATTACGCGCTTCGCGAGCTGCGCATGTACCAGGAGCTTCTAACGTATGCGCGGCCACGCAGCATGTTGCGCTGGGAGTTCACCGGCGACTATGCCATGGTGAATTACGGAAAGGACCCGTCGAGCGGCGCGTGGGAGTTTCGGCCCGCGCCGGGCTACCGGATGGTGCAGCATCTCTGCAACCTCACGCCGCCCAACGCAGACGCGCTTACGACCGGGTCGAGTGATTCGAGGGTGCTCTTTACCGCATTTCGTGGACTCGTCGGCGGCAGAACCGAGTACACGCTCCACGTCGCCAACCTCGGCGCGGCCCGCCCCGCGACGGTGTCCGGCATCCCCGCTGGAATCGAGAGGCTCCGGTTATTCCGCACCAGCGAAACGGAAAGCTTCAGGAGCCTCGAGTCCGTCGAGGTCAAGAACGGCGTCGTTCAGACGGCCCTGGCGCCCCTTTCATTCCTTACACTGACGACAATGACTAAGTACAGCGTTTCAGAAGTCCGTATGGACTTCTGAAACGCTGTACTAAGCCTGTGTCAGAAGGACCAGCTTAAAGACACGCTGAACGTTGCCTTGCCCAACGGCTTGGCAGGTTCGCCACTTTCACTACTCGTCCCAAAGCTGATCGCCGGCCGCACTGTCCAATTCTTGCCGAGGTCTATCGGCACGCCGAAACCCTCCGATGCACTCCTGGCCACGCGGATACTGTCGTTTTTCGACGGCGGCAAGAAGTTCTCGAATGTATGGGTCGCGGCCGATGTCGCGCGCAAGTCGCGGCAGACGGCGCCGTACTGGTAAGCGCTGAAAGTCGGCTTGAACGGCCCCGTTTCTGGCGCAGGCGTTACAGCAGCGACGGCTGCCGGGGATGCTGGTGTACCGCTTAGGGCCGTTCTTGCAGTTGGAGGAGACGACTGCGCGGACGGTTGACTGGGCTCCGACGCGCCGCAGTTCCAACTCAACAAAAGACAGGCCGTCAGGGCCAGTGCAATTCCGTACTGTCTCATGGCTTTCTACACCTTCTGACCGTACTGGCATACGCAGGACCGCACCGTTTGCCTTCCTATCGCCAACGGTATGAACGAAAGCAACGTTCGTGCCATCGCTTGGAAAATAAGGGCCGATTCGGCTCGCAGCGGATGCGCTTCGCAGGCAAACCGTGGACTTTACAAGGCCGGGCTGAAATCGTCGCACCCAAAATGCAACGCCGACAGCCGATATCGCCTCACCACAGGTGTAACACGCGTAGCGAATCGGAGCAGTGAATGTTCTAAAAAGCGGCAGAATACCGCCCTTCACACGACCCGCCAAACAGAGGGCGGGCAAGCCGGCAGGCAAGCCCTCCACACGGCCGGCGGGCAAGCCTTCCACATGACGGTCAGGGATCAAGTATCGTATTCTGACCCTCAGAATCCCACATGAAAAAAGGTATAGCGCCGACATGTGCTGCGCCTTGACTTCCGCCGTAAGCGTCTATATACTGCCCTCTGACCCGCAGCACTTGGCTCGAATCATTTCAGGGGTGAAAGCCGCATTTGAGGGGGGATCGGCCGAGTTTCGGCCAGCGGTCAGAAGTGTCTGAAGAGGTCAGCCGGGGCGCGGAGGGGTTCCTATGCGCCGAGTACGGTTTCGCCGCGCGTGGAGAATGCCTTTCATCCTGACGCTCGCGAGCGCAATCCTATTCCCAGTTTCATTATACGCCGGCCAGGACGCGGAGTCCCCGCTTGAACTGACTCTGGATCAATGTATCCGGACGGCGTTGGAACAGAACGCGACCGTTCTGGCGGCGCGCGAGGAGGCAAACGCCGCGGCGGCGCGGGAGCGAATTGCGTTTTCCGCCTATTTGCCCACGTTGACGGCGACGGCGAGCTATACGGCGGTGAGCGAAATATCCACGGTGGGCGTCACGACTAACCCGACGTTCTACAATACCGCGCTCAATACCGCCGCATGGTGGGGTATCGCAGAGGCGGCCGGCACGGCGGCGGCCAATTCGGCATTTGACAACAGGGCGATTGACCCGTCACAGACCTTCAACAAAGCGAGGCAGCAGGCCGCAGCGCAGTTTCCCGAGACGACGGCTGAACCGACCGAGGGCACGAGCATCTACCAGGCGGCCCTGCTGCTTCAGCAGCCCCTGTTCACGGGCGGGAAGATCTACTATGGCAACAAAATGGCCCAGACCGCGCGAGCCATTGAGAACCTGACGGTCAATGTTCGCGAGGACGATGTCGTCCTCAACGCGACCCTTGCGTACGAAGCCGCCGTCGCCACGCGCAATATGGAGCGAGAGCTCGGGGATTTGCAGGTGAGACTGACCGCGCTGCGCGATTCGGTCAAGAACATGCTGGCGGCCGGCTCGTCCACCGCGACCGACCGCGACCTCGCCCGGATCGAGATGGCCATTGCGACGGCCGAAAAGGATGTCGCGGACAGCCATAAAGCCGCGGAGACCTCGCTGGCCGCACTTCGTGAGGTGATGGGGCTGGATCATGATGCATCGCTGCGGCCCGTGGAGCCGGCGGCCGATAGCAAGGTCTTATCCCTCTCGCTGGAAGCTTGCGAGGCGATAGCGGCAGACCAGCGCACGGAACTGGCCCAGACGAAGCTTGCCACGCGGCTTCGAGACCATGGGGTCTCTCTGGCCAAGGCGAACTACTGGCCGGACATCGGGGCGTTTGCCGGGTATCAATATCTCAAGGACGAGCCGAATTACCTGAACCCGGACCACAGCGGAGAGTGGTTTGCCGGAGTTGCGCTGACCCTGCCGATCTTCACTGGGTTTTCGCGGTCGGCGAAGGTGGCCGAGGCCCGCAGCAACGCACTTCAGGCCCGGCTGACCGAGACCGAGGCTCAGCGGGGTGTGCTGCTGCAAGTGCGTGAGGCCTATCATTCGCTCAAGGCCGCGGAGCAGAAATGCGCATCTTCGGAGAAGCTGGTCGCCGAAGCGGACCGCTTCAAGGCGATTACGCTCGCGGCGCGCTCTCAGCATATCGGTGTGGATTACGAACGGATGCTTGTGCTTTCCGATAATCCTGACATCATGGAGTTTAAGAAGGTGCCCGACCTGGGCGATGAAGTCGAGGCCGAAGTGCTCGAGTCTCAGTCCAGGATTGAGCGGCTCAAGGCGGTTTTCGAGCGCGATGCGGCGCGCGCTCTGCTCTCGCGCGCCCTGGGCGTACGGTCTTTGCTGGAGCCGGACCAATGAGAAGCATCCTAAGGCCCTGCATCGCCACGGCGGTTCTCCTTGCCGTCTGCACAGCGGTCCAAGCGGCGGATGAACCCGTTGTCATGGTGCTGAACAAGAAGGTTTTCATCATGAACAGACCTGAGGATGTCATGCCTCAGGCCCAGGAGGTCGCCGACATGGTCGGCGAACGCATCGGCCGCAAGATCATCATGAAGACCTGCAGCGAAGATATCTCGTCCGTCCTGGATGACCTCAAGTCAGGGGGAGTTCAGTTCGTCTGGAGCGACGGCCTCGACTTCGCCCGGCTGAAGCTGGGAAAACTCGCACCGGGCGTCGTGACCACGCCGTTGCAGGTCGCGATCCTTGTGGCATCCACCGCGCCCGTGGATATAAGGGGCCAGAAGCCCGGTTTCAGTCGAACGGTGGTGCTGGTGAGGAACGATCCCAAGATCACGAGCATAGCTGACCTCAAGGGGAAACGACTGGTCTATGGGCGCCTGTCCGAGATGGATTGCAGCATGCTTTTCCTCGAAAATGCCTTGCACGATCAGGGCGTTGCCAAGAAAGAGGGATTCTTCGGCAACGTCCGGCGGCTGAGTTGCGAGGACGCCTGTTTGATTTCTCTGCAGCGCGGCAGTGCGGATGTAACCTGCATGGTGGAAGACACGTTTTTTGGAAAAACAACCGTCGCACCCAGCCTGGCGAACGACTTCAAGGTCCTGCAGGGCTCGGAGTTCTATCCGGCCTATGTCTGTTTCTACTTGAAAGACAAGGTGCCGGCGGACCTGGTCGAGAAGATGCGCGCCCAATTGATGGAACTTCACCAGACTACAAAAGGCCGCATGCTGATGGATATCTTCACGGTCAGGCAGTTCGTGGCGATGCCGGAGGACTCCATGAAGCCGGTGGAGAAACTCCTGAGCGCTGTGGCGCCTGATCAGGGCGCGCCCGCGCGGCCCGAATCCTTGCCCTGAAGGCGAAATACGCATTCCGTTTCGTCCCAGGCCCAGTTCTTTTCCAGCAATTGCCGCACCTCCGAATCCGTCAGGACATTGGCGTCCACGCGACCTGCAGTCAATGCCTTCAGCCACCCGAGCGCCTTCCTGCGAACGGGTTCTGGAGAGCCTTCCAGCGGCCATGTCAACTTGCGCAGGCTGTACAGTTCCTTGATGGCCGGGAACTGCGCGCACAGTTCCCGGGTCGAAGGCGCGGAGGACTGGACGACAAAGTAGATCTGGAATTCCTCGTAGAATGGTACGTGTTCACCCTTTAAGTATCTCAAAACCTCGTCGGTCACCTGGTCGGCGACCCGGGGGTCCGATTCGAAAGCCTTCTTATGCACGCGGACCAAGTCGTCCTCCAATGCGGAGCAGAGCCACACGTCATTCCTGTAGATTGTAAGGGCCTGGATCATGGCGGGCACCGTCTCGGGGACGGCAAGGTCTTCCAGCGCTGCAACGGCCATTCTTCTGGCAGTTGCGTCCGGGCTCGAAAGGAAGCGAGCAAGGGGGACGGCGAAATCCCTGGCCTCGGCTGCGCTCAAATCTATATGCCGCATGGCTTGCATGGCCGCGACGTTCAGGCCGCTGTCCGAGGCGTCGAGACACGCCTGCAGGACGTGTTTCACCTCTTCGGTCAGCTTGCCGCGCTCGCCGATGTACTTGACGAGATCGAGGCCCAGAGGCACCCACAATTGCGGATACCGGTCGTGCAGCACTTTTTCGAGCGAGCGGCACAGGACCTCAATCGCTTTCGGATCTTGCGAGCGGCCCATCAGAGTCGCCGTCGCCCGAGCGACGGTCAGGTCTTCCTCATTGCTCAGTATCTTTTCGAGCGCGGGGAGGTCCACCTGCGCCTGGAGCGCGACCAGCGATTCTGCTGCCGCTTTTCGGACGACGCCGTCCTCTTCCATGGACGCGACGCGCGCCAGCAGCGCTTCGATGAGCCGGGCGTCTCCTGTGGACGCGGCCGCCGCACTCGCGGAGAACTCTCGAACAGCAACGTTCGGATCCGCCAGCCATGCGGCCAGCTCCTGACTCGACAGCAGGCGATTGCTCGCGCGCGTCGCCAGCGCTTTTTGCGCTGACTCCCGGATCCGCGGGTCCTTGTCGGTCAGCCATTGTTTCAGTTGAGCCGCGGCTTTCGGTTCGGGCTTATCGGACAGATAGGGCATCAGCAGACGCACCACGTCCACATTTCGTGACTGTAGCTGCTGATCAAGAATCCACTCCGCGGTGGCCCGCGGCCCCGCCACGGCTGCGCCGAACTTTCTCGTGCTGTCCCCGCTGTTCTCCAGTATCCCGGCCAATGCGCGCAGGATCCGGTCCCGATCCGCACCCCATTCCATTTGGTCCAGAATGCTCAAGACCTCCATCTGGGAGCGTTCATCGGCGGCGCTCTGCAGGTGGGCCAGGGCCTTTCTCAGACAAAGCGCCGGCGCCCGGCTCTTGAGTTGTATCCAGCCGGCCCGCCGCACGCGCGCGTCGGGGTTTTCGATCCGGCGCAGGGCCGAAACGATCGGCCAGGCGAGCACCATCATGACCGTCGCGGCTGCCAGGAGGAGCACGACCGCCGTGCGCACCAGCACTTTGTGCTCCCGGGACCAGCGGCGCGCCAACTCCCACCTCGTCGGCGGGCGGATGGGCAGCGGCTTCCCATCCAGATACAACTGCAGGTACTCCGCGAGTTTTCCAGCCGACTGTATACGGTCATCCGCGTTTCGTTCCGTGGCCCGGGCGACAATGGCTTCCAAGTCCGGATCGAAGCTCGGATCCACCTGCCGAAGGCGCGGGACATCCTCACTGTGCACCAGCGCCGCCAGTTGCAGCTCGTCCTGCGCTCTCTCGAAGAGCCGATGCCGCGTCAGCAGCTCCCAAAGCGTCACGCCCAATCCCCGCACGTCCGCCCGCGGACCCACTTCCAGGTTCGCCGAGGCCAACTGCTCCGGAGCGGCATATCGCATTTTCCCGACGAAGCCTCCCTTCTCCGTCAGCGACCGCGACAGGTTCTGCCCCTTCGCCAAGCCGAAGTCAATCAGCACCACATGCGTCCCGTCCGGCGTCAGCATCAGGTTTGCCGGGCTGATGTCGCGACATACGATCCCCTGGTCGTGCACCGTCTGAAGCGCGTGCGCCGCGTCGCGGATCAGCGCTGCCACCTTCCGCACGTATCCGCCGGAATCGTCGGCCGCCTCCGGCAACGGCGGCAGCGGCGGCAGCGGCAGTTTCGGCACGGCAGGCGGCTCCCGGCCGCCGGCGGTTTTCGCTTCGCCCGCGCTGAAGGCGGCGCAGCGCGACTCGACCTCCTTCCGCCGCCGCCCGCTTGCCGAGATTACCGCGCGCGCAAACGTCGTGTTCCCCAGCTTCGACGACTCCGGCGGCAATCCCGATCGCGACAGTTCGTTCCACACCTGCTCCAGGTCGCAGCCATAAACGTATTCCATCGTGTAGTACACCTGGCCGTCCGGGAAGGCGCCGCTGTCGAGCAGCTTGACGATGTTCGGGTGATCGCACCGCCCCAGCGCACGCATTTCCCTTCGGAATCGCGCCAGCGCCACCTCGTCTCCGGTCAGATCGGCCGGAAGCATCTTCAAGGCCACCAAACGGCCCAATGACAACTGGCGGGCGAGATACACCACGCCCATTCCGCCTCTTCCAATCTCCGCCAGGATCTCGTAGTCCCCCAGTCGCCGCACTGGTCCGGCCGGCTCCGTCAGCGCCTCGACCGAAGCTGTTAGAGCCCGGCTCTGCTCCGCCAGCTCCTGAAGCTTCGACTCGGTGACTTCTTTCCCGGCCAGGATTGAGAGCAGGGCCGCCAGCTGCCTGACCGTGTCCTTCGTCCGCTCCGTCCGCCCCGTCATGTAGCTCAGGTATTCCACCTGCCGGCCGCTGCGGTCTCCATTGAGCAGCAGCACTTCGTCGGTCATCTCGCTCTCGCGGAAGATCATCAGCGGATTCAGCTGCAGCGGCGCGCGCCAGCCCGGCCACAGCACCGCCACGCGATTCGGCGCCAGCCCCGCCTCCTCGCCCGCCTGCAGCGTCAGCGGCGCCATTCGCTCTCCCTGCGGTCCGGTCAGCTCCCGCATCTCCAGCTCGAACCGGTCCTCCGAGACTGCCCGCAAGTCCGTCAGGTACGCCAGACGCGCCCCCGACGGACCCAGCGGCGAAAACACTCCCTCCGCCAGGACCTCGTTCACCGCCGGAAAGAGCAGCGGCCCCATGTCATTGGCGTAAAACGACTCGAACCGGCCGGCGCCGTGCCCGATCACCCCGTTGCGATACTGCACCAGCGCCCCGAACAATTGAAGGATCGTGCAACTCTTCTCTCCCGAGGGCTGTCCGTCCGCCCCGTTCTTGATCCGGCGGTACAGAGCGGCGAAGGCGGAGGGATCGCGGTGCGCGCGGTTCAACTGACCCCACATCTGCCCCAGCGGATGTGACGCCGCATCCGGAAGCGACCCGTAATGCCGCGCCATTTCCCGGAGGATCTCCATCCAGTGCCCCAGCGACGGAAGCGCCAGCGGCAGAAGAAGCTGATCCAGCTTGGCGACGCGCTGACCGCCTCGGCGAAGCCCCTGCACGTAACAGGCCGTCAACGGGCAGGCGGAGAGCTTGATGAGCACTTCGAACAGGTAGTAGCAGTTATCGTGCCGGCTCCGCGCGTCCTTGGCGTTGTACGCACGGCTGTACAATTGCGCCAAAGGCAGCGGCAGCCGCAGCAGGTACTCGCGATGGAATTCTGCGTCCATGGCCTGCAGCCCTCATGAGCGGCCCTGCCGGATAACGCCTGCCCGCCTGCGCTCCCTCAACCGGAATTAGCCGGATGGCCGCCCCTTCGCAGGACCGGCGGGCAAGCCCTCCACATGACGGTCAGGCGTCAAATGTCGTATTCTGACGACCGACTTCACGCCCGTCAAGGACGTTCTTGGCGGTCTGCCGGCCTTGAGCAGGAGGCCGAGGCGCTGGACGTGGTCCAAACGGGGGCCTTCTTGCGATTGTCAGCGCCTCGTGATCGAGTCCCGCAAATGCCTGCGGAGTTCGGCCCCGTTTCAGCCACGCCCGGCGGCTTGGAATCCGTGTTCAAGGGCGGCAGTCCGCCGAAGGATCGTTTGACAGCGACAATCGGACTGTTTAGTCTCATGGTTCAAGGCCGACTGTCCTTCGGAGGACGGTCAGATGGGAAATCCCGGCTAAGTTCTGTGGCCCAGTTCGGAAGGACAAGTGATGAAAGAACTCTTGCGATCGGCGGCGCTGGTTTCGGCGGCGCTGGTCATTGCTGCGTCAGCGCGGGCCGAGGAAAAGAAGGTCACGTTCGATAACAAGGACGCCATCGCCGGGTGGACGGTGAGCGGCGACGTGGCGGTTGACGCGGGGAAGACGCGCCCGGGCGGCGCCGGCGGGTCGCTCAAGATCGGGCCGGGCGGCAAGGCCCTTTGGAAGCTCGGCGACGCTGACCTTTCGGGCAAGGTGGAGTTCTGGGTTTACGAGGACGGCAAAGCGCCGGCGGACCCAAAGGCCCACGGCCACGGGTCGCTCTGGGGCGTCATGACGGCGTCCGGCCACGCCCTGGTGAGCGGAGCGATCTATGCTCCGTATCTGGGCGGCGACTCGACCTATGCCATGGGCGAGTTCCAGCCGGCCAAGGCGGGCGACCTGCCCTCGCTCAAGTGCCAGTACCTCGGCCTGGATCGCAAGGCCGGCTGGCACAAGTGGACGTTCAATATGGACGCCGAGAAAGGCCTGACGATCCTGGTGGACGACAAGGATGTGAACGGGACCACGCCCAAGTCGCGGTTCGACTGGGACAAGACAGAGCTCCCTGGGATCTCGACCATCGTTTTCATCGGCGACGCGACCCCAGGCGGCGCGCAGACCCTGTGGGTCAACGGCCTGACCGCGGCCCAGGGGCCGGCGATGAAGGCCGCGCCAACCCCTCCTCCGCCGCCGCCGCCGTTCCTGCCGGAGAAGGATCCGGCCGCGGCGGAAGGACCGGAGGTCAAGTACCTCGCGGCCGCGGCCAACACGCATCCGCGGCTGCTGTTCAATGCTGAGCGGCTCGAGCAGATCAGGGCCTTTTACAACAGCCCGGAGGCCCAGACCTACCGGAAGCAGATGGAAGGATATCTTGCCGGATGCACGCTGCCGGCAGATCGCAAGACGGGTTCCTGGTGGGGGCAGGAGTACGGCCTGTTTAAGCTGCCGATGGTGGCTCTGCACTATGCGCTGACGAAGGACCATGCCTCATTCGAGAAGTCGGTGGCGTACCTGAAATGGCTGGCCGGAACGGCCGATTGGACCGAGGGCGGCGAGCTGGCCGTGGCCGATACGCCGGAAGCCTATGCCCAGGTGATGGAGAAGTTCAAGCACCTGGGACCGTATGACGAACGGAACAGTGACACGACCGCTTCGTTCACCATGGTCGGCGCGGCGCTCACCTGGGACTGGCTGTACAACGATCTAGACCCGGCGTTCCGGGAGGAGTTCCGCCAGGTGCTCTGGCAGCATGCTCGCGCGATGTACTACGGCGGCCACAAGTTCGGCAATCCCGAGGGCGACTACTGGCGCGGCGTGCCGGCGTACAATCACCGCTGGTTCCGCGACTGGGGCCTGACGCTGGCGGCGCTGGGCGCGGGCGAAGGCAAACCGGAGGAACAGTGGCTGTTGAGCGAGGTGGAGAAGGAACTCCGGTTCATGTGGGACTGGTTGCCCTCGGACGGCAGCCAGCACGAAGGGCCAAGCTACGGCTCGAGCGCGGGCGGCCTGGGCATGGCCTTCGCGGTCTCGGACGATCTGACCGCGACGCATTACCTCGGCGCGCCCTTCTTCCGGAATGTCGGGGTCTACACCCTGGAAACCTCCGCGTCGGGTATGACCGAGACGCTTCGCTTCGCTGATTCTGCCGGCGGGGACAAGGGATTCGGCTGCAATTCGTTCTTCCTGAAAATTGCGGCGATGTGCAAACAGGCCGACGTCATGGATGGCCTCCGCCATACCCTCCAGCTTGACGCTGGGAAGTGGGGCACGGAGGATTCGGCGTGGGAGCCGATCATTTTCGATGATCCGAGCATCAAGGGCGGCCACTACGCCAATCTGCCGACGTCGGTGTTCCTGCCGGACCTGGGGATCTCCATCACGCGCGATTCCTGGCAGGAGAAGGCCGTCGCGGCGATGTTCAAGTGCGGCCCGCTGGGCGGCTACAAAGCCAACTCCTGGCGCCCAACCCATAAGGACGCCCAGGGCAACCTGCCCTACCTGAACGTGGCGCACGACCATCCCGACGCGAACTCCTTCATCGTCCTCGGCGATGGCGAGTACCTGACCGAGACGGACGGCTATTGCGAGGAGCCGGGCAAGCTCTCCTCCAGCGTCAATACGATCCTGATCAACGGCCTCGGCCAGGTTGCGGACGGGCGGCCCGAGGGAGACGGTTGGCAGCAGCCCGGCAGCGGCGACATGACCGAGATGGGCAAGATCACCGCCTACAAGGACGCCGGCGACGTGGTCGTGGTTGAGGGCGAGGCGGCGGGATCGTACATCGCTTACACCGACGCCAAGACGAAGCGGAGCCGGCCGGCCATTGACCGATTCCGCCGGACGTTCATCTGGGTCAAAGGCAGTTATATCCTGGTGTTCGACGACGTCCGCTCGCCCAAGCCGGTCGAGATCACCTGGCTGTTACAGGGCGCCAAGCTCACGCCGGTGAACGCCGCCGACGGGCGGTATAAGCTCGCCAAGGGCCAGGCGCAGTGCGATTTCCAATTGGTATCGGACATGCCGCTCAAGTCGAAGATCGGCGTCTCGACCGCCAACGATCACAGCAAACTGCTCAACTGGCAACAACTGCAAGCCAGCGCCGAAGGAACGGCCGCACGGTTCGCCTGCGTAGTTGACCCGTGGCACAAGGACGTAAAGGTCACGCTGACGCCCGACGGGCCGGACAAGGCGACGATCACGGTGAGCGGGCCGGGCATCGCCGACACGTGGCGATGGCAGGCGGCCAAAGGCAAGTTCGAGGCGGCAACCTGGCACGGGGCGCGCCCGGGCGGGTTCGACCTGACGGTGGATGCCCAAACGGCTGTGCCGCCGGCGCCGTAATGCCGGTGGCAAGAGCATCACCGAACTCGAAATTATCCACGGCGTTGCAGCCGACTCCTGACCGTCACCTGACTGGAAGTGCAGATGCCGCCGGCACCCTCACAGATACCGACGGCATCCACATTCAGAAGGTAGCGGGGGCCCGCTACATTCTGAATACGCGACTTCGCAACTTGCCGGCACAGCGATACTTTACGACTATGCCCGCATCCGTGGCAGCGCAGCTTGAGGGCCGATCTGTTCCCGGACAGCTATACCCGGCAATGGGTCAGTGCGGCGCGGGGAGCTTCCTCTCATTGGCGGTGAAATCGTCTTTCGTCAAGCCGAAGAGAATTTCATCCATATAGCGCCCGTCCGTATAGACGTTCTGCCGCCGGATTCCCTCCTGCACGCAGCCGAGTTTCTTCAGCATCGCCATACTGGCCACATTGGCTTCCAGGCAGGTGCAATTATACTTGTTCAGCCGGCGCTCAAAGAAGGCATATCCGAGCAGGATGCGCATGGCCGCTGTTCCATAGCCTTTCCCTCGCTGTCCGACATCGACCTGTATGCCGATGTGAAAAGTCCCATTGCGTTCGTTGATCGAGCCGAGATTGAGGCCGCCGACGGCAACTCCTTCCAGCGTCTCGACGGTGAACATCAACCGACCCGTCGTCGGATCGAACCCGACCCACTTCTGATTGGCTTCCTGCACGCACGCGGGAACCGGCGGGAGTTCGATCTCGTATTGCAGCATGCGCCTGGCCTGGCTGTCGAACAGGTTGTGGTAGGCTCGTTCCCAGTCCTCCGCGACGACCGCCCGAAGGCGGACAAGGTCATTCTGCCAGTAGTAGTTGTCGTAACAGATGGGCTTCACGTGTTCTCCTTTCGCAGAGAAGAGCCGATGATTCAATCACCGCCACTCGTGGCGGCGATCCGCAAATGAAAACCAGGGGCGCGACGGTCCAATGTGGAGACGATGACCCAACGCCGTTCAGCCAGGCGGGACAGGAATCGCTCGTCGTGGGCGACGAGAAGCAGCCCACACACCGTGGAATTAAGCGCCTCCTCCATGCATTCGATGGACGGCAGATCGAGGTGGTTGGTCGGCTCGTCCATGATGATGAGGAACGGCCGACAGGTGATCCCCAGCGCCAGGAGAATCTTTCGCAGTTCACCGGGGCTGGGGTCCTCGCTCTCCAAGAGGCGTTCCGGGCGCGACCCCAGGCGGCTGATGTATGCCATGACCTCACCCAGACGAGGACCAGGCAGTTTACGCAACTGTGCCAGACTCTGACGCGCCGTGACAGGATCGAGTTCCTGAGGCAGGTAGATCACGCGTTCCGCCGGCAAGGTCAACTGCGAGACGATGTGCCGCAGGAGCGTGCTCTTCCCAGCGCCATTGGGTCCGGTCAATGCGATGCGATCCCGCGCGGCCATGATCAGTTCGGGGTAGGCCAGACGCCGCGCCTCCCCCAGCGGGAGCGAGCCCGGCGGCATACGGAAGAGCGCGTTGCGCGGGGAGACCTCTCCGCCCAGCTCGATGCCGAGCCGGTACTCCTTCTCCACGTGCAAACGTTCCACGGTCTCCTCCGCCTGATGCAAGCGGCCAGACAACTGGCTCAGGAGCCGGCCGGCCTTGCCGTCTTTGCCGGTGAGGCGGGCGCGGTCAATTCGCTCGCGGGCATCGGAGTCGTGTTTGGCTAGTTTCCGCTTTGAGCGCTTGCGGTCGGCTCCGGCGGCTTCTTCGGCGCGTCGGGCCGCCTCACGCTGGAGGCGCTGCAATTTATCACTGGCTGCCTCACGGGCCCGGCATCGTGCGATGCGCTCGGCTCGGGCAATTTCGGTGGCCTGACTGTAGCCACCGGGGCGCAGGACGGCCTGCGGCGGCTGGATCGTGAGACACCGCTCGCACAACTCATCGAGCAGCGCGCGGTCGTGGCTCACAAGAAGACCCACCCCTCGGAAAGCGCGCAGCGCCCGGCGAAGGAGACGTTGGGCCTCTAGGTCAATATGATTGGTCGGCTCGTCAGCGGCGAGGATCTCTGGCCGGCGCCAGAGAGCCACGGCAACTTGGGCGCGTTTGCGCTCACCGTGGCTTAGCACGCTCCAACGCAGTAGCCAGTCCGCCTCCAGATTCAATTGCCCGCGCAGGCGCGCCGCCTCCGTGTCAATGGCCTGCAGGAACTCCGCGAGATGCTCCGGCGGCTCATCGGTCCCCTGCGCACAATAGATCACCTCTCCGGAGGCGTGAACGGTCCCCAGCGACGGATCCAGCATCCCAGCCGCCAGGCGCAGAAAGGTGGTCTTCCCCGCGCCGTTGGCGCCAATGATCCCGGTCCAGCCCGGAGGAAAGTGGCAGGAGAAGTTTTGCAGGATGGGCGTTGTGGTGGAATCGTAACGGAACGTAACGCGATGGAAATCGAGAAAGACACTGGTCATGGCGACCTCCGGCTGCACTGCCACCTGTTCTGGGAAAAGGGATTCGTGGCGCAGCGGAGCGATCCGGTGGCGGGATAGCGGCCACGAGAATGGCGGAATGGAACAGCCGCGTCCCGCCGGCTCGCCCGGCAGGAAAAGGAGCATCTCACGCGACCGGTTCCTTTGTCAGCCGATCCGCATCCCCGCACCGCTTATTGAGGCATCGTCGCCATATGTTGTCCCTCTCCGGGCGACGGGGCCGAAGGGGACATTTCCATCATAGGAAGGGTCATCGCTCCTGTCAATCGCTCGGGCAGGGTGACGACCTTGCGCGTGGCGTATTCTCAAGGCGATATTGGCGCGGATAATGTAAGCCAATTTCGAAACACAACACTACTTCATCTCCAAGGCCACCTTGCTGACGGCGCCCTCGACGCCGAACTTGTTGATCGCCTGCACTTCCAGCGCGTTCCCGCCCTTGTGGAGTTTCCACTCTCCGGGCGGGGGGCCGTCCGTCCACGCTCCGCCGTCCAGGCGGTGGCGGAACTTGTCGAAATCGGGCGTCATCGTGTCGGCCTTCACACTGATCGCCGCGCCGGCGCCCGGCGCCAGCGCCAGGGCCGCCTGCTGCATCGGCCAGTACGGCTCGGTAGCCGGGTCTCTGGGGCAGGTCCGGGTATGGTATGCCACCCCCTCGCACAGTTTGTCCCTGGTGATGAACATCTTGGCGTAGTCGGGCTTGCCGTCCACCGATGCGGGGACATAGGCCACGTACAGGAACTTGCCGAGGGAGTCCGCGTTCAGCTCGAGCGTGCCGAAGCCGGCGTGCGTCTCGCGCTTGATCGGCATATCGGCGGTCGTGTGCTTCTCGGCGCCCCTGCCGACCACGATCGTAAGCTCCTTGCCCTTGTCCTTGTAGAACCACTCCTGGCGCAACTCGAAGGCGTTCAGCGGCGTCCTGCCCTTGAGGAAGTACATGTCCAGCGTCGGATCCATGACGACCCACTTGCGGTACTGGTTGCTCCAGACCTCAACGACGGAGTGCTCGGAGCCGTTGCCGTCGCTCCTGGCGCCCTTCAGGCCGATCTGACGGGAGACATACCCCATGCTCAACAGCGCTTCCCGCAGCACCTCCGCGTAGTAGCCGCAGTTGAACGTCCGGTTGGCATCCGCGCCCTTGAGGATGCCCAGGGCGTCCTCCGGGGCGTTCGCCGGCGGCGCGCCGAAGTGCTTGATCCGCTTGTGCGCCCAATCCAGGAGCAGCGCCTGCTTCTCGAACTCCGTCTTGCCGGGCGCCGCCACCTCGTCCAGCTTCTCCTGCCTGCGGAGCGTCTTGAGGCTCTCCTCGCCGAAGCAGTCGAACTTGAAGCGCTCGCTGAACTCGTTCCTGACCAGCGGCAGGACGTCCATCGCCCTGATGACGGCCTCTCCGCCGGGCAGATTCACGGTGTCGCCCGCCTTCTTCGCCGTCAGGTCATCGCCGAGCGCCGGGCCCGTCGAGGCGGCGAGCGTCACTGCCCAAGCCGCCGCGATTCCCACCACGACTCGCACGCGTTTCATCGTCCGATCCTTTCCGGGAAAATGCTTAGAGCCCGTTTCACAACCCGCGAAGCTGGATTCCCGCTTTCGCGGGAATGACAAGATAAGCCTGCGTGGCGCCTGTGCGTGCCGAAGCAGCGTGGCGGAATGTCAACACTGTTTCCCAGCCCCGGTTAGTCATTCCCGCGAAAGCGGGAATCCATTCTGACTTGCAGGTCTTTCGGTTTGGAAGTTTTGCAACCTTTTTGCTCTGTTGAAAGCACCATGTTTTCAGCCGATTCCATTGTCATTCCCGCGAAAGCGGGAATCCAGAATCCTGCGCAGAACGTGGATTCCCGCTTTCGCGGGAATGACGACGACGCAGCCTCAAAGAGTCAGGCAGCCATGTTTTCAACAGAGCACAACCTTTTCTATCCACACGCCTCAACCCGCCGCAACCTGCGGCGTCAACGGGCGTGGGAGATGCGGGCTGCTGGAGTGCCGCTATCTTCAGGCGCTCCCTGTGCAATCTCAACTCTGCGCCGGATAACCTACCGTCTGGGCAAACAGCACGCGCTGTTGAGGCCGCAGCTTGAACTCCGCGGGTGTGCTCGCCCTGTCACAATTGTGGAGCCAAGCCGCAAGGCCCTGCGAGGCCGCAAACAAGTAGATGTTGGCGGCGATGAGGCCGGTGAGGACATAGTAGTAAGATTTCTGGACCTCGGGATCGTCAATGTGCGGGTCCGGCTGCCCCTCCTTGACGTATCGGGCGAGGTCCGCGACAAAGAAGATGTTCACGGGGGCCGTCGCCGCCCTGTCCCACCAGGACCTCGCCCGGAAATCCCCGGCGGCGACCGGCGCCAGGCGATGCGGGCCCGCCTCGTAGAGGTAAACTCCATCGGGCAGGACGACGTAGAGGTCTATTTCCTGCGAGTTGCTGGCCGAGGCGGCCGTTCGTCCGGGCTTTCCCCGCAGCCCGCCCTCGGTCCGGTTGAACCCGTAGGCGGCCCAGAGGAGATTCGAGAGGACCTGGGGCGGGAGCGGCTTCGGACTGATGCTGCGGTCGGTCTTTCTCTCCCGGAGAGAGGCAAGGACGGATTTGCCGCCGCCCTTCTCAGGTTCGGGAAGCACGATCGGCTGCAAGGCAATACCCTCCTTGCCGGTTCCTCGTCACGAACGACCGGAATGCTCAGGCCTCTTTGTACCGCTCGACCCGGACGCGGGCGGTCAAGGCATGGGCAGGCAGCCGCTCCGCCCGGCACTGGCGGTCGGTGACTTCACCGATCAGCCGGCTGGCCGCGCGGGTCATGCGCTGATAGGTGACGGTCTTGAGGAACTTGCCCACCCACAGGCCGCCGGTGTAGCGCGCCGACCGGCTCGTGGGCAGGATATGGTTCGTGCCGATGCTCTTGTCGCCATAGGCCACGGTGGTTTCCTCGCCGATGAAGAGCGATCCGTAATTCCGCAACCGGTCGAAGAAGTACCGCCAGTCCTTGACGTGCAGTTCCAGGTGCTCCGGCGCGTAGTCGTCGCTGATCGCGATCGCCTCGTCCGGGTTTTCGGCGACGGTAATGCGTCCGTTGGCGCCCCAGCAGAGCCCCGCCACGTCGCGCGTGGGGAGGACCTTCAGTTGCCGCTCCACCTCGGCCTGGCAGGCGCGGGCGAAGGCGTCGCTGAAGCAGATGAGCGCCGCGCCGCTGTTCGGATCGTGCTCCGCCTGGCCGAGGAGGTCGCAGGCGACGAGGGCCGGATCGGCGGATTCGTCGGCGATGACCATGATCTCCGTAGGGCCGGCGAGCAGGTCAATCCCGCAGCGGCCAAAGAGCTGGCGCTTGGCCTCGGCGACGAACTTGTTGCCGGCGCCGCACAGCACGTCCACCGGCTCGACCGTGCCCATCCCGAAAGCCATCATCGCGAAGGCCGGCACGCCGCCGAGGACGAAAATCCGGTCCGCCCCCGCTTTCTTCATGGCGTTGATCGTGGCCGGGTAGCACCCCTGTCCCTTCACCGGCGGGGTGAAGGCAAAAACCTGTTTCACGCCGGCGACCTTGGCGGGGATGATGCTCATCTGCGCGGAGCCGAGCATGGGGTAGCGTCCGCCGGGGATGTAGCTGCCCGCGCGCGCGACAGGAATGTGCTTGTGTCCCAGGATCACGCCCGGCCGCGTCTCGATCTCCAGCGGTTGAAGCGTCTCCAACTGCGCCTGGGCGAAACGCCGCACGTTGGCCTGGCAGAAATCGGTGTCGCGGACGACCTGCGGGTCGGTCCGAGCGACGGCCTCGGCGACCTGCGCCTCGCTCAACTCGAAACTCGGCGGGTTCCAGTCATCGAACTTCGCACTGTACTTCCGTGCCGCCTCCAGCCCATTCTTCTCCAGGTCGAGCAGCATCTCCGAGACGGTCCGCGCGGTCTCGGGATCGCGCTCGAACAGCCGATGGCCGCCTTCCTTAAAAGTCTTCATGCGGCTCGTTTTCCGTTTGCAAGGCGTCGAATGCCCCAGGCGGTCCTGCCGGTTTCCGGCGTACGATCGGATGACTTAGTGCTCTGGGCAATAAATTCGATGACGTATTCGCACGCCTGGACATCGTACTCGTCCTCGGCGTCGTCCTCGTCCTCGGCCGTTCGGTGCGTCTGTTCGAGGACGAGGACGAGAACGCCGAGGACGAGGACGATTCGCAAATGAATGTCATCGTACTTGAGGCGACATGCACTTATTCCAAATTCGAGGCAAGATCAACAGCCCTGCAGATAGCGGCACCCCAGGCTCAGGCCAAGCTTCTCGCCCGCCTCCGTGCCGTTGAAGTTCTCGTCCTCCAGTTCCACGGACACCGCGCCGCGGTATCCGCTTGCGGCGAGGATGCGGAACGCTTCGATCCAGGACATGACCCCATGGCCGGGAATGGCGTACCGCCAGCACACCCCCCCGAACCCATGCGGCCTGGCGCGGGTCGGAGGCTGGAGGTTTCCGTATTCGTAAAGGCCCTCCGGGAAGAGCTCGGTGTCCTTCCCGTGGATGTGGGCGACGCGGCCGGTGAATTCGCGGAGGAACCGGAGCGGGTCTATCCCCATTCGGATCAGGTGAGAAGGGTCGTAGGTCACGCCCAGGGCCGGAGAGGGGCACTCCTTGAAGAACGCGCGGAGTCCTTCCGGCGTGCAACAGAGCGCGCCGGGTCCGGGCCAGCCTTCAAGCGCGACCCGGGCGCTTGCCTTCTCGAGGACCGGGCTCAGCTCGGCGAAGCTCGCCGCCATATAGCCGAAGTTCTCTGATCTCGGCAGTTCCGGCTTTTCGGGCAGCATGACCAGGAAGTGGTTGACGGGGCCGATCTTCGAGCACGCGCGCACGTAGTCTGCATTTTTTGCGACGGCGTCCGCGCGCTTCGCCTTGTCCGGCGAGATCATCCCGGGCCACTCGGGCAGGTCCACCGAGCCGATTCGCAGCCCGGCCCTGGCCACGACCTCGGCGGTCTTGTCCCCATCGTCGCCGAGGTCCATCGCGCTGAAGCCGGTTTCGCGAGCCCATCGGATAAGGCCCGGAAGGTCCTTCTGCCAGGCGGAGCCCATCCGCCGAAAGCCGATCGCAAATCCGCCCGTGCGCGTGACGCTCATCTGGATTTCCTCCGGAACCTATTTCGCCGCCGAGTGCGCGGCGTGCTGCTGCCAGCCCCGCGCGTCCTTCGCCGCTTTCAGGATGATCTCCAGCACGGCCCGCCCTTCCTCCACGGAGTGGAGCGGCCGGCGGCCCTGGGTCAAGCAGTCGGCAAAATGTTTGATCTGCTCGGTGAACGTGTCCACGCTGCGCAGGTTCATTTTCGCCGGCTCTGAAAAGGAGGACGGCAGGAGATACAGCGTGCTGCCGGAGCCGAACACCTGCCCCTTTTCGCCGATGACGTGGATCTGGTGACTGCCGTACGGATTGTTGAAGGCCCAGGAGGTGAGGATTTCGCCGATGACGCCGCTGGCGAACCGGACCTGGACGGCGGCGGTGTCTTCCCCCTCGATCGGCTGGAGGTATCGGCCCATGCTGGCGCGCACGCCGACCGCCTTCGAGCCGGCCAGGTGGAGCAGACGGTAGGTCGGATGATAGCCCGTGTCAATCAGTTCTCCGCCGCCCTGGAACTTGAGCTTGGACCGCCACGCGCCCTTGAACCCGCTCACGCCGGCGCGGAAACAATCCTGGGACCGGATCCATCGAATTCGCCCGAGTTCGCCGGATTCGATCAGGCGCTTCGCCTCCTGAACGGCGGGCATGAAGAGCTGGTTGTGCGCCGACATGTAGGTGACGCCGGCCTTGCGGACCGCCGCCGCAATCGCGTCGGCTTCCTTTAGGCTGAGGCACATCGGCTTCTCGCAGAGGATGTGCTTGCCGGCGGCCGCCGAATCGAGGATTGCCGGGGCGTGCAGGTGGTGCGGCAGGCCGATGATGACGGCGTCGAGCGTGTCCCCCAGGTCGCGGAGCATCTTCTTCCAGTCCTTGAACTGAGCGCCGGGCGGCAGACCGCCCAACTGAGCGCTCCGCGTCTTGAGATTGGCCTCGGAGATGTCGCACAGCGCCACGCACGCAATTTCACTGGAATGGGCGAGGATCCCGCGGGCGTGCTCGCCGGTGATCCCGCCGCTTCCGATGATTCCCACTTTCACCTTGCCCTGGATCTTCTTCATCGGTTCTCCCTTAAAGCTCGGGTTTCTTTATCTGGGATGCCCTATGGCCTCCCGCCACCGCCGCCGTTTGCAGGACTCTACCACGAGAGGCTGACAATCGCAAGAACACCTGACGCCATTACTAATGTTTCACTCACGAATGGATACACCTTCGATTGTCATTCCCGCGGAAGCGGGAATCCAGAATCCCGCGCAAAAACGTGGATTCCCGCTTTCGCGGGAATGACGACAAATGTCCGGCGCCGTGTCCATTATTCAGTGAAAGCTCAATAGGTTGACGCTCCGGTTGATGCCCCGGCCTGTACCGCAGGGGCATAGCAGGACGATTTACTTGACAAGCAGGATTCCGATGGTCAGAATGCGACATTTGATTGCGGACCGTCATGTGGAGGGCGGGGTGATCGCATGAAGCTGTTTGTACCAGGACGCATTTGCCTGTTCGGCGAGCACACCGACTGGGCAGGCGGCTACCGCCGCATCAACGCCGCCCTGGGGAAAGGCTATACCCTCATCGCCGGGACGAACCAGGGCGTGTACGCCGAAGTGAAGCCTCACCCGACCAAGCTGGTCATCCGGTCCACGCTTTCGGACGGCGCGCGCGAGGGACCGTTCGAGATTCCGATGGCGCGCGAAGCGCTCCTCGCGGAGGCCGAGCGCGGCGGGTTCTTCAGCTATGCCGCCGGCGTGGCGTGGCAGATACTCACTCACTACCGCGTGCGCGGGTTGGAGGTTGACAATTACCTGACCGACTTGCCCGTGAAGAAGGGGCTTTCCTCGAGCGCCGCGTTTTGCGTTCTCATTGCGCGCGCATTCAACCGCATTTATGACCTGAAGATGACCGTGCGCGGAGAAATGGAGTTCGCTTACTCCGGCGAGATCACGACTCCGTCGCGCTGCGGCCGAATGGACCAGGGCTGCGCCTACGGCGGACGGCCCATCCTGATGACGTTCGACGGCGACCGCATTGACGTCGAGGAGCTCAAGGTCCCGCGCAACCTGCACTTCGTCATTGCGGACCTCGGGGCGGGGAAGGACACCAAAGAGATCCTCTCGAAGCTGAACCGGTGCTATCCGTTCGCGGAGAACGAGCTGCAGCGGGGCGTGCAGAATTACCTCGGCCCGGTCAGCGCCGAGATCACCCACGAAGCCTGCCAGGCGCTGGAGAACGGCGATCCCGCGCGGGTCGGCGAATTGATGCGCAAGGCGCAGGCGGAGTTTGACAAGCATCTCCAGCCGGCGTGCCCATCCGAACTGACGGCGCCGGCGCTGCACAAGGTCTTGAGCTACCCGCCGATTCAGCCGCACGTCCTCGGCGGCAAGGGCGTCGGCTCTCAGGGCGACGGCTCCGTGCAGTTCATCGTCAAGGATGAGGAGAGCCAGCGGAAAGTCGTGGATATCCTCGAGCGGGAACTGCGCCTGTCCTGTCTGAAGCTCGTGCTTGCGCCCGGCCCGAAGGTCCGAAAGGCCGTCATTCCGGCTGCGGGCTTCGGCACGCGCCTGTTTCCCGCGTCGAAGGCCATCAAAAAGGAATTGTTCCCCGTCATTGACCGCGACGGCCGCGCCAAGCCCGCGATCCTGGCGATCATCGAAGAAGCGATCGCGTCGGGAATCGAAGAACTTTGCCTTATCGTGCAGCCGGAGGACCGCGAACTCTTTGAGGACTTCTTCAGCAATCCGCCGCGCATCGAAAATTTCAACAGGCTCTCCCGGGAGAACCAGGAATACTGCGCGTACCTGGCGGACATCGGCCATCGCATCACGCTGGTCGCGCAGACTGCCCAGGAAGGGTTTGGGCACGCGGTCTTCTGCGCCCGCGAGTGGGTCGGGAACGAGCCGTTCCTCCTCATGCTCGGCGACCATCTCTACGCCTCTACCACGGAGACGCCCTGCGCGCGACAGGTTCTTGATGCGTATGAGCGCCTCGGACAAAGTATTGTCGGGCTGAAGATCACCAGTGGATCGGAGATCGGCCACTTCGGGTGCGTGGGGGGGATTTGGCAGACCGAAAACTCCACCCTCTCCATTACGGAATTTGCGGAGAAGCCCACCCTGGAATACGCGCAGACGCGCCTGGTCGTGGACGGGATCGAAAAAGGGCATTTTCTCACCGTCTTCGGGCAGTACGTCCTCAAACCGAGGCTCTTCGAAATCCTCGAAGAAAACATCCGCAACAATGTCCGCGAGCGCGGGGAGTTTCAACTGACATCCTGCCTGGACAGGATGCGGCAGGAAGATGGATTCATGGGAATCGTGGTCCAGGGACGGCGGTTCGACATCGGGCTGCCCGATGCCTATCGCGAGACGGTCATAGACTTCCGAAACGCGTAGACGCACCAGCCCCACTACTATTACGAGGAGTGCGATCCCGACGAGGGTTTCGAGCGCTCCCGTCCCGCGAGGATTGTGAGGCCAAAGGCCTCTTGACCATCTTGTAGTCGTCCATCACAAAGCCGTGGCCGATCTTCCGGACAAGCCTCTCCGCCTTGGTAAAGCCCATGCGCTCGTAGAAGGCGATGGAACCGGCGTTGTGCCGGTTGACCGTCAGCCACACTCTGCCGATGCCCCTCTCGACGCAGTATGCATTGACAAACTCCATGATCGCCTTGCCCAGGCCGCGCCCGCGCTGCGCCTGGCGCACGTAAATCTTGCTGAGCTGCGCGCTGGGCTTCGTTCGCGCGGGCACGAGGGCGAAATACCCCGCGTGCTGCCCGCCATCGCTCACAAGATAGTACTCGTAGCCGGCGGCTATCTGTTCACGGATCGCCGCCGCGCTCTGGAACCGGCTGAGCATGTAATCAACCTGGGCCTGCCCTATGATCGAAACGAAGTGCTCGTTCCAGATCTCACGGGCCAGATCGGCCACCGCCTCGATCTGCGTCGCATCGCGGACTTTCACCATCTCGACCGTGATGCAACGTCCTTCGTCGGTCAAGGACTTCGGCCGCCGGCGCGCCCGGCGCAGCCGGTGGTTTTCGGCCGGCATGACACACCCCATTCCGCGAAGCCAATAATGGCTCTGACATCCGCACTTTGGTCATCGGGCCTGCGCCGCCGTTTGCGGGACTCTATCACGAGGGGCCGACAACCGCAAGAGGACCGTCCCCAGGCGACCGGCGTTTTCGCAGCGGCGATTGTGCCTGCCCAGGGCCGCGCATCCCACCGGCCTGTTCAAGCCACAGCCGCCGCAGGATACTCCGCCCCGAGAGGCACCTGTGTGACCGCTGAATCTCAGGGTTCCCTTGTCCGCCGTCAGAGCGGTGAGGTAAAATGCCTGTGAACATGGGGCGGCAACGGAACAGCTACCAGGCGTTCCCCAACTGAATAGGGGATCCCGGCGGTGACATGGCGCGCAGTTCTCGCGGGGCTTTTGGCAGGCGCGTTCGTCTGCGCGTTCTGCTATTTCAACGACGCAGTCATGCACCAGACGATGTTCGTCGGCAGCATTATGCCGATTTCCGTGTATGGGGGCCTGATCCTTTTCGTTCTTCTGATCAACCCGCTTCTGAGACGATGGGCATTCTCGGCCGGCGAGCTGACGGTGGCGTTGGCGTTGACGCTGGTGATGTGCGGCATTCCCGGCGCGGGGTTGTTGCGGTCGGGCACGGCTGCGATGATGATGCCGTGGCATTGGGAGCGAAGCAACCCCGGCTGGCGGGAGGAGCGCATTGTCGAGACGGCCCCTCGGCAGATGCTGGCCTCGCCGGCGAATCAGGAGGATGCGCTGAACGGTTTTATCCGGGGGCTCGGCAACGGGCGCGGGCTTCCCAGCCTGCGCGCGGTGCCCTGGCGGGACTGGGGCCGAACGCTGGCCTTTTGGATTCCGCTGGCTCTGTCGCTGTGGATCGGGCTGATCGGACTGGCGCTGGTCGTGCATCGCCAATGGTCGGAGCACGAGCACCTGCGCTATCCGCTGGCGGAGTTCTCGAATGCCCTGTTGCCGGAACCGGGGAAGCGATGGGCCACCGTGTTTGGAGATCGCCTGTTCTGGATCGGGGCGGGACTCGTGTTTCTGATCCATTTCAACAATTACCTCGCGGTCTGGTTTCCATCGTTTCTGGTGACGGTTCCCACCAAAATTGATCTGACCTCGCTCCTGTCTCTGTCGCCCACCTTCGCCGCAGGCGGCGCATACGAAGTGATGTACCCGAACCTGTATTTTTCCGTCCTCGGTTTCGCGTACTTCCTGGCCTCGGACGTGTCATTGGCGATGGGGATCGGACCGTACCTCAATCCGTTCTTGATCGGGGGGCTGGCCAGCTACGGGCTTGCGCTCCAATGGAGCGGAGTGTCCACGCCGAACGTGCAAAGCTTCATGAATTTTGGCGCCTATTTCGGCTTGCTGCTGACGATCCTGTACACCGGGCGGCATTACTACAGTCAGATATTGCGGCGGGCGATCATGATCCCGACGTCGGAGGCGCATGCGCCGGAGGCGGTCTGGGGCGCGCGGGTGTTTTTGATTTCCGCCGGCCTCTTCATCGTCAGCCTCATTTGCGTTGGCCTGGACTGGCCGCTCGCGGTGCTGTACACCGGGTTGATCTTCATCCTCTTCCTCGTCGTCGGGCGGCTCCTCGCGGAGACGGGGGCGTTTCTGGTTCAGGCATATTGGTATCCCGGCGTCACGCTCTGGGGGATCTTTGGCGCGAGGGCGCTCGGAGTGAAGAGCGTCCTGATCATGCTGCTGTTGTCATCGGTCCTCATCATTGACCCGCGCGAGGCGATGATGCCGTTCCTGGTGAACGCCTTCAAACTGCTCGATCTGCGGCGGGAGAAAATCGGGCGGACGGCCAAGTGGTGCGTGGCGGCCCTTGTGGTCGGGCTGGCGGTGGCGGTTCCGGCGACTTTGGCATTCCAGTACGATCGGGGCGTTGATCGCGAGGATTCGTTCGCGATGTCGGTGGCGTCGCAGAGACCGTTCGACAGGGCCATCGAAGTTCGACAGCGATTGACGGCGCAAGGCAGTTTGGCCGCCGCCGAGGCGACGACCGGATGGAAGCGATTCGCCGAGATGTCGCCCAAGGTGCCCTGCCTGATCGGGTTCGGGGGCTGCCTGGCGGCGGTGCTCGCGTTTGCGGCGATTCGTCTGCGCTGGCCGAAATGGCCGCTGCACCCGGTGCTGTTCCTGGTTTGGAGCACGTGGGCCGGGAGGGATATGGCGGCCTCCTTCCTGGGCGGATGGATCATCAAGCTCCTGGTGACTCGGTACGGGGGGGCGTGGTGGTACCAGCGGCTCAAGCCGCTGATGTTCGGGCTGATCGCCGGCGAACTGCTCGGAGGACTCGTGCCGATGGCGGTTGGACTCGTCTACTGGCTGAAGACGGGGCTGCCGCCGAAGACGTTCAACATTCTTCCGGACTAGCCGGCGTCGGCGACGATATCGCCGTCACGCCGGCAACAATCCGACCGGCGGGATTTGTCTGGTTCACGGTGCGTCCTTGACATATAACGCCTCGGCCGTCGTGGCCGCCTCGATCGTGAACGTTATCGCCTTTTGCCCGGCAGGTTGCGCCGCGCCGTTCACCAACCACTGCGAGAAAATGTACCCGTCCGGGTCCGTCGCCGGCGCCTGAAGGTTCACGCTCGTACTGTACGTTACCCCGGACACTGTGTAGTTCGTTATGCCGCCGTGGGACGTGCTCGAAGTGATGACCTCCCCCGTCGGCGGCGTGGACTGCACGCTCAGCGTGTAGCCGGGGTTCGCCGCGTACTGCGCCACCGCTGTCACCGCACCGTCCATCGTGAACGTGATCCCCTTCTGCCCGCCCGTCTGCGCCGCGCCGTTCACCGCCCACTGCGAGAAGATGTACCCGGCCGGGTCGGTCGCCGGCGCGTGAAGGTTCACGCTCGTACCGTACGTTACCCCGGACACTGTGTAGTTCGTCGTGCCGTTCTGCCCCGTGCTTGAGCTAATGACCACCGCCACCGGCGGCGTCGACTCCACCGAGAGTGTGTACCCGCTGTTCGCCGTGTACTGCGCCACGGCCGTCACCGTCCCGTCCATCGTGAACGTGACGGACTTCTCCCCGGCGGTCTGTGCCGCGCCGTTGAGCGTCCACTGCGAGAAGGCGTATCCGGCCGGGTCCGTCTCCGGCGCCTGAAGGTTCACGCTCGCCCCGTACGTTACCCCGGCCACTGTGTAGTTCGTCGTGCCGCTCTGCCCCGTGGTCGAAGCGATGCTCAGCCCCGTCGGCGGCGTGGATTCCACCCCCAGCGCGTACCCGTTCAGCGTGTACTGCGCCACCGCCGTCGCCGCCCCCTCCATCATGAACGTGATCGCCTTCTGCCCGAGAGTCTGCGCCGCGCCGTTCACCGTCCATTGCGAGAAGATGTACCCCGTCGGGTCCGCATCCGGGGCCGCCAGGTTCACGCTCGTCCCTTGCGCGACGCCCGACGCTGCGTAGTTCGTTGTGCCGCTCTCGCCGGTGCTCGAACTGATGCTCACCCCCATCGGCGGCGTGGACTCCACGGTCAGCATGCAAACCGGCGTGTTCGCCGCCACGGTCGTCGTGGCCGCGGCCGGGATTGGGAGATTCACACCCGCCCCCTCCGCGGCGCCGCCGTTGAAGTTCGTCGGGCCGTCGTTGCCCGTGCCCGAACCGACGCTCAGCCCGGTCGCCGGCGCGAACATCACACTCGACGTGGGGAGGGCTGTGTACTGCGCCGCCGCCGTCGTGGCCGCGGTCATGGCGAACGCGATGGACTTCTGCCCGGCGGCCTGCGCCGTGCCGTTCACCGTCCACTGCGAAAAGACGTACCCGGTCGGGTCCGTCGCCGGCGCCTGCAGGTTCACGCTCGTATCGTACACGACGCCGCTCTTCGTGTAGTTCGTTGTGCCGCCATCGCCTGTGCTCGAACCGATGCGCAGCCTGGTCGGCGGCGTGGATTGCACGGTCAGCGTGTACGTGTCCGCCGTGTACTGCGCCAGCGCCGTCGTGGCCGCAGTCTGCGTGAACGTGATGGACTTATGCCCGGCAGTCTTCGCCGCGCCGTTCACCTTCCACTTCGAGAACGTGTACCCGGTCGGGTCCGTCGCCGGCGCCGCCAGGCTCACGCTCGTCCCGTACGCAACGCTTGATACGATGTAGTTCGTCGTCCCGCCGTCGGCGCCGCTCGAAGCGATAACGATCCCCGGCGGCGGCGTGGACTGCACCGTCAGCGGGTAGCTGTTCTGCGTGTACTGCGCCACCGCCGTCGTGGCCGCGGTCATCGGGAACGCGATGGACTTCAGCCCGGCGGCCTGCGCCGCTCCGTTCACCTTCCACTGCGTGAACGTGTACCCGAGCGGGTCCTTCGCCGGCGCCGCCAGGCTCACGCTCGTGTCATACGCGACGCTGGGCACCGTGTAGGTCGTCCTGCCGCGATACTTTCCGGTGATGGAGATTCCGAGCAACGGGTTTCCGATGATGTCCGTGGACTGCACCGTCAGCGTGTAGGGGGTCAGCTTGTACTTCGCCACCGCCGTCGTGGGCGAGGCCATCGCGAACGTGACGGATTTCTGCCCGGCGGTCTGCGCCACGCCGTTCAGAGTCCATTGCGAGAAGGTGTACCCGGTCGGGTCCGTCGCCGGCGCCTGCACGTTCACGCTCGAGAACTCCATGACGCCGGTGTTCGTGTAGTTCGTCGTCCCGCCGCAGGCGCCGCTCGAAGCGACGGCGATTCCGGTCGGCGGCGTGGACTGCACGGTCAGCGTCATCGTGTACAGCGCCACCACCGTCGTGTCCTGAGCGGACATCGCGAACGTGACCGCCTTTTGCCCGACGGTCTGCGCCGTTCCGTTCACCGTCCATTCCAGGAAGGTGTACCCGGTCGGGTCCGTGTCCGGGGCCGTCAGGTTCACGCTCGAATTGTACGCGACGCTCGACACCGTGTAGTTCGTCGTCCCGCCGCTGCCAGTGGTCGAGCCGATGACCAACCGGTTCGGCGGCATCGCCTGCACGGTCAACGTGTACGTGTTCAGCGTGTACTGGGCCGCCGCCGTCGTGTCGGCGTTCATCGTGAACACGATGGCCTTTACCCCGGCAGCCTGCGCCGTGCCGCCCACCGTCCACTGCGAGAAGGTGTAGCCGGTCGGGTCCGTATCCGGGGCCGTCAGCGTCACGGTGGCGCCTTTGGAAATCTGCCTGGTGTACTTCGCCGTCCCCGAGAAATCCTCTAGCTGCCCGTTCAGTATGTCGCTCCCGGTGACGGAGATTCCAGGGAGCGCGTTTCCGTTGGGGTCGGTAGCCTGGACGGTCAGCGTGGGGTTCGGCGTGTACACCGCCACCGCTGTCGTGTCAGAGTTGATGAAGAGCGTAATCTCCTTCCCGGCCCCGCGGTAAAGCGTCTCGCCGTTCACCATCCACAGCGAGAAGGCGTACCCCTTCGGGTCCGTCGCCGGGGCCGCCAAGTCCACGCTCGTATTGTACGCGAGGCTCGACACCGTGTAGGTCGTCGAGCCGCCCTGGCCCGTGCTCGAAGTGATAGCGATACCGGTCGGCGGCGTGGATTGCACGGCCAGCGTGTAGACCGGCGTGTATTGCGCCACCGCCGTCGTGACCGCGGTCATCGTGAACGTGATGGACTTCAGCCCGAGGGTCTGCCACCCGCCGTTCACCGTCCACTCCGAGAAGGCGTACCCCTTCGGGTCCTGCGCCGGGGCCGCCAGGTTCACGCTCGTGCCCTGCGCGACGCTGGATACCGTGTAGTTCGTCGTCCCGCCGTCGCCTGTGCTCGAAGTGATAACGACCCCAGTCACCGGCACCGGCGCGGACGACTGAACGCTGAGCATGTAGGTGTTCCCTGTCGCGTACACCGCCACGGCCGTCGTGTCGGCGGTCATCGTGAACGTGATCCATTGCTGACCCGAAGTCTGCGCCACTCCGTTCAGCGTCCAGTTCGAGAAAGTGTCCCCGTTCACGTCCGTCGCCCAGGCCGTAAGCGTCACAGGGGCGTTTTCGTCAGTCTGGACCGTGTAGGGAGGCGCCCATGAAAGGCTCGTGAAGCTGCCTTCGGTCCCAAAGACCCACAATGATGAGACCGGATTCCCGTTGGAATCGGTGGACTGTACGTTCAGCGTGTAGGTAACGTTCGTGTTATACTGCGCTATCGGGCAGACGTACGAGGCCCCCACTGTATCCATATCCCATGGTATGTTGTAAGTGATCTGGGTGTCCCCGACGGTGCTCCCGGTGGGAGAGTTAGACCAGCCCACGAAGGTGTACCCTGGCGGATTCGTATCCGGGACATTCAATCCTAGGATGGCACCTAGGGTCTCGCCCACCAAGCTAAACTGTCCGTAGTAGTTCGTCATCCCCGATGCATCTATGGTGGATCCAGACGTTTCAAAGTAGACCGACCCGGCGATGGAGATTCCTGGAAGCACTTTCCCGTCGTCTTGAAGGGCCATTACGTAGAAATTGGCGGTCATACCTGACGGGTCGTACCGGATGTAATTTGCGACGATCGTCGCGTCCGCCGCAGTCATTATGAATTGTGCATAACCGTCGTTGTAGAGGCTGGGGCAGAAGTAGCCGTTCATCGTCCAACCTGCTAAACAGTAGGTGCCTTGCATGATCTGGACCGGGGCCTCGAGCGTCAAAAAGTGACCCGCGGGAACCTGCACGCTGTAGTTCGTCGTCCCTGGGAAATCTCCGCTGATCGGAATTCCTGTGAGCGAATTCCCGCTGAGGTCGTTGGACTGGACATTGAGCGTGTAGATGTTCACTTTGTACTGCGCCACGGCGGTCGTGTTCGCAGTCATTGTGAACGTAATGGAGTTTTGGCCGGCAGGCTGCGCCGCGCCGTTGACCGTCCAGTTCGAGAAGGTATTCCCGTTCTGGTCCGTCACCGGGGCCACCAGCGTTACGGAGGCGCCTGCGGCAATCTGGGGGCTGTAGTTCGTCGCCCCCGAGACAACTCCTAGCAGGCCGTTCAGGACTGCGGTCCCAGTAATCGAGATTCCCGTGAGCGGGTTTCCGTTGGTGTCAGTGGACTGGACGGTCAACGTTGGCGTCAGGCCGTACACCGCTACGGCAGTCGTGTTCTCAGTCATCGTTAACGTGATCGCCTGCACCCCGGCGGGCTGCGCTGCGCCGTTCACTGTCCACTGCGAGAAGGTGTATGCCCCCGTCGGGTCCGTTGCCGGGGCCGTCAGCGTCACGGAGGCGCCTATGGGAATCTGCTCGGTGTAGTAGTTCCTCCCCGAGATACTCCTTTGCTGCCCATTCAGGACTGCGGTCCCGCTGACGGCGATTGTCGGAAGCAGGTTCCCGTTGGAGTCGGTGGACTGGACGGTCAGTATGGGGCTCACCGGGTAAATCGCCACGGCCGTCGCGTTCGCAGTCATCGTGAACGTGATGGACTGCTGCCAAATGGGCTGCGCAGTGCCGTTCAGCGTCCAGTGCCAGAAGCTGTCCCCGGTCAGGTCCGTCGCCGGGGCCGTCAGCGTCACGGAGGCGCCTATGGGAATCTGCTCGGTGTAGTTCGTCGTTCCCGAGATATCCACTGCCTGCTCGTTCAGTGTTTCGGTCCCGGCGATGGGGGTTTCCGGGAGCGGGTTTCCGTTGGCGTCGGTGGACTGGACGGTCAGCGTCATCGCGTACTGCGCCGCCGCCGTCGTGACCGACGCGGGCATCGTGAACGTGACCGCCTTCTTCCCGGCAGTCTGCGCCGTTCCGTTCACCGTCCATTGCACGAAGGTGTATCCGGCCGGGTCCTTCGCCGGGACCTGCAGGTTCACGTTCTTCCCATACGCGACGCTCGACACCGTATAGTTCGTCGAGCCGCCCTGGCCTGTGCTCGAGGTGATCACGAGCCCGGTCGGCGCCGCGCACTGCACGTTCAGCGTGTACGGGTTGGCTGTGTACTGCGCCACGACCTTCGTGGCCTTTGCGGGCATGAAGAACGAGAGCGTTTTCTCCCCGGCAAGCTGCGCTGAGCCGTTCAGGGTCCATTGCGAGAAGGTGCAGCCGGCCGGGTCCGTATCCGGCGCCGTCAGGATCACGCTCGTGTTGTACGCGACGCTCGACACCGTGTAGTTCGTCGTCCCGCCTTGGCCCGTGGTTGAAGTGATAACGATCCCGGTTGCCGGCGGCGAGGGCTGCACGGTCAGCGTGTACGTGCTCAGCGTGTACTGCGCCACGGCCGTCGTGTCCGCGGTCATCGTGAACGTGACAAACTTCTGGCCGGCAGGCTGGGCCGTTCCGTTCACCGTCCACTGCGAGAACGTGTACCCGGTCGGGTCCGTCGCCGGGGCCACCAGGTTCACCCCCGTCCCGTACGCGAGGCTGGGCTTCGTGTAGTTCGTCTTACCGGCGTCGCTCGTGCTCGAAGTGACGCCCACCCCGCCCGGCGGCGTGGACTGCACGGTCAGCGTGTACGTGTTCAGCGTGTACTGCGCCACGGCCGTCGCGTTGGCCGTGGACATCGTGAACGTGAGCGCCTTCTGCCCGGCAGGCTGAGCCGTTCCGTTCAGCGTCCACTTCGAGAAGGTGTATCCGGTCGGGTCCGTCGCCGGCGCCCCCAGGTTCACGCTCGCCCCGTATGCCACGCTCGACACCGTGTAGTTCGTCGTCCCGCCGTAGTTCGTCGTCCCGCCGCTCCCCGCGCTCGAAGTGATGCTCAGCCCGGTCGGCGGTGTGGACTTGACGGTCAGCGCGTAGGTGTTCACCGTATACTGCGCCACGGCCGTCGTGGCCGCCGTCATCGGAAAGTCGCACACCTTCTGGCCGGCAGGCTGGGCCGTGCCGTTCAGCGTCCACTGCGAGAAGGTGTACCCGGTCGGGTCCGTCGCCGGCGCCTCCACGTCCACGCTCGCCCCCGAGGCGATGCCCGGCGCCATGTAGTTCGTCGTCCCGCCATCGCCCATGCTCGACTTGATGTGCAACCCGGTCGGCGGCGCGGACTGAACGGTCAGCGTGTTCTGCGCCTCGGCCTTTCTGCCGGCGGCCATTAGGACGACGGCGACAACGGCGGTTATGAACCATACGCTCCTTTGACGATTGGACGGATGCATAAGGATTTATCCTTTCCCTGGCAAGGGCGTGGCGTGGCCCGTTCTTGCGATGACGGATCCCTGAGTTCCCGGATTGCGTTTTTGGGGAGTTCGGATTTGGAAAACAGTTCGCGCGCGCGGTGGTTCTGAACCGCAGTTCAGCGCAGTGTGTAGCACGGCATGTCGTCGCATCTTCGCCAACATTCCCTCCTCTACGAGGGCTCGCACGTTGCCGCGCTGAGTCGTCGTGAGGCAGCCCTGGCGCAGGGTGCAACTTATACTATTGCGGAGCGATGCAGTCAAGAAAATTCTCGCAAGGGATGAAGAACCAGTTTGACGCGGGCGGTTTAATAGGCCATACATTTTATTTTAGGTGAATGTCATTGGGAGGACCGCTCCGCGATTCTTTCGGGGGTGTTTGAAGCGCGGAGCGGATATGGAAACCGCTAATGCAGTATTTCGGAATTGGCTTACATTGTCCGCCCCAATAGCGCCTTGAGAATACGCCATGCGCAAGGTCGTCTCCCTGAGCGCAGCGAAGGGTCTCATACGCATAACTCAAATAATGCGTGTGAGATGCTTCGCTCTGCTCCGCATGACTTCGATAGTGTATCATCTGGTTGAAACACCACACTAAGTCTGCGCACGAACAGCCCAGCGTCGTGTAGCAGGAGCCGTCACAATGCGATGGACTGGCCTACATATTGGCAGTTCAGTTTCTCCAGAGAAAAGTGCGCTGCGCTGCAACTCGTGATCCAGGCCGCAGTTACGATTTCAGGTTTGTCATCGCCGGAATAGGCACAGCGTTTGCTCACGTGTCCGTTGTAAGGCGGTAGCTGTCAATTTTTGGAAAGGAACCGAGCTATGCGAAGGCTGATGACGATAGCTGTGGCGGTGGGCGCGCTGTGCGGAATGACGGCTTTTGCTCAAACGGAATCGAGCACAGCGACCACCGGCCAGATGCCGGGCGCACCTCCGGAGCAGATGAACATCATGCGCGCCCATCGCGACGCCGAGATTCTCCATCGCGCGATCATGGAAGGCATGCACGATCCGACGACGCTGCAGCTTGTGAGCCAGGCGCTGACGGATCGGACGGCGGTGCTCCAGTCGGAGCTCAATCGGGTGGCTCAACTTCAGGCGCTCGTCGCGGCGATTCAGGGCGGAAACAGGGCCGCCATCCAGGCGGCCAGAGAGGCCGTTAGGACTGCCACCGAGACGGTGGAAGCCAACGCGAAGACTTTCTCCGAGGAGTGCAGGGCGATCCGCGAGCACCTCCAGTCGGTGCCGCATCCGGGACGGCGCCAGCCGCCGGGTTCCGGCGGGACGCCCACCACGCCCAACCCATAGTCCGTCCGCGCCAGTTTCAATGCCGAAGCGGGGAAAGGATCCTTCCTTTCCCCGCTTCATTTTTAACGCCGGCGTGCGGCGTGCATTGTTCGGCGGCAGCAGTGCTCAGCCTGCCAGCGTATGGACCAGTTCATCCAGCACCGCCTTGCGGTCCACATCGCAACTGACGGCGATTGGGGGGCCCTCCTTGACCGGCACGGTCATGCCGCGCGTGAGCGTGCCTTGCAGTTCGACGGCGACTCCCGTCGGCTGAGTTTTGAAATGCTGCGGCGCGTAAAGCCAGAGGAGCGGGCACATGTCATAAACGACGGGCCGCACTTTCGAGGACTGGTGCGGCTTCCACAAGTCGGTCATCTCGATCAGCGCGCGGCAGGGCGGCGTATCCGCTTTGCGCAGGGCGGCCATGTCTTTTTCGCGCATGACGATGCGCCGGGTGACGTCCAACGTGCCCAGGAACCGCATCAGGCCGCTTCGAAGGACGATCTGCGCGGCATCAGGGTCGCACTGGATGTTGTACTCGGCGAGCAGCAGGCGTGTTTCGCCGGCCATCGAGACGATGCCTTTCAGTTTCGCCGCCGTCTGCGGGTGCTTTTGAATCAGGAGCGCGGCGTTCGTCATCGCGCCAATGGTCACAAGCCATATCTCGTTCGGATGCGCCTCAATCGCGCGGAGCAGCAGTTCCTCCGCACTGGCGCAGGCAGGCGCGCGAAGCGAATCGGTCTCTTTCACGAAGGGCAACTGGTTCGGGGCGAGACTCAGGCGGTGTTCATCGGCAATCGGTCCCAACGGGCGACCCGCGCCCGGGGCGAAGGGGATGTCGTCGCGCCCGAGGACATGAAGCAGTTTCGAGACGATCTTCGCGCGCATTTTCACCGGCCCGTAGACCGTGGTCACCGCGCGGATATCAAGTTCCGGCCTTCGCGCAGCATAGGCGATGGCAATCGCATCGTCTATGTCGTCTCCGATGTCGGTGTCTATGATCACTTTGAGCGGTACGAGGGGCTTCCCTCCCGCATGTCTCTTGCTCATCGCGTTCTCCTCCACCTGCCGCATTAGTGCGCGGGCGTTTGCAGGAACGACGAATCGGTCATCAAACCCCGCGCGCGGAGGATAGCTTACCTGATTCGGGGTGCGGGCGCCACAACCGGCCCGCAGAAATTCAGCGGCTTTCAGCGGCCACACCCAGAACTCCCGATGATTTGCCGGAAGCCGGGCACACACCGTATAATGCGCGAAGCGGTCATCCGAATCGTAGTACAGCATTTCAGAAGTCCGTCCGGACTTCTGAAATGCTGTAAGTCGCGGAAGGTTTGGAGGGCCGCGTAAGGCCCTCCAAGGGGTTATAGCGGAAAGACGCGACGGGAAGGAGCGTCTTGGAGCGCCATAGGGGCGAAACCCCTGTGGAAGTGCAGCATTTCGCAAGTCCGTTCGGACTTGCGAAATGCTGCACTTAGTGGAGCGGGCGAGTCAGGAGCGCCCGCTCGTTGTTTTTCTGCGCACTTGCACCGGGACGCCCGAATGGGCCCTTCGTGGAAGAAGACATTCTATGCCTTGTGCATCGCTCAGTTCATCGCGATGCTGGGGTTCAGTTTCGTCATGCCGTTCCTGCCTTTCTACATCAAGCACCTGCCTGTGCCGGTGCCGGAAGGGCCGGAAGCGGACAAATGGGCCGGGATTCTCATGATGGCGGGCGGCCTGCCCATGGTCGTATGTTCGCCGGTATGGGGCCTGCTCGCTGACCGGTACGGCAGGAAGCGCATGGTCCTCCGAGCCATGTTCGGCGGGGCCATTGTCATCGGGCTGATGGGCTGCGCACAGAACATCACGCACCTGCTGATCCTGCGAATCCTCCAGGGCGTCCTGACCGGCACGGTGGGGGCAAGCATGGCGCTTGCGGCAAGCGTGACCCCCAGGGAACGCGCCGGGACCATTCTGGGAACGCTCATCGTTTCCTCGACCAGCGGCCAATACGTCGGCCCCATCCTGGGCGGATACTCGGCGAAGTTCTTCGGCTACGAACCGACGTTCTTCCTCGCCGGCGGGATCCTGCTGGTCGGCGGACTCATCGTGCAATTCGCCGTCCAGGAGAAGTTCACGCGCTCCGTGGCGGCAAAGACCGACATGAGGGCCTCGTTCCTCCCTCTGCTGACGACGGGCGCGTTCGTGGTGCCAGCGATGACGCTGTGCCTCATCAACTTCTCCGCGACCGCGCCGGGGCCGATCTTCCCCTATTTCGTGAAGCACCTCTCGGCGATGAGCGACGCGGAAGCCGGGGCCTTGACCGGCTTGATCCTCTCGCTCGTGGGGCCTGTCGAGGCAAGCTCGGCCTGGATGTTCGGGTTCTTCGGAGACCGGTGGGGGCACAAGAGGGTCCTGATGTTCTGCGTCGTCTGGGGCGGCATCATGGCCTGCCTGCAGGCTTACTCGCAGACGATTGGGCAACTCATTCTGATCCGCATCCTGTTTGGATTCGGGATGGCGGGAATCTTCCCGACGGCCAGCGCCCTCATACGGAGGGTCACGCCCGAGGACAGCATGGGCAAGGCCTTTGGCATCGTCTCGTCGCTGAACAGCCTGGGCTGGTCGCTTGGCCCCTTGGTCGGCGCTTACTTCTCAGTGTACATGAAAGGTTACCGCCCCACGTTCACCCTGTCCGGCGAGTTGCTCCTCTTCGTCTCGCTCTTTGTTGCCTGGCGGGTCAGGCACCCCACGCCTCTCAAGGCGCGCCGTGAAGAAGGCGTCGGAACCTCGCCGCCGGCGCTGAGCCGCAATCCGCCGGAGCCTCCCGGCCCCTAACGCGCAGCCCGCGCTATTCATGACGCGGCTGGGGAACATTCCGCACTCCGCACTGTCCGCTAAACCGCCCCATGGCTCCAGAGCAGTTTCACCGGCTTGGAGCCGGGCCTCTTCTTGACGGAATGCGGGACGCCCTTCTGCGCGATGTAGGCGGTGCCGGGGCGAATCTCGAATTCCTCGTCGCCGACCTTCGCCGTGCCCTCGCCGGCGAGGACGTAGAATCCTTCCTGGTCGTCGTGCACGCCGGACGCGCCGTAAACTTCCCGGTCGTAAAATGCGATGCCGATGCAAAAGCCCTTCGTTGCGCCCTGCTCGGGGCCGATCAACTGCCCGCCGCCGGGCTGCTTCTTGAGCATTTGGTCTTCCTGAACGCGAATCGCCATCAGGAACCTCCTTCTAACGCTCTTAATTCAACACAGAGACACGAAGATCACGGAGATGCACTGAGGACTTTTTTCAGGAATCCAAAATCCTAGCTTTCTCTCCGTGTTTCTCCGTGTCCTCCGTGTCTCCGTGTTGAAAACGGACTGAATAACGAAGTTACTCCGATTCTCCGAAAACCTCCGCCTGGAAGGTCAGAACTTCGGTCTCCGGATCGCGCCACGCATCGGCGGACAAGCCGGCCTTATGGCTGCAGCAATGGCTGAGGAACTCCTCCTTGCTCCAGCCGGTCTCCGTGGCGACCTGCGGCAGGAAGCACCCGGCCGCGGCGCCCCGGCGAATGTAGATGCCGTCCACGCCCAGCTCGATGGCGAGCGGATTGGCGATGCGCCGGAGCGGGCTGAGGACGCTGATCTCGATGTTCAGGCGGCCCAGTTCGTCGGGAGTGATCGGGTAGGACCAGAAGCGCGGGTCCTCGGTAGCCGAGGCGCGCGCCGTCTCGTTGACGAGCTTCCAGAGCGGCTTGGCGCTGGTGAAGTGGCCCAGGCAGCCGCGGAGGTTCTCGCCGTTCTTGAGCGTGACAAAGCAGCCCTGCTTGCCCTGAAGCTCTGGATCGGTCTCATCGAGCTTCGGGAGCGGCTTTCCCTGGACGGCCGCGGCCACGCTCTGCCGCGCGATCTGGAGCAACCGTTTCCGGGCGGCCTCATTCACCGCGCGCCCTCCGCCTCGAACAGGTCGGTCCTGCGGCTGCGGAGTATGTCGTCCTGGACGCAGTGCAGGTCCAGCCGCGCCAGCAGCAACTGTCGGACGCCCCGCCGCGCCTGCGCCGTGATCCAGCCGCGCGGGTCGGCGATCATGCTGGGGACGTTCTGCTGCGGGCCGGCCGCGTTGGCGAAGAGGACGAACCGGCCGTTTTCCGCCGCCCGGCTGCGGAT
>Ga0181524_10000653_pt1 | contig 41650 bp, 39 predicted proteins | sample PEATcosm2014_Bin_34_FD_119761 | JGI IMG/M metagenome (GOLD analysis project Ga0181524, IMG submission 119761) | Peatland microbial communities from MTU Mesocosm Facility, Houghton, MI, USA - PEATcosm2014_Bin05_60_metaG | ecosystem: Environmental > Terrestrial > Soil > Wetlands > Peat | place... | reverse complement strand
TTGCCCGGCCCAAGTAGCTCAGAGGTAGAGCAACGCCTTGGTAAGGCGTAGGCCGTGGGTTCGATTCCCACCTTGGGCTCCAGCCTCCGAAATCGGGAGTGCTGAGTTCAGAAACGGCGCCCATCCGCGTCTCTCCGCACCTCTCCGGGTTCGTCCCGAGGCCTCCGCAATGCGTGGGATCTTGCCCTACCCAAGGGTGGGCAAGGCCTTCTAGCTTATCGACCTCGGATTCGAGGTCAGGGAGGTTCGACCTCATGGACAGGCTGAGCCTCGGATGCTGCGACCTCGAACATCTGTGCGCTATTCTACTGCGGTTGGGGCTGGGCCGGAGGTCGAGCTTTCGATGCGCTCAGGGCAAATTCTCCGACGGAATTAGGCGATGGCAAGCCAACTTAAGAGATGGTGTGTAGTTCGCCGCCAGCAAGGTGTGTAAACCCTTGGCCAGGGAAAGGGTTGGATGCCTGTTCTGATCTCAGCCACACGTACCTTGCAACAGCCCCTCCGTGCCATACCGGTCGGGGAGGGCAGGATGGCCCTAGACTCTCTCCTGCAACGCCACGACACGCGATTCAGTCGCGGACCGTTTGGTTGGCTCGCGCATCTCGTCGAGGCGGACGAGGGCGATGCCGGTGATAACGAGGACACCTCCCGCGAGTTGCACGCCGTCAAGCCGCTGGTCGAGCAACAGCCAGGCGAAGAACACGGCGAACAGCACCTCTGTCAAGCCGGCGAACGAGGCAAGCTTCGCGCCGAGCATGCGGGCGGCGGTGATCCCCGCGAGATAGGCGACGACACCAGCGACGACCGCCAATCCGAGCACGGGAACGAGCCACGAAACTTGCCGGTCGAGCAGCGTCACACTCCCTGTGGTCACGCGCATCGCGACCACGCCGGTGGCTGCCGCGATGCCAAGTACTGCGGCGCCGACAGCGAGGCCGCCCCACGCCAGCGCGAGCGGAGGTAGTACGTCGTCGGTCAGCGATGCGACGACGAAGTAGACCGCCAGCCCCACGGCAGCGCCGAGACCCCAGAGGACGCCGACTAGATCGACGTGATGGGAGGAGCCAGCGATGTGGAGAACGAGGGCCAGCCCGCCGAGAGCCGCTGCCCCGCCGATCAGAGTTAGTCCGCGCGGGCGGTGCCCATGGCGCACCCAGCCCCAGGCGACAACGAGCAGGATGCCGGAGTACTCCAGCAGCAGAGCCACGGCAACGGACAGGTGCGAGACCGCATTGAAGTAGCAGAGCTGCGCAACAGCGACGGCAAAGACGCCGTACAACACCACCGTCCGCCCCGCTCGTATCGACACGCGCCGCGACCGGAGCTGGACCAACGCCGGCACGGTTAGGAGCACCGCCGCGATGACCACGCGGGCGAGGACGGCGGCGCCCGGTGTCCATCCGGCGTCGATCAGGCTTGAAGCGAACGATCCGGTTACACCGAACGTTGCACCAGAGAGCACGGCGAGCGCTAGTCCAGAGTTGCCCAGCGCACCGGCACGCACGGTCTGTCCTCCTGCTCCAGCCCCCCGTAAGGACCAATCGGAGTTATGCTCCTTAGTGTAGGAGGGCACCCGGTAAGGAGTCAAGTTGGTTTTAGCTGATGACACCGAGGCAGCGCTACAGGCCGCGGCCGCGTTGGTGAACACAGACGATCTCGACGGTGACCAACTCACCGACGTAGCCGCACTGAACCGCTTCCTCGACAAGTGGGGCTGGACGGGTAGTCGCCGCGGCGATCAGCGCGAGCTCGACGACGTCCGCGCGCTGCGTCCCCGGCTGCGACGGTTATGGCACCTCGACGAAGAAGGAGTCGTCGATGAAGTGAACGCAATGCTGCGGGAAGCCAACGCGCTGCCGCAGCTTGTGAGGCACGACGGGCAGGAATACCATCTGCACGCGACATCGCCCGAGACGCCGCTGGTCGACCGCATGGTAGTCGAGGCGGGGATGGCCTTTGTCGATGTGGTTCGGCAGAAGCAGCTCCGCCGACTGCGAGTGTGCGGCGCAGGCGACTGCGAGGGCGTCGTCGTCGATCTTTCGAAGAATCGGTCGCGCCGCTACTGCAGCGTCAGCTGTTCCAACCGCGTCAACGTTGCGGCGTTCCGCGCCCGCCGCCGCTGACAGCTGGCCGATTCCGAGGGAGAGTCGTCTACCGCAGCCGCGTCCAAACGTGACCTGTCAGCAGAACCCGAAGTAACGCGCTCCAGCGCCGCCACCGGGCCGATCTTGAATTCGAATCCATGCACATGTCTTCCAAGCTGGCTGTCGCGGGTTCGAGCCCCGTCTCCCGCTGTCAGGCGTGCTTCACCAACAATACCGGCCCAACGGGGATCGGCTCAACTCAGGGGGCTACCAGGACCCCTTGCCCGGATCTTGAGCCTCCGGCCACCGTGGCCAGCACCGCATGGCCCAGCACGAGGGGCGAGGAGAGACGGCTTCCGCCGATGGTCGATATCAGTGACGGTCCGAACCGCAGAGTACCAGCTTGCATGGGTCGGAGAAGGAGCTCATCCGGACCTGTGGCCAGCCCGGGCTCCTCGTGGAACCGGATGACGCCGTTAGGGTGGAGACTGACGACTTTCACCGAGCTGGAAGGGCCGCCCGGCGGCGAAGGTCCCAATGTCGTCAACCCGCTCTCTTCGCCTGACCGGGGTCAGCTCGACCCCCGGGGCTCCGGGCCCCTGTGTATCCTTCCGGCTCATGACCTCGACCGACCACCCCCGCAAGAGCGCCGTGATGCTCCACGGCCCCGACCGCGCCCCCTCCCGCTCCTACCTTCTCGGCATCGGCTTCAGCCGCGAGGACCTGGAGCGCCCGATCATCGGGGTCGGCCACTCCTGGATCGAGACAATGACCTGCAACTGGAACCACCGAGCCCTGGCGGAGCGGGTCAAGGCAGGCATCCGGGCCGCCGGGGGCACCCCCATGGAGTTCAACACCATCGCGGTGAGCGATGGGGTGGCCATGGGGACCGAGGGGATGAAGGCGTCGCTGGTGTCCCGGGAGGTGATCGCCGATTCGATTGAATTGGTTGTCCGGGGGCACTGCTTCGACGGCGTGGCCCTGATCGTCGGTTGCGACAAGACCATCCCGGCGGCGGCCATGGCCCTCTGCCGGATGGACCTGCCCGGGCTGGCCCTCTTCGGGGGAACCATCGCCCCCGGCCGCTGGCGGGATCGCGACGTGACCATTCAGGACGTCTTCGAGGCGGTGGGCGCGTTCAACGCGGGACGCATCGACGACGCCGAGCTGCACGGCGTGGAGGAGGCGGCCTGTCCCGGTGCCGGCGCCTGTGGCGGCCAGTACACCGCCAACACCATGAGCGGAGCCCTGGAGTTCCTGGGGCTGAGCCCGGCGGGGGCCAATGGGGTCCCGGCCCTTCACCCGGACAAGCCGGGGGTGGCCGAGGCCGCGGGTCGGCTCGCCGTCAAGCTGGTCACCGAGGACGTGAGGCCCCGCTCCATCGTCACTCGCCAAGCGCTGGAGAACGCCATCACCTACTTCTCTGCCACCGGTGGCTCGACCAACGCCGTCCTCCACCTCTTGGCCATCGCCGCCGAGGCGGAGGTGCCCCTCGAGCTGGACGACTTCGAGGCGATCTGCGCTCGCACTCCCATCCTCGCCGACCTGCGCCCCGGAGGCCGTTTCGTGGCCTCCGACATCCACACCGCCGGGGGCCTGGCGGTGCTCATGCAGCGCCTGCTGGGGCTGGGGTTGCTCCATGAGGACGCGCGAAACGTGGAAGGGCGTTCGATCGCCGAGATCGCCGCGGCGGCCCGCGAGACGCCGGGACAGGAGGTGTTCCGTCCTGCCGACCGGCCCGTGCGTGCTCACGGCGGCATCGCCATCCTGCGCGGGAACCTCGCCGCCGGCGGCTGCGTCATCAAGCTCGTCGGGCACGACAAGACATCGCACCGCGGGCCCGCCCGCGTCTTCGACTCCGGGGCGGAGGCCTTCGCCGGGGTGCGCGAGGGCAGGGTCCAGGCCGGCGACGTGGTGGTCATCCGCTACGAGGGCCCGGTGGGCGGTCCGGGGATGCAGGAGATGCTCTCGGTGACCGCGGCGCTGGTGGGGGCCGGGCTGGACGATTCAGTCGCCCTGGTCACCGACGGGCGCTTCTCGGGTGCCACCCACGGCTTCATGGTCGCCCACGTGGTCCCGGAGGCAGCGCTGGGTGGTCCGCTGGCGGTGCTGCGCGACGGCGACATGGTGAGCATCGACCTGGCGACGCGAGAGATGAATGTCCAGCTTCCCGAGGCGGAGATCGGCGCGCGCATCCGGGAGTGGAAGGCTCCCGCACCCCGCTACACGACGGGCGCCCTCGCGAAGTACGCGGCCTCAGTGGCGTCGGCGAGCGAGGGAGCGGTGACCAGGCCGCCAGGGTCGGGTCGGAGGAGCCACCCGGCGCCTGTCGAACCTCTATCCACCCCATAGGACTCCGTCGGCATATGATTCCTTCCCGGCGAACGCGACCACACACACGTGGCCCTTCCAACGCCGCCGCGAAGGCGATCATCGCAGTGGTCCGCAGTCTCATCCCGATCGCCCTCGGCTTCCGCAGCCCAGATGCCCCCGCCGCCGTGGCGACGCGCAAGGTCAGAGGCCACGGTCTGCCGCGACCGGGCTGCTCATCGCCCCTGGACAGGGTCGAGGAATCCTCATGCTCCGGGGCCGCGAGCAAGCCGTCAGTCGGCGGGCAACCCGCACTCTTGCGGGTGATAAACTACTAACGTGAGTTACCAGTCGGCCCGTCATGAACCGACTATTGCCGACGTAGCTGCCGCAGCGGGAGTATCCGTGGCCACGGTCTCGCGGGTTCTGCGAGGGGGGCCAGACGTTCGAGCTGCGACGCGCGCGCGGGTGCTCGACACCATAAGCGCTCTGGACTACCGGCCCTCTCCGCTTGCGCGGGCGTTGGTCTCGGGTCGAAGCCGTCTGCTGACCCTGCTTGTCAATGACATCGCGAACCCCTTCTATCCCCAGCTCGCCAAGAGCGTGGAATCTGCAGCCAAGAAGGAGGGCTACTCCGTCGCGATCTGCAGTACGGGAGACTCGACGACGGAGACTCGTCGTTGCATCGAGCGACTTCTAACTCAAGGGGTTGATGGCGTCATCCATGCTTCGGTTGCGCGCGATGACGAGGTCCTCCTCTCACTCATTGGGGATCCCGCAAGAGTCGTCTTCACAAACCGCCGTCCGGACCGCCAGGACGTTAGTTATGTAGTGTCGGACAACAGGGCGGGTGCCGTACACCTCACGGGACATCTTCTCTCCCTCGGACACCGGCGCATCGGCTTCATCGCAGGGCCGCCGTTTGCTAGCAATGCAGTAGAGCGCCTGGACGGCTTCAGGGACACCATGGCGACGGTTGCAGACGGTGAACCCCTGCTTGCGTATGGCGACTTCTCCGAGGAGAGCGGTAGTCGAGCTGTGCTCGAGTGGGTGAGAGGTGGACATCCGCCAACCGCGGTAGTTGCGGTGAACGACGCATCCGCGTTCGGTGCACTGGAGGCACTCACCCACAGTGGCCTACGGGTGCCGGATGACGTTGCTGTCGCAGGATTCGACGGCACGCACCTTTCCGCCTCTCCCCACATCTCCCTGACAACTGTCGATCAGCACATCCCACAACTGGCACGCCGCGCGGTGCAGATTCTCCTGCAACAGCTGAGGGCGCCCCGAGACTTCCGCCCCGTGCATGAGATCCTGACCACTGAGTTGATCGTCCGTCGCACCACCTTGAGCCAGCGCAGAAGCGATGATGCTCGATCTCGGCACGCGTCGGTCAGAGCATTCGACAGGGGACGTGAGGCCGAGCGCGGATAGGAGGCGCAGCGCAGACCACGTCTAACGCATTGTCTCATGAGAAACTCGCATCTGCTCGAGGGCGGCGAGGCTACCTCCTGCCACGGCCGGTGAGGAAGCGTGAGATGTGAGTGCCTTGGCGTTTCCTCCTGTCAGCGGTGGAAAACCTTGGCGAGGACGAAGGTAGACAGTTCATAGAGGGCTATGAGCGGCGCGGCGAGCAACATGGGAGTGAAGGGATCCACCCCGGGCGTCACCAGGTTGGCGACAATGATGATGATGACCCAGACCATCTTGCGCCGTCGTCGCAACCAGCCCGAGCTGACGATGCCGACAAGGCCGAGAAGCACGACGACTATGGGGAGTTCAAAGGTGATCCCGAAAGCCAGCATCGCGGTGAGGAGGAAGGAGAGATAGTCGTTGAGGTCCGGGAAGTAGGTGGCATTGCTCCCGATGAAGGCCATGAGAAGGCTGAGCCATATCGTCATGAGGAAGTAGGCGAGACAGGCGCCGGCTGCGAAGAGCACGAGAGCGGAGGCCACGAACGGTCCCGCGAAGCGCCGCTCCGCCTGACGCAGTCCGGGCGAGACAAAAGTCCAGAGCTGCCAAAGGATGATGGGTAGGGATAGGACGAATCCGCCCACCATCGCCACCTTGAAAGGGATAGTGAAGAAATCGGTGGGGCTGTAGATGATCGGCCCCTTCACCAGCGTATGGTGTCCAGCGAGCACCTCTTTTAGCGGGGCGATCAGGATGGCGATGATCTTCTGGGTAAGGACCGCGCAGGCAATCGTCGCCACGAGCCAGGCGGACATGGAGACGATGAGCACGCGGCGCAGATCCTGGAGATGCTCACCGATCGACCGCATGTGCTCGTCGGGTTCGGCGCTCGCCGGTTGGGGCCAGCGTATCGGCCAGAGGCGGCTGAACACACCTTGGAAGCGGCTGAACACACCTTGGAAGCGGCTGAACACACTTTGGGCCACGCTACACCCTCGAGGGGAGAAGGGCTATTCGCCTCTTAGCCAAGAGCTCCGTGCCCCGTCCTCGCCCCATGCGGGCAACCTCAGCGTGGGCGAGTGTCGTCCGGGGTTGTCGCCGCAGGATTGACGGGGACTGCAGCGCTGGTCACCGTTGGCTCCGGCAGGCGCGAATTCGGGGCGTGCACCTGCGTCGTGCCGACCGCAGCGTCATGCCCACCCGATATGGCCGTGCGGAACTCGCGGATCGCCCTACCCATGCCCGCGCCTATGTCGGGCATCTTGCCCGGCCCCCAGACGATGAGGACGATGAAGAGGATGATGAGGAGGACCCACCAGTGGCCGATAAGTCCGTCCATCGCTTCTGAACTACCTCCAGTTCGGATTCCGGCCGCGGCTCCTCAACGCTCCTGGACAACGGGAGTGTAGCACCGGCCTCTCGGGGGTGAAGGGCCGAACGACCTATCATTTCAAAGGACCGATAGCCCTATCGCCCATCATCATCCGTGCTCAAGCCGTAAAGGTTAGGCATCGCCGCCTTCGGGCGTCAGTGCGGCCGAGCGTCGTCCGGAACTGTGGCCGCTGGATTCACGGGGGCGGGGGCGCTGGCGATCGGTGGCTCGGGAGGGTGCGGACTCGAGGTGTGCATCTGGCTGGCGTCGAGGACGGCGTCATGAACCCCCGATACCGCGGTGCGGAACTCGCGGATGGCCCGACCCATGCCCGCGCCCATCTCGGGCATCTTGCCCGGCCCCCAGATGATGAGGACGATGAAGAGGATGAGGAGGATGACCCACCAGTGGCCCGCAAGTCCGTCCATCGCTGATCTCCCCCGAGTTCGAATTTTGGATCGAGGCCCCCAACCCTCCAGGATGACGGCAGTGTAGCACCGGTTCGCCGCGAATGAAGAGCCACAAGCCCTGTCAACTCTAGGGCCAAAAGCCCTTCCTTACCCGCCATCAACCTTGTGCTTTTACCAAATTGCCAAGGACAGAGGCCGAAAGACCCGTCGCGCCTACGGCCCAGCGCCCCTGTTTTCCCGTAGGGATCTGTCTCTACCATCATCTGATTGTCTCGGCCGGTGGTCGAGCAGGGGCTAGGCACGAGACATCCCAAGGAGGCTGGATCGAGATGGCCGATAGGAACCATTGGGTAGAGGAGATCCTCGCTCGACGAGTATCGAGGCGGGGCTTCATAGCACGGGCCGGCTTAGCTGTGGGGGTTCCCCCGGTCCTGATGGCAACGCTTGAGGCCTGCAACACGGCGTCCTCGTCGTCCGCATCGGCCTCGTCGTCCGCGGTAACGGATACCCTGTTGATCGCGGTCCAGGCCGGCGACCTGCGCACGCTCGACCCGCAGGATGCGAGCGAGCTCTCGACGCCGCTCTTCCTCCGCGGGCTCTACGACCAGGTCACCTACTGGCCCGGATCGACGTTTAGTCAGAACATGCCCGACGCCGCGGTCAACTGGAACGTCAGCGCCGACGGTCTCACGTGGGTGTTCAACCTCAACCCGAAGATCAGATTCGGCGACGGAACAACGCTCGCGCCCGAAGATGTCGCGTTCTCGCTGCTGCGGCTCAAGAACCTGGATGGGCCGGTCGCCTGGTTCGCGGGGAACGTGGCGTCGGCCGACGTGACCGGGCCTCATCAGGTCACGATGAAGCTCAGCGTGATAGATGTCAGTACCCTGTACTGGCTGACCTCTCCGTTCGTCAGCATCGGTCGGGCCTCGGTGATGCAGGCGCACGGCGCCAACGACTCGACCACTGCGTCCACCACAGACACTGCCCGTACCTGGCTGAACAACAACTCGGTGGGCAGCGGTCCGTTCATCCTCGACGAGTGGGTGGTCGGTTCGACCATCACGATGCATCGCAATCCATACTACTGGGGTGCGAAGCCGCAGTTCTCCCACATCGTGTTCGAGCTCACTGCCGACGCGAATACTCAGCGCGACATGCTGGAGCGCGGCGACGCGCACATCGCGATCAACCTCACGCCGCAGCTCGCCGCATCGGTTTCAGGCAACAAGGACATCAAGGTCGTCACGGTGCCCTCCGAGGGCTTCCCGTGGCTTGGCTTGAACGTCAAGAACAACCCGGCCCTGAGCAACCCGAACAACTGGCTCGCCATCAGGAACGCGATCGACTACCAAGCGCTGGCCAAGATCTACCTGAATGGTGGCCGTCCGGCAGCGGGCATCATCCCCCAGGGCATGGCTCACGCGCTGCCCGTCACCGACTCGACGGTGTGGACGGCGAAGAACGTGGCGAAGGCCCAGGCGGCGCTGGCAGCGGCGGGGAACCCAAGCGGCTTCTCGTTCAAAATGTCGTACGCCACCGACCAGTACTACTCCAGCGTGCTCTCGGATGACGTTGCCCAGCGGGTCGCGTCGGATCTGAAGGCCGTTGGAATCAACGCCACCCTGAACCCTCTGCCCGCGCCCGAGGAGTCGACGAACTTCCGTGCCGGTATTCTGGAGGCTTCGATCCACGTCTGGGGCGCCGACTACCTCGGCTGGACCGATTTCCTGCCCAACTTCTGCCCTGGCGGGAACGTTGCCGATCACCGGCAGGCGTGGGAGCCGAGCTTCGATTCGATATCGGCGCAGATCGCCAACCTGACCACCGAGGCTACGCAGACCACCGATAACAGCAAGCAGGAGTCCCTCTGCATCCAGGCGCAGCAGCTCATGAACCAGCACTCGCCGATGGTCGAGCTATTCGAGATGGCAAGCCTCATCGGCTACCGGACGGATATCATCAAGTCCCTCAACACCAACCCGGTGAGCTACATCGAAGTGGACTCCGTGGTGCTTCAGTAGAGACAACCCATGCCGGGCGCGTCCGCTTGCAACTGTATGCCGGGCGCGTCCGGCACCCACCGGAAGGCCGGTGCCTCCGCCAGAGTGTGAAGGTAGAGGGTGATGAGTAGGTACATCATTCGTCGCGTGCTGCTCATGATCCCGATCCTGTTCGGGATGAGCATCATCGCGTTCGTGGTGAGCAGGGCCATCCCTGTGAACCCGATCGAGGCGGCGATCGGCCAGCAGGCGTCCGACCACCCTGCGATCGTAGCGGCTTATACCAAGGAGTGGGGGCTGAACAAGCCGCTGGTGGTCCAGTACCTCACCTACATGTGGAACCTGCTCCATGGAAACCTGGGTATCTCCATCTACACGCAGCGGCCGGTCCTGACCGATCTCAAAACCTTCATGCCCGCCACCATCGAGTTGGCAACCGGCGCGATTCTGATCAGCCTCCTCGTGTCGGTTCCGCTCGGAGTGCTCGCGGCGATGCGGCGCGGCGGCTGGATCGACAGGATCGTCCGGCTCGTCACCCTGATCGGGGTGGCGATGCCGCTATTCTGGCTGGCGCTCCTCCTGATCACCCTCTTCTATGTGCATTGGCCAATCTTCCCAGGACCGGGCAGGCTGGGTCCCACGACAATCCCTCCGCCGAGGGTCACCGGCCTGTATACGATCGACAGCATCCTTTCGGGGCAGTGGGGAACCCTCTGGGACGCCCTCTACCACCTTGCTCTGCCCTGCCTGTGCCTGTCCACATGGAGCATGGGGCTGTTGACGCGCATCACCCGGGCCGGAATGCTCTCCGTCCTTCCTCAGGGCTACCTCCAGGTGGCACGCAGCAAGGGTGCAAGCGAACGCCACGTCATCTGGAGGCACGCGTGGCGGAACGCCACGATCCCGGTCATCACGGTGGCAGGGCTCGCCTACGGCGACCTGCTGACGGGCGCCATCCTGATCGAAACGATCTTCTCTTGGGACGGCATCGGCAGTTACGCATACCAGTCCTCCATCAATGCCGACTTTCCGGCGATCATGGGGGTAGCGCTGCTGTTCGGCGTGATCTATCTGGTCGTCAACCTCGTGGTCGACATTCTCTACGCGTTCGTCGATCCCAGGGTCCGCAGCGCCATGACCGTCAAGCAGCAATGATCGACGCAGACGGGCTCAATGGAACCGGCGGGCTCAACGGAACCGGCGGGCGGGGCCTGGGGCTCTGGCAGCCGCGCGTCATCCCCTACGTGATGCGGCAGCTTGGGCGTGCCCTGGGTGACTATGAACGAGGCATCAGCTTCGGCATCATTGGCATCTGGGCCATTCTGCTTGTCATCATCCCGCTGCTTCCGCTTGCCAACCCCCTCCATCAGAATGTGAACATCGCTCTGCAGTCCCCAAGCCTCGCCCACCTGTTCGGCACGGACGAGCTCGGTCGAGACATGCTGAGCCGAACGATATGGGGTGGCCGCCAGTCCGTTCCTGCCGCGCTGGTGGTGGTATGCATCGGCTTTCCCCTCGGGACCGTCATCGGCGCGTTCGCCGGATACGTGGGCGGCGCCGTCGAGGAAGTCATCATGCGAATCACCGACATGTTCCTCGCCTTCCCCGTGCTGGTACTGGCGATGGCGGTATCAGCAGCACTTGGACCGAGCCTCTATCACGGGGTCATAGCGCTGACGATCGTCTGGTGGCCATCGTACGTCCGAGTGACACGGGGTATGGTCCTCGAGCTCAAGAACCGTGACTTCGTCCTCATCTCGCGGGCGGCGGGCCGGCGTCCCCTTGGGATCTTGTCGCGGGTCATCATGCCCAATGTGCTTCCCTCGGTGCTGGTGATGGCCGCGATCGACATCGGGCGCGCCATCCTCCTCTTCTCGATGCTGAGCTTTCTCGGCTTGGGGGCGGTACCGCCCACGCCGGAGTGGGGATCGATGGTGTCCGAGGGGTCGATGTACATGGACCAGTGGTGGATAGCCACGTTCCCCGGGCTGGCGATCCTGAGCCTGGTGTTCGCCTTCAATCTCGCGGGCGATTCGATTCGCGACGCGCTCGACCCGTGGGTCACCGGACGGCGATGAGCGAACCATCCAAGCCCCTCCTCCAGGTCGAGGGTCTCCACGTCACCGTGGTCTCCGACGGCGTGACCCGGGAAGCGGTTCGCGGCGTGTCATTCGAGGTTGCGGCCGGTGAGGTGCTGGGGATCGTTGGCGAGTCTGGATCAGGGAAGAGCCTCACCGTATCAGCCGTCACCGGGCTGTTGCCGGCCAGAACCCGCCGCACCGGGGGGGTGATCAGGTTCAAGGGTGAGGACATCACCACTGCGTCGCGGCGCCGCCTCACCAAGATCCGGGGCCGGCAGATCGCGATGGTCTTCCAGGACTCGCTCACCTCCTTGAATCCGGTCAAGCGTATCGGTGAGCAGGTGCGCGAACCACTGCTCCTTCACGATCTGGCATCAGGAAGGGCGGCGACGGACGCGGCTGAAGCGGCGCTCCGTTCGATGGGGATCCCTGACCCCCATGGGGCCGCCAGGCGGTATCCGCACGAGTTCTCCGGAGGGATGCGCCAGCGAGCGATGATCGCCACCGCGCTGATCGCATCACCCGAGCTCATCATCGCCGACGAGCCGACCACCGCGCTCGACGTCACAGTGCAGGCGCAGATTCTCGACCTCTGGCGGCGCCTCGTCCGGGAGTCCAACCTCGCCCTGATACTCATCAGCCATGACCTCGGCGTCATGAGCGACCTGGCCACGACGCTCGCGGTCATGTACGCCGGCCGGATTGTGGAGCTGGGCCCGACGAGGGAGCTGCTGGCACGGCCGCAACATCCATATACGCGTGCGCTCCTCGGGTCCATGCCCACGGCGGCTGCCAGCCGAGGCGAGTTGGTCGCCATCTCAGGGGAGCCACCGGCACTTGAGGCTCGACCGCCCGGCTGCCCATTCCACCCTCGCTGTTCGGTTGCCGAGGATCGCTGTCGCGTCGAGGAGCCCGACCTCGCGCCGGTGTCGAGCTGGACCAGCGCCTGCTGGGTGGCACAGCGGGCTCCGCTGCCCAGGCTCAGGGTGAGTGGAGACGGTGCCCTGGCCGAGCTTACGCCGGCGCTTGAGCGTGGCGAACCGCTGCTTCGCGTCGAGGGCGTTACCAAGCACTACCCGGTGGTGGGAGGCGTGCCGTGGGGACCGCGCCGCGAGGTGCATGCCCTTGATGGTGTTTCGCTCGAGGTCAGGAAGGGCGCGACGCTGGGTGTCGTTGGCGAATCCGGATGTGGTAAGTCCACACTCGCACGGTGCATCTTGCGTTTGACCGAGGTGGCCGCCGGTTCCATCGTCTTCCGCGGGACGGACATCACAAAGCTGCGCGGTGAACCGCTGCGGCGAATGCGCCAATACATGCAGCCAATCTTCCAGGACCCGTACTCGTCGCTGAACCCACGAACCCGCATTGGCGAATCCGTGGCAGAGGCGTTGCTTGTCCACGGTGTTCCGAAGCGTGAGGCCATCCGTCGGGTGGATGAGGTGCTGGAATATGTGGCTCTCGGGTCGCACTACCGTTCCCGGTACCCTCATAACCTGTCGGGTGGCGAGCGTCAGCGGGTCGGGATCGCGCGCGCACTGGTGCTGGACACCGAGCTGCTGGTGGCCGATGAGCCCATCTCGGCGCTGGATGTCTCGATCCAGGCTCAGATCCTCAACCTGATCAAGGACCTGCAGCGCCGTCTTGGCCTCACGATCATCTTCATCTCCCACGACCTGCGCATCGTCGAGCACATGAGCACCCGGATCCTGATTCTCTCGTTGGGAAAGGTCGTGGAGGTCGGACCCGCGCACGAGATCGCCGAGCGACCCCGCCACCCGTATACCCAAGCCCTGCTCTCGGCCGTTCCGTTCGTGGAGGCGTCGGGAAAGGCTCGGATCGTGCTTGCCGGTGACCCACCGTCACCCATCGATCCCCCGAGCGGCTGCCGCTTCCGGACGCGGTGCCCGCGTGCCCAGGCACTGTGCGCTGAGGTTGAACCGGCGCTCGAAAATGCTGCCGATCGCTCCTGGGCCTGCCATTTCCCGATCGAGGAACCATGAGCGTCATCGCAAGCCAGAGCCGACCCAACGTCTTCGAGATCGATCTAGACGCGATCGCCTGGAACGTAGCTGAGATCCGCCGATTCGTCGGACCCAATGTGCGCATCTTCGTCGCCATGAAGGCCAATGCCTATGGCTTCGGCATCGTGGAGGTTGGGCGCGTACTCGAGGGCTCCGGCGTTGATGTGATGTGCGTCTCTGACGTGGCCGACGCCGCCCGCCTCCGCGATGCCGGGATCATGACGCCGATCCTTCTGTACGCCGGGAGCCACATCGACGCACGATTCGTTGGCGGGGTCGAGGAGCTCGGTCTGTGGGTCACGATTACGGATCTGGAGGCCGCCGACGCGTACGCTAAACTGGTTCACTCCGAGATCACGTGCTTCGTGAAGGTCGACGTCGGGCTTGAGCGGCTTGGGATCCCAGTGGGCGCCGCCAGCAGCGCTCTGCGGCGGATCAGCCACATGTCGCGCCTCCGCGTGGGGGGCGTGTACACCCATCTGCATGTGCCGGACGAGACCGCCCCCAACGGCTACGTGCATTGGCAGCTGGAGCGATTCGGCAGCCTCGTGCGCGAGGCGCGGGCCGCAGGTGTGCCGATCCCGATCGCCATGGCGGCAAGCACGCCCATCGTGCCGAACGCCGGGGCAGCCGGCTTCGATGCTGTCGATGTTGGTCGTTTGGTCTATGGCAGCCTGCGAGCTGGCTGGGACTGCGGCGGGCGGTTGCGTATCCGCAGCGCCTTTTCCGGCCTGCGTAGCCGGCTGATCCAGTGCAAGCCGATAGATCGAACCGAACACGTGCTCGAAGCCCCGTTTGGGATCCGCCCCGGCATGCGAATGGGCATTGCCCCCATGGGTTACGCAGACGGGCTCGAGTCGCTGAATTGCGGCGTCGCTCTCGTGCACGAGCGACGCGTGCCGGTGCTTGCTAGCTCGTCGCTCGAACACACGCGGCTCGACCTGACAGAGGTTCCCGACGCGCGGGTGGGCGACGAGGTGGTATTCATAGGGCGCCAGGGTGCAGCGGAGATTACGCCGCAGGAGGTGCTCACGCATCTTGACCTACGGCAGCCGGCGAGGATGGCGACCGCCGTGCGCGAGTCGGTGGTCCGTCGCTACCTGAGGACAGCGACATGAGCGTCGAGCTGGCTTGGGACGGACGGGCCGAGATTGGCGAGGGCCCCGTCTGGGATGACCAAAGCGGCAGGCTGCACTGGGTCGACATCCCGGCTGGCGTTGTGCATCGATATTCGCCAGCGGACGGATCCGACCAGCCGCTCGTGGTGGGGAGGTCGGTCGGCTCAGTGGGGCTCGGTACGCGCGGCGGGCTGGTGGCGGCTACAGCCGAGGGCTTCGCGCTGTATGAAGCCGGAGCTGCCGCACCGTGCCGCACCGTGGAGGTCGAGCCAGACCTTCCCGGCAACCGCATGAACGATGGCGGCTGCGATCCAGCCGGGCGCTTCTGGGCCGGTACGATGGCCTGGAACCATGAGCCCGGGGCGGGCGCCCTCTATCGCTTGGGGCCCGCCGGGGATATCCTCGTTGCGGCGCGGATGCTTGGCGGTCTCACGATCGCGAACGGTCTCGACTGGAGCCCCGACGGTCGATTGTTCTACTACATCGACAGCGACACGCAGCGCGTGGATGTTTTCGATTTCGATGCCGCCGAGGGATCATTGCGGAACCGCCGGCCCTTCGTGCACGTGCCCATCGCCGAGGGTCTGCCGGACGGACTGGCGGTGGATGCCGATGGGTGCGTGTGGGTCGCGTTGTTCGGAACCGGTCGGGTGCGCCGCTATACGCCCCAGGGGCAGGTGGATGTGGAAGTCGAGCTTCCGGTCTCCCTGGTCACCAGTATGGCCTTCGGAGGCCACGATATGAAAGATCTCTATGTGACCACAGCGCGACACAGGCTGACCGATGAAGAGCGGTCACGACAGATTCACGCTGGAGGCCTTTACATTTGTCGACCCGGGCCCAGCGGGCTCGCTCCCAGGCGATTCGGTTGGATTTAGTCAGTCGAGGTAAAGCAGAGATGCAGCAGGCCGAACAGGAGAGGGTGGACATGTGCCGGCGCCTGGTGGGCGAAGTGGCGATAGTAACTGGAGGCTCGCAGGGGATCGGGCAGGCGATCGCCGAGCGTTTGGCCGCTGAGGGGGCGGCAGTCGCAATCCTGGCGCGTACCACCAAGAACGTACAGGCGGTGACGGACGGGCTCACGGCGCGCGGGGCAGATGCGCTCGGGCTGACGTGTGATGTGTCGGATCGCGCCCAGGTGCGAGCCGCGGTCGAGGCCGTCGTGAGCCGCTTTGGCAAAGTGACCATCCTGATAAACAACGCCGGAATCGTTCGCCACGCATCGTTCCTTGAGATAAGCGACGAGATGTGGGACGAGTTGCTCCGGATCAACCTGACCGGGATGTTCATCGTCGCCCAGGAGGTGGCTCGGTCGATGGTCCAGCTGGGCGTCCCCGGTCGCATCGTCAACCACTCGTCGGTTGCCGGGCGCATTGCCCACAGCGACCAGACGGTGTACGGCATCACCAAGGCGGGCATCGAGTCGATGACCCGCACCATGGCAGTCGATCTGGCGCCGCATGGGATCATTGTGAACGCTGTAGCTCCCGGCACGATCCAGACGAGCTTCTCGGTGGGCAACCTGTCTACCGAAGCCGTGGCCGAGCGGGTTCGTCGGATCCCTCTGAGCCGACTGGGCAAGCCGGAGGAGGTTGCTTCGGTCATGGCGATGCTTGCGTCTCCGGACGCCTCATACCTGACCGGCGTGACCATTCCCATCGACGGCGGGCTGACCATCGGGGGAGTCCGGGTGGTGGCGAAGTGAGCTTGACAGGTGGACTGGCCACGCCTACGATGATGGTAGCGTTACCGGTAACGCTATCGCGAAAGTGTCTGTGGGCTCGAGCGAAGGCCGGGCCTGGATCGCGGACAAAGAGATTGAGACCCCAGCCCTCCCGGGGGGTGGGCTCGCCACTGCGAGCCCACCGTTCCCCGGGGGGCGAGGGGGGCCGACGTGGCTCTAGGTTGGACTGGTAAGGAGGTCGACAGCGTGGAAGAGCATTACTTCAGGCGGGTGACGAAGACGACTCCGACCCGGCTGTGGATCAACAACCCGACGGGCACGGAGATCGCACTGGGGCTTGCCGAGGGTGCGGTGGGTTGCACCACCAACCCTTCCTATGCCGGGAACCTCTTGCGGCGGGAGCCCGACTTCGCCAAGGATGTCATCGAATCGAGGATCGCCCAGGATCCTGGAGCAGATGACGAGGCGATCGCCGAGGCCGTTCAACGGCGCCTGGTGGAACGGATCACGGACAGCTTCCGACCGGTGTTCGAGAGCTCGGCGGGCAAGGCAGGTTATGTGTCGATTCAAGGCTGCCCCCTGCTCGATGACAAGGCCGACCAGATTCTCCGAGAGGCCTGCATGGCGCGGACGGTGGCTCGGAACGTGGCGCTGAAGATCCCGGCTACTGAGCCCGGGTTGCGTGCGTTTGAGACATTGGTGGCGGAGGGTTCCACCTGCATCGTCACCGAAGTCTTCAGCGTCGCTCAGCTGAGGGAAGCCAACGAGCGCTACCTGCGGGTGACGGCGCGCACTGGGGGAAGGCCGCCATTCTTCATCAGCCCGATCACTGGAATCTTTGGTGACCACCTTCGCAAGGTTGCTACGCGTGACGCGATAGATGTGGATCCCAAGGCGGTACAGCTGGCCGGGGTCGCCCTGGCCCGCCGCTGCTATGCGGAGACAGTCGCTCGCTCGTATCCGGCGACGCTGCTGTTCGGGGGGGCGCGGAGTACGGACGACTTCACCGGTCTGGTCGGCGGCGCCACGGCTGCCACCATCAACTACTCCACTGTTGAGGAGATCGTCGCCCTCAATCCCGACGTGGTGTTGACCGTCGACAAGCCCGTATCCGAATCGGTGCTGGCTGAGCTCCGTACCAAGTTCGAGGACTTCCGAATTGCGTGGGGCGACGTCCCAATCTCGCTCGAAGACTTTGAGGCGTTCGGTCCTGTGGAGCACTTCAGAGGGACCTTTGTCGACGCTTGGCGCGACGTGTTGTCGGCCATCAACGCGGCACGCTCGAAGGTTGGTGTGGTGGTGAGGTGAGGAGGGTCGTCCCACTGACAGAGGCAGCGGCCTTCGCGACCGCCCGCCCGCACTTTCCTGGGAGCCGTGGTCAGCCGCAACCACGCGAGTGGCGGCTGGCGCGACGGATGTGAAGGCTCATGCGGTGATCAGCAACAACTCAGTAGAGGCGAGAACCACCACGCAGCAGGCAACCGGACTGATGACTGTTGCCGTCGTCGGACTGGGAGCGATGGGCTTGGCGATGGCAAGACGGCTCTCATCGGTTTTCGCGGTGAGGGGGTTCGACCCGGTGTCGGAGCGCAAAGCACTTGCTTTGGCGGCCGGCCTTGAGGTAGCTGACTCGGCGTCGGCGGCAGCATCAGGCGGCGACTTCGTGGTCCTGGCGGTACGCGACATCCGTCAGGTGGACGACGCTCTCTTCGGCCCAAGTGGGGTCGTGGAGGGTCTCGCCGCGGGGTCCATCGTGATCCTCACCAGTACAGTTGGCGCCGCTGGGGCTCGCCGCGTCGCCGAGCGGCTGATGGAGCGATCCCTCTCCTTACTTGACCTTCCTGTGAGCGGTGGCCCAGCGCGCGCCGCGACTGGCGACCTGGCAGGCTTCCTGGGAGGCGCACCGGAGATCACCGCCAAGGCGCGACCGGTGCTGGAGCGGCTGGCGTCGCCTCTGGTCCTGGTCGGACCACGACCTGGTGACGGCCAGGCCATGAAGACAGTAAACCAACTTCTCTGCGGGGTCCACATCGCCGCCGCCGCCGAAGCTCTCGCGCTGGCTAAGGCTGTGGGTCTCGATCTCCACCAGGTGCTGGAAGCCCTCAGTGCGGGAGCGGCGGCATCCTTTATGCTTACCAATCGAGGGCCGCGGATCGTCGAGGCACTCACCGGCACCGACCCAGAGCTCCTCTCAGCTGTCGCGATCTTCGAGAAGGACATGGGCATCGTCTCAGATGCCGCCCGTGGCGCCCGCGTGGCTCTGCCGGTCGCCTCAGCGGCCGAGCAGCTCTTCCGGCTCGCCGGCATGGCGGGTCTCGCTCAGGAAGACGATTCCACGATCGCCACCCTCCTGGTTCCCCGTGCCTCGTCAACATCTTGAACTCTGTGAGGCTGCCCACTCATGGCTCGGATACTTCTAACCGCTAGGCTGTTCGACGCCGCTCTCGAACCGCTCTCCGGACATGAGATTTTCATGCCCAAACCCGAGGGGGACCTGACGACCGAGGAGATCGGGCGGTTGGCGGCGAGCGTTGACGCAATGGTCTGCCTGCCCACCGACCGCATCAGCGAGCAGGTGTTCCTCTCTGCACCACGGCTCAAGGTAGTGGCGACCGTATCCGTTGGCTACGACCACGTCGACGTCGACGCCGCCACCCGCGCCCGCGTCGTGGTGTGCAACACCCCCGGCATCCTCACAGAGTCGACGGCGGACTTGGCCTTCGGGCTCATCATCGCAGCCTCAAGACTGATGTCCGCCTCCGAGCAGGAGCTCCGACGCGGTGGTTGGACGAAGTCCAGGCCTGACAGCTACCTGGGACGCGACGTGCATGGCGCAACCCTTGGGCTGGTCGGTTACGGGCGGATCGGCCAGGCCGTGGCCCGGCGGGCCGTCGGGTTCTCGATGCACGTTATCCACCACGACGTTATTCCCACAGGCTTGCCCGGATATGTGGCCGAGCTCGACGATCTCCTGCGAGAGGCCGACGTTGTGAGCTTGCACGTGCCGCTCATGCCTGCGACCCACCACCTCATCGATGCGCGGCGCCTCCGCCTCATGAAGTCCACGGCCGTTCTTGTCAACACCTCCAGGGGACCGGTGGTGGACGAGGAACAGGTTGCCGAAGCCCTCGAGTCGGGACGTCTGTTTGCGGCGGGGCTGGACGTCTACGAACATGAGCCGACCGTTCCCCCTCGGCTCTTGGCAGCTCCGCGACTCGTTCTCCTCCCGCATATCGGCAGCGCGTCGTTCGCCACGCGGCTTGGAATGGCACGACTCGCGACCTCCGCCACGGCGGAGGTGCTGGCCGGTCGGCGCCCGGCCAACACCGTCAACCCCCTAGTGTTCTCCAGGTAACTTGCGTACCGCCTGTGGTGCGAATCCGTCGGTATCCGTCATGGGCCGACCGGCGGCGCTGAGGTCGAGCCTGGTCAGTTGCGTGAATTGCCGATCGTGGTGCCACGGACCAGCAGCGCGCTGAGCAGAACCTCGTTGGTGGGGTGGAATTCGTGGGAACCGTTGAGCTGCTGCAGGAGAATCTGCACGGAGCGGCGGCCCAGCCTTGGTATGTGCTGGTCAACGGTTGTCAGCGAGATGTGGGAGGAGGCACATAGGCTGGTGCCGTCGAAGCCTGCGACAGCCATATCGTCCGGGACGCGAAGGTGATTGAGGGCGAGGGTCTCGAGGGCACCTAGCGCAGATGCATCGTTGACGGCGACGATGGCTGTCGGAGGGCATCCGCTTCGGATCCAGTCGAGGACAGCCCGGCGCCCGCTCTCGGCGGAGAGGTCGCCCGGTGCGTAAAGGGGTTCAGTGTCGGTGAAGGCCGCCATGGCCTCCCTGAAGCCGTCCAATCGTTCGACTGCATTGCTGGCAAACTTCGGTCCGGCGATGAAGCCGATCCGGCGGTGCCCCAGAGCCAGGAGATGCCCGGTGAGGTGTGCTGCTCCCGCCCGGTTGTCGGACACGACATAGCTGACGCCGGGACTTACCGGTCGCCGGTTAGTGAACACTACGCGGCGGGGATCTCCTATGAGCGAGAGAAGGACATGCTCGTCGCGTCCCACGGAGGCATGGATGACGCCGTCGGTCCCCTGGGCCAGCAGGCGTTCGGTGGACCGCCGGGTCTCAGCCGTGGAGTTGCCGGTGCTGCAGATGACGACCGAGTAGCCGTTCTTCTTCGCTTCGTATTCCACGCTCTTGGCGAGCTGCGGGTAGAAGGGATTGACGATGTCGTCGACGAGAAGTGTCAGCAGGCGGCTCCGCCCCGAGACCAGAGCGCGGGCGAGGGCAGAAGGCCGGTAGCCCAAGTCACGGATCGTCTCGAGTACGCGTGCACGCGTGCCCACCCCGACGTCAGGCCCCGCTCGCAGAACCCGTGAAACCGTAGCTACCGACACCCCCGCCGTGCGGGCGACGTCAGCAATGGTCGGCGTATCAGGACTCACGTGGAACCCCACCAATCCACTATATCATACACCAATTCGTGATTGTCCCGTGTTCGTGGTCCTCCGGGCGCGCCCACAGAACCGGATGGGACTACAGCCCGCACAGCTTCCTCCCTGCCGGCGAGACGGCTAAGGGTCAACGGGCCCTGTGCATGTCGGGCCCTACGTCTCTTGTCCCCCCGCGCGTGGCCGGACATCATCGGCACCGTCAGTGAAGGTGTTTCCGGCGGCGTGCCTTGGGTCCGACTGTCTCAAGGACGCCGTAGCGCCAATGCCGGGAGCGCGTCTCGTGCTCACGGCTGGGATTCGGACCTCGCCTGAAACCGAGTGCCATGAAGCCAAATCGCCTATTGACTGTTAGCCCAGTCGAGGTGGGCTGCAATGTGGTGCAGGAGCGTCCAGGGTGAGCGCGAACATGATCCGCCGCGACGATGGCTCTTGCGAGTGCGCCGATGCTCGGTCAGCCAGCTACCGGGTGAACTCAGCGTGCGCGATCTAGACACTCGAAGCACCCGCGTTGGAGCGGCCCCTGTGGAGGACGCCTCTGCGTGTGATGGGCCGGGCTGCCCAACAGAGACGGGTGAGGCAGCAGCCCATGGGGGCGACCCGGTTCGGCCGCCGGCACGGTCTGCCGATTTCATTCTGATCGTGGCTAACTCTCTGTGGGCCTTCAACTATGTCGCGGTGAAGTTCGGCTTGACCGAGATCCACCCGCTTGCCTTCCCAGTGCTCCGATATGGCCTGGGAGGCATAGCAATGGCCGTGATTCTCCGATCGCGAGGGGGGAGTCTGCGCGTGGCTCGGGCAGATCTAAAGCTGCTGATGGTGGCGGCGGTGTTCGGGGTCACCCTGAATCAGGTCTGCTTCGTTTACTCGCTCAGCAACACCGGCGCTACGGACGTTGCACTCCTGGGCGCCACGGGCCCAATGCTGACGGCCCTCCTGGCTACGATGGTGGGTGTTGAGAAGCTCGGGGGAAGGCATTGGTGGGGCGTCTTCGTGGGGATGGCTGGGACTGTCCTGATTGTGTTCGGCGGCGCTGGCGCGCAGTCAGGGCATTCAACCCTTCTAGGCGACGGACTCGCCATTGGCGCAGTTCTGGGCACCAGCGTCGCGGCGCTAACGATCCGCCCGCTAATGCAGCGGTACAGCGCATCTCGCATAGCGGCCTTCCAGATGCTAACCGGGAGTGCAGTGCTATTGCCCTTCGCCCTGCCGTCACTGGTGACACAGGACTTCGCACGGGTGTCGCCCGAGGGTTGGGGCGCTGTTGCATATACGGCTGTGCTGGCGGGGGTCGTGCCGAACCTCCTGTATTTCGCTGGCATCTCGAGAGTGGGACCCTCCCGTACTGCGATGTACTTCTACCTGCAATCGCTCCTGGGTACGCTCTTTGCTATGGCAATACTCAGCGAATCGGTTGGCTTCCTCCAAGTGATTGGGGGACTCACGGTGATCGTCGGCATCCTCGTCACTCGCTCGCGGACGTTGCTAGTGGCTGGCACATCGGAAACGGCTCGCAGCTATCGCGGAGCACCTGCAGGTTGTGGCGAAGCGACCTTAAAGGCGCGGATGCCGATCGGAATGGTAGCAATGCGATGGGCTGCGGCCGGTCGTGGTGCGGTAACGCGGTGGCGAGCTCAGCATGGAGAGAGGGGGGGCGGGGAGCCCCCCGTCGGTCCGCGATGAGGTAGAAGGGAGCGGTGGATCTGGTGCAGCGATCACGCGTATAGGTTCGGCGGAGCGGCCGGACCCGCATTGTCGATCAGACGTTGGAGGCGTCGTCGCTTCGAGCGGTCGGGGCGGTCAGGGGCCGCCGTGCGGTGCTGGCGTTGAGAACCCGCCGGCCGAGCAGGATTACTATGGCAGCGAGCAGCGCTGAGATACCGGCGGCGAGCCATCCGACCGCGTAATCCGTGTGGGTGACGAGGAGGCCGAACGTGGTCGGGCCGAGGAGGGATGCAAGGCCGCTGCCCGTCTGAGTGAAGCCCGTGGCCCATGCGGGAGCGTCCTCATAGCTATGCGTGATCGCGATGTTGAAGAGCCCATTCCATCCATAACCAGCCCCGTAGGCGAGGATTGCCCCGCCCACGAAGACGGCGGGGCTCCGAGTGGCGGCGCCTAGCGCGAGGGTGGAATACCCGACGGCGCCCACAACCAGCATGAGCGCGATCAGCTGGAAATGCGACCGGTGGCTTCGGTCAGCCACCAGGCCCATGGCAACACGGGCCGCGATCGAGGTGGCCGCGGCGAGGGCGAGGAGCAGACCCGCGTCGGCTTGATCGATCCCCGAGGTCACCGCCGCGAGCACCATGAAGGTGGTTAAGCCAGTGGCGGCGAAGATGCCCAGCCCGAAGCCGACCGTCAGTACCCAGAGAGCCCTTGTACCTCCGGGGGGCTTGGAGCTGGCAATCGGGCGGGGCATTGGGGTGGCCCGAACACGGGGCGTTGCAGCCAGGATCCCGGAAGCGGCAGCAAGGCAGGCAGCGGCGGCGAACGCCCAGCGCCAACCGATGGTGAGGCCGATCCCCGGCACAGCCAGGCCTCCGAGTAGAGCGGCGAGTGGCACTGAGGCCTGTTTCACGCCAAACGCGATACCCTGTCGGGCGCGAGGGATGCGCCGAATCAGGAAGCGGTTGGTCGACGGTGGCATGGCAGAGTTCGCGAGGCCTGCGATCAGCATGAATCCAGCGAGCGTCATCCACGACGTCGCGAGCAGGGAAATGAGGAGCAGAGCAGCACCGCCGGCGAGGGCAGCTCCACACATGGTCCTGGCTCCACCGAGCCTGTCGGTGAGTCGTCCGGCCGGGATCGAGCCGACGGCACCTGCCAGGTAATAGCAGCTCACGGCGATTCCGAAACTGCTCAGACTGAGGTTCAGAGCCGACCGCAACTCCACAGCCAACGCCGCGACCAGATAGACGCTGAGTGACGTCGATGTAGAGGCGAGAGCCGCCCTGGTGACATCCGCAACGACGTGGCTAGGGTTTCGCGGTGGACGGAGCCCTGCCGATGGCCCTAGGTCGGCCACGGCCTGGAGGTGCTGTTCGCTGCCTGCAGGCGCGGAACTCGGGGAAGATGTCCAAGGGGTCGCGGACTCTCGATACACGAGAACACTGTCATGCGGCCGTCATCCTCCTTGACTCAAGGGTCCGAGGCATGAGATCAGGGGTAGATGCCGCGCGCTAGCGTCGCCTCGGCAACCCTCTGGATGGCGACGGTGTACGCGCCGAGACGAAGTGGTACCGCCAGGTCCTTCGACCTCTGCCACGACTCATTGAAAGCCCGGATCATCATTGCCCTGAGACGCTCGTTGATCTCGGTCTCCTCCCAGAAGAAGGACTGCAAGTCCTGAACCCACTCGAAGTAGGAGACCGTCACACCCCCGGCGTTGGCGACAATGTCGGGCACCACCACGATGCCGCGCCGGTAGAGAATCTCGTCGGCATCGGGGGTGGTTGGGCCGTTGGCTGCCTCAAGTATGAGGGAGGCTTTAACACGACCAGCGTTGCTCGCCGTGAGCTGATTCTCGAGCGCAGCGGGAACGAGCACATCAACTGGCGCCTCGAGCAGCTCAGCGTTGGTGATGGGCTTGCTGCCGGGAAAAGCGGCGACGGAGCCGGTGCGCGTCTTGTGATCGGTGACAGCGTGGACGTCCAGCCCAGCCTCGCTGTATATCGCGCCTCCGCTGTCGGACGCAGCGCGGAGCGTGAAGCCGTCAGCCGCCATGAGAGCAGCGGTCACGCTGCCGGCATTCCCGAAACCCTGCACCGCGACGGTCATTCCGTGAGGATCACGCCCCATTCGGGCGCAGGCCTCCAGTGCGACGACAGCGCAACCGCGACCCGTGGCGGCGTTGCGCCCCAGGCTTCCGCCGACACTGAGCGGCTTGCCGGTGACCACCGCAGGCACTGAGTAGCCGGACGCCATGGATACGGTGTCCATGATCCACGCCATGACCTGCGGCGTTGTGTTGACGTCGGGAGCGGGAATGTCACGCTCAGGACCGATAAGCACTGATATTTCGGCCGCATATCGGCGGGTCAGCCGCTCCAACTCGGCCTGGCTGAGTCTCTTGGGATCGATAACCACCCCGCCCTTCGCTCCACCGAAAGGGAGCCCCGCGACTGCACACTTCCAGGTCATCCACATTGCCAGGGCCTTGACCTCGCCGAGGGTGACCTGCTGGTGGTACCGGATTCCTCCCTTGGAGGGACCGCGGATGAGGTTGTGCTGGACGCGATAGCCCTCGACCATCCGGATAGTCCCGTCGTCCATTTTCACCGGGAAGTTGACGATCAGCTGGCGTTGCGGCTCACGCAAGAAGGCGCGGATGCCGGGTTCGAGATCGAGGAGATCGGCTGCGGTATCGAACTGCGCCTGTGCATTCAACCAGGGATCCTCGATCCCTGGCGATACGACCGCGGTTTCTACAGCCATGAAGAGGCACCTCCAAACGGGCCACTGCCCACTGTTGGAAGAAAGGGGAGCTTCGCTCCGCGTTGGACCCAGGGCTGCCGGCACATGCGGCGGCTCCCTCACCGAGCCATGGCGGGTGGCGGAGTTGAGGTAGTCGTCGCGGGCCCGGATTCGGGCCCATCCAGGTTTGCCAGGAACGTCTCGATCGCGCTGATTGCCCGCTGGATGTTCGCCAGTGAGTTGGCGTAGGAGAGGCGGAGGTATCCTTCTCCCCACGACCCGAAGGCGGTGCCCGCCAAGCAGGCGACGCCTGCCTCCTCAAGGAGCCGGCTCTGGAGAACGGCCGAGGGGACGCCGGTGGACCTTATGCTCGGGAAGACGTAGAAGGCACCCTCGGGTGGTGCGCATGTCACCCCGGGGATGCGGTTGAGGCCATCGACCATAGCGTCCCGTCGCTGACGGAACTCGTCGACCATGGCTTCCACAGGGTTCCAGGGGCCGTCGAGGGCCGCCTTGGCGGCGATCTGGCTGAAGGCCGATGTGCAGGACACGGAGTTGACGACCAGGCGTGTCACGGGCTCAACCAGGGCCGGAGGAAAGACACCGAAGCCGAGGCGCCATCCGGTCATCGCGTATGTCTTCGACCAGCCGTCCAAGAGGACGGTGCGGTCGGCCATGCCGTCCACGTCCAGGACGCTCGCGTGCTTGGTGCCATACCGGATGGCCCAGTACACCTCGTCGCTCAGCACGATCAGGTCATGGCGAAGCGCGATACTGGCGATGGCCTCGCAGTCGGCCGGACTGAGAGAGCTGCCGCAGGGATTGTGAGGTGAGTTGAGGATCAGGAGCTTGGTGCGCGGGGTGACGAGCCGTTCCAGTTCCTCGGGGTCGATCCGGAAGGCATTGCTCTCACGGAGTGGGATGGGCACCGCGTGGGCGCCCGAGAATGAGGCAATCGACTCGTACATGGGGAACCCGGGCTCAGGGTAGAGGACCTCGTCGCCCGCTTCACAGAGCGCGAGGATCGTGAAGAACATGATGGGCTTGGCCCCGGGAGTGACGACCACCCGGCCGGGATCAACCCGAAGCCGTCCCGTTCTCTCGAGGAAGGCGGTGACGGATTCGCGAAGCGTGGGCAGGCCAGGAGCGGGGACGTAGTGGGTGTACCCTGCCGCCAAGGCCTCTGCCGCAGCGCTGACGATGTGCTCAGGGGTCGGGAAGTCCGGCTCCCCGATCTCGAGATGGACGATGGATCGCCCCTGGGCCTCCAGTCCCTGAGCCTGGGCGAGGACCGCGAAGGCGGACTCGGTTCCGAGCCGTCCGATGCGTGCGGCCAGCTTCACCCCATGCTCTTCCGGTCCCTGGGTTAGAGCAGTCGATGTGGCGGTACCCATGGCTATGCCCTCCACTGCAGACGTCCTGCGACAGTCGATTCATCTCGCACAAACACCACAACACCAAGCTGCGCCGAAGGGGTGAGCAGCCGGTGCCAGGCCTGGTGGCTCCCAGGATGGTTCACCGTGCGCACGCGGGGTCCAGCCTCACTCTGTGGCGGACAGGTATTCCGCCGCATCCATGAGTTGAACCGTGCCTTCCTCGATGGTCCCGAGTCGCACCAGCCAGCCCTCCTCATAGGGCGACTGGTTGACCAGCTCGGGGGTTGTCAACAGGGTGTCGTTGACCTCGAGAACCGTCCCCGAGAGTGGGGCGTAGAGGTCGGTTGCCGCCTTGACCGATTCGACGGACCCAAAGCGACGGCCGGCATCCAGCCGCGTGCCGACCGCGGGAAGGTCGAGGAAGATGATGTCGCCGAGTTGGGCTTGGGCGTGGTCAGAGATGCCGATGGTGGCCTCTCCGCCCCCGAGACGCACCCACTCGTGGGTCGACGTGAACTGATAGCCGGAGAGATCAGGCATGTGGTCTCCTCACTGGGATGGCGCGGGTCGCTTGACGAAGGGAAGATGGGCACGTTGCGCCGCAGCGACCTGCCCACGGATGTCCACGGCCAGCGGCTCCGTCTCTGGCAGATCCCGCGGCACGTACGCGGTGGCAATCCCGTGGCCCAACGTCCAGCTGAATGCGCCACTGGTCACGACTCCGACCACCTCGGCCGACGCCAGCACCGGCATGCCATGGCGAGCGATCTCGCGGCGACCCAGGTTCAGGCCGACGAAGCGGCGAGGCGGGCGCGTTCCGTCCAGCTGGCGCAGGCGCGCAGCTCCGACGAAGTCGCCCTTGTCCAGCTTCACCGTCCAGGCGAGCCCGCAACTGAACGGGTCCACCGTCTCATCCATGTCCTGACCGTAGAGACGCATGCCGGCCTCCAGGCGGAGCGTGTCGCGAGCACCGAGCCCGGCCAGCAGCATCCCTGCCGGCTCACCCACCTCAACGAGCGCGTCCCACAGCGCCGGCGCTGCTGCTGGATCGCAGTACAGCTCCAAGCCGTCCTCGCCCGTGTAGCCGGTTCGCGAGATCCGACAGGTGGCGCCGGCTACCGAACCCAGAGTGGAATGGAATGAGCGAAGACTATCAAGTCGGGTCCCTGTCAGAGGCTGGACGATGCGCACTGCCTCCGGCCCCTGGACAGCAAGGAGGGCGGTGATGTCGCTCTCATCCCGAAGCTCCGCACCAGCGCGCAGATGCTCGCGGATCCAGGGGACATCCACGCTGCGCCGCGAGGCGTTCACCACGACCATGAAGCCGTCCTCGACCCTGTAGACGATGAGGTCGTCGATGATGCCCCCCTCGTCGTTGCACATGACCGTGTAGAGTGCGGCCCCGAGGTGCAGGCGCGAAAGATCGTTGGTGACGACAGCTTGAAGGGCGGCCTCGGAGGCGGGCCCCGTGATTCGGACCTCACCCATGTGGGAGAGGTCGAATAGCCCAGCTCGGGTACGGACCGCCACATGCTCATCGCGCATGCAGGTGTATTTGATCGGCATCATGTAGCCGGCGAACTCAACCATGCTGGCGCCGGCGGCGAGATGGCGTTGGTAGAGCGAGGTGCTCGCGGTCATCTTCCCACTCTCCCTCCGATCACAGGACGGGTTTGTCTCGTCATGTCTCTGGCTCAACTCACTGCGGCACAGGCCAGCGCAGGACTGGCGCCCGTGCCGCATGCACCTCGTCCACCCGACCGACGGGTGTGGCGTGGGGCGCACCTTGTACGAAGCTGAGGTCCTGCTCCGCCTCGGCGACGATCGACGCGCAGATCAGGGCGAGCTGATCCAGACTCTGCTTCGACTCGGTCTCCGTGGGCTCGAACATGAGAGCTTCCGGTATCGTGGTCGGGAAGTAGGTGGTGGGGGCATGTACCCCGAAGTCCAGGAGGCGCTTGCTGACATCGAGCGCGCGAAGGCCATGGACCCTGCTTCCCTTGGTGCTGGCGACGAACTCGTGCATGGCGTCTGACGCGACCACCATCGGAAAGAGGTCTCTAATTTGGGACTGAAGGTACCTAGCGTTGAGAACGGCCCCACGGGCGACCTCATCGATGGTAGCGCCGTAGGTTCGGATGTAGGCATACGCGCGCACCAGCATCCCGAAATTGCCATAGAAAGAGCGCACCTTCCCGATGGAGTGCGGCCGCTCGTGGTCCAGCCAGAACCGCTCCCCGGTGCGCTGTACAACGGGCGTGGGAAGGAAATCGACCAGGGCTTCGGATACACCTACGGGACCACTTCCTGGGCCTCCGCCACCATGTGGGGTCGAGAAAGTCTTGTGCAGATTGAGGTGGACGACGTCGAACCCCATGTCTCCGGGTCGAGCCAGTCCGATCAGCGCGTTGAGGTTGGCCCCGTCGTAGTAGAGCAGCGCTCCGGCGGCATGGGTCAGAGCGGTGATCCGGAGGATCTCCCTCTCGAAGATGCCCAAAGTGTTCGGGTTGGTCATCATCACCGCGGCCACTGAGGAGTCCAACTTCGACTGGAGATCATCGAGGTCGACAGTGCCGTCGGGATGGCTCCGCACGGTGATCGCTTCCATCCCGGCGAGCGCGGCCGAGGCGGGGTTGGTTCCGTGCGCCGAGTCGGGGATGAGGACGTTCCTCCGCGAGTGGTCGCCCCGGGCGCTGTGGTAGGCGCTGATCATCCGCAGTCCGGTCCACTCTCCGTGTGCTCCTGCGGCGGGCTGAAGGGAGGTCCGGGCCATGCCGGTGATCTCGCTGAGGAGCCGGTCCAGCTCCCACATCAACTGGAGGGCGCCCTGGACGTCCTGCTCGTCCTGATAGGGATGGAGGTCTGTGAGGCCCTGGAGGCTCGCGAGCTGCTCGTGGACCGCGGGGTTGTACTTCATGGTGCAGCTGCCCAGTGGGTAGATCCCCTGGTGGAGGTGGTGGTTCCTCCGAGCAAGACGGCCGAGGTGGCGTGCGAGGACGGGCTCGGGAACCGCCGGGACGAGGGGAGGATCCGTGCGAAGGGTCACGCCCGAAAGCAGCTCGCCCAACGGACGCTCAGGGACTCCACAGTCCACCTGGCGGGGTCCGTGCCGGTACTCGGTGGAGAGCTCGAAGAGAAGCGGCTCGTCGCCCGCCCACCCCGGTGTCTGTGGCGTCTCGAGCTCGGGAGCGGCGACGATGGGCGTGGCCTGGGGGCCATCAACGGTCGGAATCATTGACATCTTCTGCGCAGGTTCATGGTTGCGTCCTCGCCGTAAGAAGGGTCCCGGGCGCGGCCACGCGCGCGGCGGCGGCCACGTAACTGTCCAGTGCGCTCGGAGGCGTCATCTCGGTGCAGCAGACCAGGATCTGATCCGATCGCGCGGCACAGAGCCGACCCAGCGGGAGGCCGGCGATGATTCCTTCAGCCTTCATTCGGGCAGCGAACTCCCCGGCATCGAGCGGCACGCGCAACGCGAATTCCCATAGGAAGGGGCTATCGGGGTGGACAAGCGAGAAACCGCTGATCTTCGCTAGGCGATCGGCGAGATGATGGGCCCGCTGCACGCTGATCTCGCCGACCCGACGCATGCCACCCGCGCCCATCCAGGCCATGTAGACGGTGGCGGCCAAGGCCATCAGGGCGTGATTGGTGCAGATGTTCGAGACGGCTTTCTCGCGCCTTATGTGCTGCTCCCTGGCCTGAAGAGTGAGGGTGTACGCCCGCCGACCGGCGACGTCCCGGGTGAGCCCGACCAGACGACCCGGAAGCCTGCGCATGAGATCCTGGCGCACTGCCATGAAGCCGAGGTGGGGTCCTCCAAATGATGCCGGTAGCCCCAAGGGCTGACCGTCACCTACGGCGACGTTGCACCCCGCCTCTCCCGGGGAGGGGAGGAGGCAGCAGGCAAGTGGGTCGACAACCGCGATCGTCAGAGCCCCCGCGGAGCGGGCCGCGCCAGAGACGGCGCTGAGATCGGAGACGGTGCCCAGGAATCCCGGCTGCGACGCAACGACACAGGCGTCGCCAGATCCCGCGAGGACGCCGGGGCCGTCGGTCAGAGCCACCTCGATGCGCCGACCCTGCGCGTAGGTCCTGATCACAGCAACAACCTCGGGGTGGAGATCGTGGGAGAGCAGGATCCGGCGTCGCCCCGTGACACCGACAGCGAGCATCACGGCCTCCGCTGCCGCGGTCGCCCCGTCGTACAAGGAGGCGTTGGCCACCGGAAGCCCGGTGAGAGCACAGATCATCGACTGGAACTCGAATATGGACTGCAGAGTTCCCTGCGACGCCTCGGCCTGGTAGGGGGTATACGCGGTGTAGAACTCGGGCCGGGAGATCGCCGCGCGGACCACGGCCGGGACGAAGCGCCGATACACTCCGGCGCCGAGGAAGGACGCGTCGCCCATCGGCCTGTTGCGAGCCGCCAGCGCCTCCACCTCCGCAACCAGATCCTGCTCAGCGAGCGGAGGTGGCAGATCGATCTGAGGGTGGAGAAGCTCCTCAGGGATGGATGAGAACAGCTCATCTGTCGAGCTGATGCTGATCGCGCTCAGCATCTCCTGCCGCTCCTGAAGGGTGTGCGGAAGATAGGCCACTTTCAGCTGAGCTCCTTGAGTGGGGCACGGAGAAGCTCCAGACGCCTCGGCCTCTCCAGCACGAATCTCTCAATCGCCTCGATGATATGGCCGGTGTCCAAATGGGCCTCCTCGCAGACCTCGTCGACAGTGCCACCGGTGCGCCAGCGGTCGTCCCAGTCCGCCGAGAGCGAGTACTCGCGGACCAGGGGCCCGTCGGCCCAGTGGCGCATCAGCGCGAGCGCGCCGTTGGTCACGACCATGGCATCCACTCGGTCCGCGGGACCGACCACACTCTCCCGGTACGTGGCTTCCTGCAGATGGAAGAGCTGTGGGCTGATGGCGGCGACCACCTTGACGTTCAAACCGCGACGATCCAGCTCGGGGAGGGCGCGGATGAGATTGTGGGTTGTGATCGTCCCCCTCACGTAGACCGTGCCGGAGCGGGGGAGGTCGTCACGGAACCCTCGGATCACGTAGGCACCCTGGGCGGCGGCGAAGTGGGATGGCATGCCGATGGCTTCCCGGTCAGGGATCTCGATGGCAGGACGGGTGAGATGCAGGGCGACGATCGGGGTGCCGCACGACAGTGCGGCTGCCAGGACGACGGGTACCTCGTTGTACTCCCAAGGGTGGAGGTCGATGACCTGACCCTCAGGAAACAGCTGGGTTACCCCGGTCTCGAAGATGCCGAAGTGCGTTCGCGAGTCGTCGGCGGTCTCGGCACCGGAGTGGCCTGCCACCCAGAGCAGCTTGCCCACCCGAAGCTCGCAATCCTGGGCGAGCTGGCTGAAGAGCCGCATGGGCCCATACTTCAGATAGGAGAACGAGGCGTAGGTGGAGCAGGCGCCCCAGAAGCCGACGAAGTCACCGAAGGGATCGTCGGCCAGGTTGACCGAGGCGAGACCTGCCAGCATCCCGGCATTGGCAAACTCGGTGATCTCCGTCGGCAGCACGACGCCCAAGGGGTTCGTCGACCGCTCGTACCACCCGAAGCCCGGAAGATCGCCGAAGCGATCTCCGAAGCCGGCAAGGTTTGTGGACTCGGCGAGGTCCGCCGACGCTACGATGAATAGCGGACGTCCGCAGTCGCGACCGGATACCGCGTTAACGTAGGCACCCCAGGTCCCGAGCGCCGACCGGTTCGCCGCCTTCTCGCCGGGCTTCTTCCACATCGCTTCGGGGTAGGTGGCGGCGTCGAGCACCCCCAGCGCAGCCTCCAGCTGCGGGCCCTTGCCGCCCAGGCGGAAGCTTCCGACCTGATCGGGGACGTTCTCACCAATCGTCACGAGGAGGTCTGACAGCCAATCGACCAGTCGCTTGTCTCGCCGCAGGACACTCACTGCGATCTGCAGATTGGCCGCCGCCTGCTGACGCAACGCAGCGGGATCCGCAGGCGCACCACTGTCCACTCCAGCGTACTCGACGTCGTAGCGCTCCATGAATCCTCGGCGCACGGCCCAAAACTCCGGCGAATTCAGCGGCCAGGGGCTCCCGTGGCTCGACGCATCGTACTTCCCATACCCGCGACCTTTGCGGGTTCGGAAGTAGGCCACGCTGGGGACGGCCTGAGGATTGTCGCCGCATGCCGCCTCCAGGATCGCTCGAGTGAGCGGACCCCACTCGGAGCCCTCGGACGTCCCGACAACCCTCCACCCGTACGGCGCGAACCACTCCACCGGCGAACCGTGAACCACGCTCGACGTCGGCCTCGGATCGATGCCGAAATCGTTCCAGTCGAGGAGGAACACCAGATTGCTGAGCCCCAGACCCCAGGCCGCGTTCTTGGTCTCGTGGGCCGCGCCGGCAGTGAGGCCTCCCTCACCCTCAAGGGCGAAGACCTTCACCTCCTCGAGCCCCGCCAACTTCAGTGCGAGAGCCTCCCCGGCCGACGGTGCCAGACCATGACCCGAGGGGCCAGTGTTGCTCTTGAGGAAGAGACTCCGGCCGGACATCTCAGCATGCCCGGGAAGCCCGCCACGATGACGGAGGTCTAGCAGCGACTCCCAGGTGAGAGCGAAGCGACCGGCCTCCGGGAACGCGAAGCGTGGATCGGACGACGCCTCATACCGGACCCGGAGCGCCTCATTGAGCACGGCGAGAGTGGCGTAGACGAGGGGAACGGTGTGCCCCGCGGACAACACGAAACGGTCTCCGAAGCGGAGCCAGGGACGGCGGATGTCCCAGCGCATGGAGCCTGATAGCATCAGCGCGAGGAGGGCATGGACCTTCGATCGGGAACCGCCCGGGTGGCCACTCTGCCGATAGTTGAGCGCGAGGTCTAGGCACTCGTCCACGACGTCCTTGACGATCTCGTAACGGGCGAAGTTCTGCTGCGCTGCCGCGTACAGGCGCTCAACCTCGGAAGCGCCACGCGCGGTGGTGCGCACGGCCGGTGACGGAGACGCCAGCATGCTCATCTCATGGATCCTCCGCGTGCTCGAGGTGGGGAACTCGGAGAGGTACATTGACGGTCTCCTCTTTCGACGGCATCAGACATCCCGGTATGGAAGTGGAAATCGAATGCAGAGCTCGTGGCTTCGCCGGCGCACCTCATTTCGCACCTGCTCATCCGCAAGTCTTGTGAGCATCATGTGGACGAGCTCGGCGATCTCAGCCATCTCCACCCCTGCCATCCCCCTGCTGGTTACGGCGGGAGTCCCCAAGCGCACGCCATTGGGGTTATACGACGTCCCGCCATGCACAGGAAAGGCATTGGCGTTGAGCGTGATGCCAACCGAGTCGAAGGCGGACTGCACGGTGCGACCCAGCAATCCAAACGGCCGAAGATCGATGACCATCAGATGGTTGTCGGTGCCACCTGTGGTGAGAACACATCCCCGCTCGGTGAGGTGTTGGACCAGGGCCGCGGCGTTGGCGACCACCTGTTTGGCGTATTCTCGGAACTCCGGCTGACTGCACTGGTGAAGCATGACCACCTTGGCGGCGATCGCATGCAGCAGGGGGCCTCCCTGATTGCCGGGGCAGACAGCTTTGTCGACCCTGTCCGCGTACTCAGACTTGCAGAGGATGATTCCCCCCCATGGCCCTCGCATCGTCTTGTGGGTTGTCAATGTCACGACGTCAGCGTATGGAACCGGGGATGGGTGCACACCGCCCGCCGATAGGCCGGCGAAGTGAGCCATGTCGACCATCAGCATGGCCCCGACGGAATCGGCGATCTGGCGGAACTCCGCGAAGTCCAGGATGCGCGGGTAGGAGCTGTAGCCGGCAACGATCATCCGGGGCCGGACCTCCTCGGCCCGGCGGCGCACCTCGGCCATCTGCAGGCGACCAGTTGCATCAGAGACGAAGTAGGGTTCGAAATGATAGAGGCGGCCACTGAAGCTGGCTGGAGCCCCATGGGTCAGGTGCCCGCCGTGGTCCAGGGCCATGCCGAGTACGGGATCGCCAGGCTGCAGGAACAATGCGTACACCGACATGTTGGCCTGGGAGCCAGAATGCGGCTGCACATTGGCGTGCTCGGCGCCGAAGAGCGCCTTGGCTCGCTCCCGGCAGAGATCCTCGACCTGGTCGACGATGTGACACCCGCCGTGGTAGCGTTTCCCCGGAGTGCCCTCCGCATACTTGTTGTCCAGCCAGGAGCCGAGCGCTTCGAGCACCGCTGGCGAGGCCAGGTTCTCGGATGGGACCAGCTCCAGGGTTTGCTCCTGACGGCACAACTCGGCCTCTAGCAGGTTCGCAACCTCTGGATCGGTGGCCCGAACTCGCGGCCTCTCGGCAAAGACGACGCTCAACTCACCCTCTTCAATTGACAGCGTCTTGCCATCTGCTGGGAGCGTCGGGTGAGCAATGATGTCTCATCTCAAGGTTAGACCCGGGGTTAACTGTATTGGCGGAAGGGGTGCCGACGAGGATCTCGGTGGCAGCGGAGGTGGCCATCCTCGCCATGGCCAGGCATGTCGCGTCTGACGCGCCGCCAATGTGCGGAAGGAGAACCGTTCGTGGGGGACTCCAGCCACCACCACACCCCAGTCGCCGAACGATCCCACCCGTCGCTCCCTCCGTCCGAGCCCGGCCTCTGGCCGGGGATTGCAGACATCTTCGCACGGTATCGTCTATTTACGGTAGCGATACCGGTAACGGTATCATACATCGCCCTGCGTTTGCGGTGTATCAAGGTTTCGGCACCTCCGACAGATTGTTCCCGGGGGTGGCGCCCTGCGAGCTGCCCCGTCGGCGGGCACCAAGTGCCCGGCGCCCCGGCGCCCGGCTCCTCGACGGATAGCCGAGGAGGCCGGTCACGCGGCGGCGATCGCCCGACCCCGCTCGGCGCATGGCTGCTGGCAGCGTGGGTGAGCATGGCCCGCCAGCTGTGAGCCTCCGGCTCAGCACGCCCTTATGTTTCGATCGCACCGGCCTCCCGGCGGCCGTCGGCTCGGCGGCGATAGCCGGATCAGACCATCCGGCGGTCATCGCCCAGTGGGTGAGCTCGTGGCGGCTCGGGAGCTGCAGCTCACAGAACACCGCCGAAACGTGGGTCTCCACGGTCTTCACCGAGAGGTGCAGACGCGCCGCGATCTCCTTGGAGGTCAAGCCGCAGGCGATGTGGCGGAGCACCTCGCGCCCCCAGGGGGTGAACTGGTCCAGCTCCGGGTCGACACCGGTGGGCAGAGCCCCGCGGAAGACATCCAGGCGAAGCCGGCACGCCGGCGGCGAGAACACCGCAGCCCCGTACCGGATGCCGCGGATGATCGCGGTGGTCAGCCCGGCGGGCCCGATGGTCTTGGTGACATAGGCTGTCCAGCTTGGCTGGGGGTCCCAAACACGGGTATGGGCTCACCAAGGACATCGAGGAATTCGCCGGGGTCAGACTTCAACCCGGCACCCTGTACGTCGCGATCAGCCGGCTCGAGCAGGACGGTCTGATCGAGGCCCTTGAAGCCGACGGGCGACGGCTTCCCTACCGGCTCACGACCCGCGGACGCGTCGCACTGCGTGCCCAGCTTGCTTCGCAACAGCAGATTGCCGAGGTCGGTTTGCTCCGGCTTAAGGTCGGGGGGCCATAGCCGTGCCGTGGGCTCTGATTCTGCCAGTGGCCGGCACATGTCTGGTCGCCGGTCTGATCGTCCCTCACGTACTGGTGCGCGAGGATGCCGACCTCAAGCGCACGCGGCGTGTCGAGCGCCTACTCTCGTGGTACCCCGCGCAGCTCTTGGAGCGCGAGCAGGCCGCAGCCTCGCCGCCGGAACCGCCGACACCTTCGGCACAACCCGAGGGTGAAGCGCTGGCGCGCATCCTCGCCTTGCAGGCCAAGCAACGGGAGCAGCGCGTGGCCGAGTTCGAGGCGCTGAAGCGACTCGCGAAGCTCGACCACCCGCCGAACCCGCGCGCACATCCCGCGCCGCGCTACAACTTCTTCGGGGTGCAGGTCAACGGCAATGCCGACGATCGGACGCCCCCGCCGTACCGCTGTCGGGGGTGCGGCGACGGGTGCTGGGAGGCCAAGGTCGTAGGCGGCGTCATCACCCTCTGCACCCCATGCGCCGCGCGCGCCCGGCTCCACTGCATGGTCTGCGGCGGCGAGGCCACCGTTGACGACGTTCCGCTGTTCTTCCGCGATGGCAGGACCCGCTGCGCGGCGTGTGCAGCCCGCCTGGCTCGCGGTGAAGAGCCAACCGACTTGCCGCCCTCGTCGTGGAGCGTGGTGGCGGTAGGGAGATGACGATCATGGCCGAGATGCAACCCACCTACCAGCGGGACGTGGCGAAGCTGTGCCGCAGTCAACCCGGCGCGCGCGTCCGCGTGCCCGCCGTCATGCACCCCGAGCGGATGTCAGCCGCCGAGCGGATCATCCAGCTGCAACGGATCGGGCGGACCGTTGCCGACCTGTCGACTCCCGCCGAGGTGAAGGCGCGGATGTTGCGGGACGCGCGGCTCATCCGCGCCGCCGGGAGCGCCAGCAACGGCCACCGCGCCCGGACCGTGCTGACGCCGGGCGGCTTCTACGACCGCTTCGCCGTCGCGGGCAGGGTGGACAGGCTGCCCACTGACTACCCGTCGCCGCGCTCATCCCCGACGGTGGCGGCGTCGCCCCGGTCGCGGCCCGTTCCATCGCCGACCGTCTCAGCGCCGACCCGGCCCGTCGACCCGGTCATCGCGAAGGCCCAGCGGACCCTCCGTCGGTGGCAGCTGCGGCGTCAGGCCCTCGCCGTCTCCGGGAGTCTGAGCGAGCGGCTGGCCGCGCGCAACGGCGGGCCGGTCGTCCAGGTCCGCCGCTGAACCGGCACCTCTGGCCGGGTGCGGCCTTGCAACTTCTCGGCCTGGTCGCGGTCGCGGCCGGTGCTGGCATGGTCGCGGTCTGGCTCGGTCTGACCGTGCTCGGCGTCGGCTTGATCGCGGTCGGGGTCTCGCTGGAGTTGGCTGCGGCCACCCCCCCGACCGGAGCGACGCCAGCTTCGCCGCCCGATGATCGGGTGGCCACTTCCTGGCAAGCCGCCGCCCTGGCCGAGCGAGCCGAAGCGAGAGCGACCCCGCCGATGCGCGCACACTGGCGACGTTCGCCATGGTCGACCAGCCCCCGACGCGCGAGCCCCTGGTGGGGGCGGAGCTGCGCGAGGCCTCCCGCTTCGCGATGCGCCTGGCCCGCGAGCACGGCCAGGTCTGCCAGCGGATCCTCCGGCTCGTGGACATCGGGTTTCCGGAGCTCGCCGAGGTCTGGGACGACCCCACCTGCATGAGCGCTCTGGCGGTGCTGCGCCGAGCGCCGACGGCACGGGCGGTGGCGCGGATGAGCGTGGAGAAGCTGGCCCAGCTCAAGCGACCGGGCAGCGGCGGTCGGGCGATCGGCCCCGCCAAGGCGGCCGAGCTCGAGCGTCTCGCGGCGACCTCGGTGGCGGCGCCGGAGCTCGAGGTCCAGGTGGGCTTCGAGATGTGGCTGCTGATCGGTCAGTACGACCTCCTGGAGCAGCAGATCGAGGAGGCGGACCGACGGGGTGGCTGCCCTGCTCGACGGTGAGGTCGCCCAGCGCCTGCTGACGATCCCGGGGGTGGGTCCCTCGACCGCCGGCGTGCTGATGGCGGAGATTGGCGACATCTGGCGCTTCACCGACGTCGACCAGCTGCTCGCCTACGCCGGGGTGCATCCCCAGGAGCGGAGCTCCGGCAAGAAGGGCGCCAACCCAGAGACCAGCTGGGCAATGGCCAAGACCGGCAACGCCTTCCTCCGCGAGGCCGCCTACCGGATGGCGATCGTCGGTATCCAGCACAACCCGGTCATCCGGGCCCACTACGCGCACAAGCGGGCCGCGGGGAAGAGCCGCATGAACGCGGTCGGGCACTGCATGAGCAAGCCCCTCTCACTCGTCTGGGGCGTCTGGCGTGGCGGCAAGGGCTTCGACGCGGCGCACGGCAGCGCCGCCACGACGCCCGAAACCGCCCTCGACGTTTGACAGGAAGCTATGGGAGCTAGACGTTGACCCGGGCCATGTCCTCGGCGGTGTACCGGTCGCCGGCCGCCGCCCCCGGCGGGGTGATCGACTCGATGGCGGCGACGTCCTCGGCGGTGAGGTCGACCTCCAGCGCGGCGACGTTCTCCTCGAGATAGCGTCGGCGCTTGGTGCCCGGGATGGGTACGATGTCCTCCCCTTGGGTCATCATCCATGCCAGGGCCAGCTGGGCAGGGGTGCACCCCTTGCGCGCGGCGACCTCCCTGAGCCTGGCGACCAGGGCCAGGTTGCGCTCGAGGTTCTCCCCCTGGTAGCGGGGCGTCTGAGCCCGGAAGTCGCCGGCGCCGAACTGGTCGGCGCTGGTGATCGCGCCGGTGAGCACGCCGCGACCCAGGGGGCTGAAGGGGACGAATCCGATGCCCAACTCGCGGCAGGTGGGCAGCACCTCCGCCTCCGGGTCGCGGGTGAAAAGCGACCACTCGCTCTGCACGGCAGCGATCGGGTGGGTCGCATGGGCGCGGCGGATGGTGGCCGGGGCTGCCTCGGAGATCCCGAGGTGGAGCACCTTGCCCGCCGCCACCAGCTCGGACATCGCTCCCCAGGTCTCCTCCACCGGGACGGTGGGGTCGACGCGGTGCTGGTAGTAGAGGTCGATGTGGTCTATGCCCAGCCGCTGCAGCGAGGCGTCGCAGCAGCGCCGCACGTACTCGGGCCGTCCGTTAACACCCACCCAGGAGCCGTCCTCTCGCCGCTCGTTGCCGAACTTGGTGGCGATCACCACCTGCTCGCGCCGGCCGGCGATGGCGCGGCCCACCAGCCGCTCGTTGGTGAAGGGCCCGTACATGTCGGCGGTGTCCAGGAAGATGACGCCCAACTCCAGCGCGCGGTGGATGGTGCCGATGGATTCGGCCTCGTCGGCGGGGCCGTAGGACTGGCTCATCCCCATGCAGCCCAGCCCCATGGCGGAGACCTCGAGACGTCCCGACCCGAGCGTGCGTATGCGCATCCTGAGCTGCCTCCTTCCTTCTCCCAGCGGGATGCCTCCGACGTTAGCTCATCCGGGCGCCTCTGGGGAGGGCGCCGGGCGCTCGGGGTGGCGGTGAGGACCCGACTCGCGGTTACGGCCGGCTGGGTCTCCGAGCGGCGCTGGTAGCGGGTGAGGATCTGGAGGCGAACGTCTCAACCCCGTTCGGCACATCGCTGACCCGGGGGAGCCGCCCTCCACGGCACCCATGCCGACGCCGCCGCTGCGCGCCGGCCGATGGCCATTCCGGTATCTACACCCCTACAGAGAACGCCGGGCTGCCCAGCTTCGTCCCCGCCGTGCGCGGCGGTCGGTGGCAGCCCTCGAGGATCGACCGGGTCCTGAAGTCCGCGGCATGAGCGCACGAGCTGACGCCCTCCTTACATGACGATCCTTGCCGCGACCATGCGCCGCGAAGCGGGCGCCTATGCTAGTTATCAGGGGCCGTGGAGAACAGCAGCTCACAGACTGGGCCTCGGGGCAGTCACTGAGCCGTCCATCCACCGTCCACTAGGAGGCTTGCTCCGGTCACCAGCGATGCTGCCGGAGAGGCCAGAAAGACTACAGCGTCGGCGACATCAATCGGGTTTCCAAGGCGTCCAAGAGGAATCCGTTCCAGCACCGTTTCACGAAACTTCGGATCAGCAAAGAAGCCAGCCGTCATGGGCGTTTCAACAAATGTCGGTGCGACCGCATTTACCCGAATCCCATCGGAGGCCAGTTCCACCGCCAGTGCCTTCGTCAGCCCCTCGATCGCATGCTTGGTCATGGTATAGACGCACCGCCCAGCCATCCCGACGTGACCAAGCTGTGAAGTCACGTTGACCATCGCTCCCCCACGCCCCGAGCCAACCATCAGCCTCGCAGCACCTTGGCTAAATAGAAAGGTGGCGCGCACGTTGAGCATCAGCAGAGTGTCCAGGCTCTCTTCGGTAACCTCCAGAAAGGGCTCCGGTAGGTTGGTACCCGCGTTGTTTACCAGGATATCGATGCCCGGGAGGCCCCCGAAGAAAGACGATACTTGGACCGGGTCGGTAATATCGCACAATGACGCTTCGCCTATGCCTCCCTGCTCCACGATCTCGTCAGCCGTAACGCTCGCCTCCGCAAGCCGATCAACGACCAGGACGTGGGCGCCCGCGTCCGCAAGCCGTAGGGCACAAGCATGGCCAATGCCGCGCGCGCCGCCGGTCACGACAGCCATCTTACCGTCAAGCCGGAATCGGCTACCGCTAAGCATTAGTCCGCTGGCTCCTGCCTGGGGCACAGGCTGGCAAGACTTCTGTCACGTCCATGACGGCACTCCTAGTGAAAGCACGGAGGCGGCGGGGTCACGAGGATCGCTAAGACCGGGGCCTAGGCGATCCTTGCCGCCGCCCCGGTTTTCTGCGTCCTCATGGTCAAGCCCCTTATGTCGCCGCAAGTATGGCCCTCTGGATAGGCACTTCGCACCTCGGTGACGCACAGAACGGATGGTCCCGGACTGCGGCTGGCGCCTCATAAGCCGGGAGCAGCTTTCAGAGAAGATCTCGGTCTGCCCAGACCCACGACGGGCTAGCAGGGTGTTGATCTTCGGTTCCCGGGGAGCGAGGGAGAGCTGAGAGGTCGCCCGATGGGCAAGTGGGCCCATCGCGCAGGCGTCATTCGCCGTCGTGGCGGCGTACGAGACGGACAGCATCTTCGGCGTCTCCGATTCTCAGCCGCGCGATCCAGTCGATGGTGCTCACGGCGTGGGATGAGGGGGTGGGATCCAATTGGACTGGGTTTGGAGGCCTCGACGCCGTGCGGAAGTACGTTGGATTGGGGGACGGTTACACGGTCCTCGCCGTGGTCCCCTTCGGCTACCCGGCGAAGGCAGTCGGCCTGGGGAGGAAGAACCGCAAGCCGCTGGGCGAGGTGG
>Ga0181524_10000652_pt1 | contig 41695 bp, 29 predicted proteins | sample PEATcosm2014_Bin_34_FD_119761 | JGI IMG/M metagenome (GOLD analysis project Ga0181524, IMG submission 119761) | Peatland microbial communities from MTU Mesocosm Facility, Houghton, MI, USA - PEATcosm2014_Bin05_60_metaG | ecosystem: Environmental > Terrestrial > Soil > Wetlands > Peat | place... | reverse complement strand
TCCTACCTGCTCGTGACCGTTCTGTCCCTGCTGGTCGTCACGCTCTACGCCTCCGAGGCCACGCGCCGGTTCTTCCGCGCGCAGACCGAGCAGGTCCTCGAATCCCGCGTGCGCGTCCTCGGCCGCGACATGGCCAACGGCCTGCTGCCCGCCGCCCCCGCGAAGATAGACGCCTTCTGCAAAGAGGTGGGCCAGCTCACCGACACGCGCATCACCGTGATCAGGCCGGACGGCGTGGTGCTCGGCGACTCGGACTCGATCCCTGCGAAGATGGAAAACCACGCAGACCGGCACGAGATTCAACAGGCCCTCGCCGGCCCGGGCAGCGTCGGGCGCGCGGTCCGCGAGAGCCCGACCATGGGCGTCACCATGATGTATGCGGCCATCGCCGCGCAGGATCCGCGCGGGAACCTGCTCGTCCTGCGCGCGGCCATGTCGCTCAGCCACATTGACCACGCGGTGCGCGACTTGCAGATTCGAATCGCCCTGGTGGGCGTGCTGATCGCCGTCGCGGCGGCCATCGTCTGCCTGGTCGTCTCGGGGCGCATCGCACGGCCGATCGAGGAGATGAAACGCGGCGTGGAGCGCCTGGCCGCCGGCGAACTCGACCACCGGCTGTACGTGCCGCCTTCCGCCGAGATCGGGAGCCTGGCGGTGGTGATCAACGAGATGGCGGCGCAGCTCGAGGACCGCATCCGGCTCATCACCGCGCAGCGCAATGAGCAGGAGGCCGTCTTTCTGAGCATGGTCGAGGGCGTGCTCGCGGTGGACATGGGCGAGCGCGTGCTGCGCATGAACCAGGCGGCCGGCGCGCTGCTCGGCGCCAGCCCCGCCGAGGCGCAGGGGAAGATGATCCAGGAAGTCGTCCGCAACCCGGAGCTTCAGAAGTTCATCGCACAGACGCTCTCGAGCGGAAAAACGCCGACGGAAAGCGAAATCCTCCTCCGCGAGGAGGGCGAGCGCTGGCTGCAGGCGCACGGCGCGGTGCTGCACGACGCCTCGGGCCGGCAGATGGGCGCGGTGGTGGTCTTGAACGATATGACGCGCATCCGCCGGCTCGAAAATTTCCGGCGCGACTTCGTGGCGAACGTCTCCCACGAGCTTCGCACGCCGATCACCGCGATCAAGGGGTTCGTGGAGACGCTGCTCGACGGCGCGATGCGCGAGCCGGACTCCGCCGAGAAGTTCCTCGGCATCATCGCCCGCCAGGCGGATCGGCTCAACGCCATCATCAACGACCTGCTGCTCCTCTCGAAGCTCGAGCAGCAGGGCGAGCGAGGGACGGTCATGACCGAGACGGCCTTCATCCGCGGCGTGCTCGACGCGGCGATCGAGCTCTGCGCGTTCAAGGCCGATCGGAAAAACGTCCCCATCCAGGTGCGCTGCGAGGAAACGCTCCGCGCGAAGGTCAACGTGCCGCTGCTCGAACAGGCGCTCGTCAACCTCGTGGACAACGCGGTGAAGTACAGCGAGCCGGGCAAGCCGGTCACGGTGGAAGCGGCGCTGCGCAACGGCTCGCTGATCATCCAGGTCCGCGACGAGGGGCCCGGCATCGAGCGCGAGCATCTGCCGCGCATTTTCGAGCGGTTCTACCGCGTGGACAAGGGGCGCAGCCGCGAAATGGGCGGCACCGGGCTGGGCCTCTCGATCGTCAAGCACATCGCCCAGGCCCACGGCGGCTCGGTCGCCGTGCAGAGCGAGCCGGGCAAGGGCAGCCTGTTCACCCTCACCCTTCCGGCCCGGCCCCCTGAAAACGGATCCCCGGCCTCCGCGTAGCCGGCCGCGCGCAGGCGCCGCTACTGGGCGGCGGGCAATGCCGCGCCCGCGCGGGACGTGACCAGTTCGATGGGCGGGCTGATGCCGGGCGCCGGCGGAGGCGCATCGCCGCCGGGCATGGCGATTTCCCACCCGCGTCCCAGCGCCTTGTTGAGCGCCGCCCAGTCCACGAGCGCGGATTCCTGCGATGCCGCCGCCTGGTCCTGCAGTTCGTAGAGTTGCCGCTGGGCATCCAGGACGTTGAGGAAATCGGCGAGCCCGTCGTTGTAACGCGCCGTGGCCAGCTCGGTAGCCCGCTGGCTCGCGCGGACGGCGGCCTGAAGCCGCTGGAACCGATCCTGCTCGGATGCAAACTGCCCCAGCGAATCGTCCACGTCTTTGACGGCGAGCTGAACGGTTTCGCGATACGTCAGCAAGGCTCGCTGGGTGCGCCAGTCCTGGACCTGCTTGGCCGCCTCCAGCCGCCCGAAATCCAGAATCGGCCAACTGGCGCCGGGGCCTGCGGAGTAAATGTAGCGTTGGTCCCAGCCAAAGAAGGGCCGCCCTTCCGCTTGCACGCCCAGGGCGCCGCTGAGGGTGACGCGCGGGAAAAACGTGGCGACGGCGACGCCGATGCGGGCGGTCTCGGCGGCCAGTTGCCGCTCGGCCTGGCGGACGTCCGGCCGGTGGCGGAGCAGGTCCGAGGGATTTTCCAAAGCGACCGCCGCGGGCGGCTGCGGCAGCGGTACGGTGCGGCCCAGTTCGTCGTAAAGCGCCTGCGGATCGCCGCCGAGGAGCACGGCGATCTGGCGCTGCGTGTTGGCAACCTCGGCGGTCAGCGGCGGCACCACGGCCTGGGTCGTTTCGAGCTGGCGCTCCGCCAGGGCCACGTCGAGTTCGTTCGTCAGAAAGAGTGCCAGGCGGCGGCGCACCAAGTCCAGCGTGCGCTGCTGAAGGGTGACGTTCTGCCTGGCGATTTCCAGGCGGCGCTGCGTGCCTCGCAGGTGGACGTAGGCCCTGACGACATCCGCGACCACGGTGAGCCGAACCAGGTTGCGGGCCTCGGCGGCGGCCTGGCTGTCGGCGTTGGCGGCTTCGACCGCGCGTCTCACGTGGCCGAAAAAGTCCAGTTCCCACGAGGCGTCAAAACCGGCCGCCTGGGTGATCTCTTTCACCCCGTGAGTGGTGTCGCTGGCGGCGTTCAAGGGAGAGTCCACGCGCCCGCGGGTGGCGTTGTTGCCGGAGGAGCGCGCGGCGGCCCCGCTGAGGCTCACCGTCGGCCAAAGGTCCGCCGCCACGACGTACCGGAAACTTCGCGCCTCATTCAGCCGGGTCAACGCGATAGCCAGGTCATAATTGGCCTGCATGGCACGTTCGACGAGCGAACCCAGTTCCGGGTCCGCCAGGGCGGTCCACCAGCGTTGCTCCTCCTCCGGTTGCGCCGCCGGCGGCGGAATGCCGGAGACGGCGCCGGCATCAAAGCTCGCCGGCGTCTCGGATTGCGGCGGATGGTAATCGGGGCCGACGGCGCAGCCGGCAAGGCCCGCCAGGACGCCGGCCAGAAGAGCGAGGGCGAATCGGCGCGGTTTCATCATTCTCCTCCTCCGCCCATCACCGGGGCGGAACCGGCGGCCGTTTTTCCGGGAAGGTCGGCGACCATGGGCGCCACCTTCTGGCCGTCCGTGATCTGATTATTGATGTTCAGGGCGACGTTCTCGCCGCTGGAAAGACCGTCCGAAACCTCGATGATGTCTCCCATGTCGCGGCCGATCTTGATGGGGCGGAAATGCACGCAACTGTCCGCGCCCACGACGGCGACGTGCGGTCCATCCACCAGGAGCAGGAGCGCGCCGGCCGGGATTCGGACGGCGGGGTGAACATTCCGGCAGTGGAAGGTGACCTGGGCGTACATGCCCGGCACCAACGCGCCATCCGGGTTGGGCGCCAGCACTTCGACTCGCAGCGTGCCCGAGGCCGGATCAATCGCCTCGGCGGTGCGGTCCACCTGGCCTTGGAACACGCGGCCCGGGTACTCGGGCGCGGTCACCTCGGCCTGCAGGCCGGCGTGGATGCTTGCCCGCGCCACCTGGGGCACCTCCACGAAGACGCGCGCCGTCGCCGAGGTGGAGACGGTGAAGAGGGTGGTGTCGCCGGCGGTGCTGCCGGCGGTGACCAGGTCGCCGATGTCAATGAGCCGCCGGGTGACGACGCCGTCGAAAGGCGCCACGACCTGTTTGAAGCCGACCAGGTCCTCGAGCCGGCGGACTTCCGCCTCGCCCAGCGCCACCTGGGCCTTGGCCGCTTCCACCTTGGCCAGACTGACGTCCAGGTCCGATTTCTTCTCGTCGGCCTCCTGGCGCGACACGACGCCTTCCGGCGCGGCGGCCGCAAACCGCCCGTGGGTGATGCGCGCAAAATCGGCCGCGGCCTCGGCCAGCTTCACGTCGGCCTTCAGTGACACGAGCCTGGCCTGGGCCACCCGGAGTTCCTCGTCGAGGTCTGGCGTGTCAATGGAAGCGAGGACGGCGCCGGCCTTCACGTGGTCGCCAATATCGAAATTCCATATCCGGACGTAGCCGTTCACCCGGGCGAAAAGCTTGGCTTCATAAAAGGCGCGGCATTCGCCTGGCAGCGTGAGCGGGCTCTCCGGGTTGCCGGCCTCGACCTGGGCGAGTCGGACGACGGGCGGCTGTTCGAGCTCCTGCTGAACGCCCTCCGCCAGCGCCGCCTGGGCCTGGTTCTTCAGGTGGGAGCGGACCCTCTGGGCGACGATCAGCCCGACGGCCGCCACCAGGACCGCCAGCACAACGATCAGGCCGGTCCGATGGTGGAAGTGCACCGGGACGGGGACGTGCGAGCTCTCCGGCTGCGGCGCTGCGCCGGGCGGACCGGCGGGCGCGGGATGCGGCGCGCCGGCTGAACCGGAAAGAGATTGTGGTTTCGGATCGGGTTTGTTCATAGTCCGCTTCCTTCACTCGGTGGATCATTCTGCGGGGAACCATGCAGCAGCCGGAAAACCGACGGCACAAAAATCAGGGTGGCAAAGGTGGCGAAGAGCAAGCCGCCGATGACGGCTCGCGCGAGCGGGGCGTTCTGCTCGCCGCCCTCTCCGATGCCCAACGACATCGGGATCATCCCGAGGATCATGGCGCCGGCGGTCATGAGGACCGGACGGATTCGCGTATAGCCTGCGGCGACCGCCGCCGTAACCGAGTCGTCGCCGGCGGCCAGCCGCTGGCGGGCGAAGACCACGACCAGGATGCTGTTGGCGGTGGTCAGGCCGATGCACATCAGCGTGCCCATCAGGGCCGGAACGCTCAAGTGGGTGCGCGTGAGGTAGAGCATCCAGGCGACGCCGGCCAGCGCGCAGGGGACGGCCATCAGCACGATCAGCGGATCGAGCCAGCTCTGGAAGTTGATCACCATCAGCAGGTAGACCAGCACAATGGCGAAAGCCATGCCGCCGGCGATCCCGGCAAAGCTGACGCGCATCGTCTCGACCTGGCCGGCCAGCGAGACCTTGATGCCGGATCCCTCGGGCGGACGGTCGGCATTCAGCACGCGGTCAATGTCCGCCGCCGCGCCGGACAGGTCGCGCGCCTCGACGTCGGCGTTCACGTCGAAGACAGGGATGATGTTGGCCTCGGAAATAAGCATCGGCACCTGCGTCCGCGACACGTCGGCGACATTCATGAGCATCTGGTCGCCTCGACTGCCTCCGGTCAGCGGCAGCCGCTGCACGTCCGCCACGGAGGTGACCTTGTACTGCGGAGTCTGCACGACGAGCAGGTAGCTGATCTGGTTGCGGGGATTGATCCAGAAGTTGGGCAGCACGACCGCGCTGGAACTGAGCGAGAGGAGGACGTTGCGCGCCACGTCGCCCTGGGTCATATCGGTCTGCTGGGCCATGACACGATCCACGGAGATGCCGAGGGCGGGCGCGGCGGGGACCTGGAACAGGTGCACGTCCACCACGCCGGGGATGCGGCGCAAATCGCGCTCGATCTTCCGGGCCACCTCAAAGTCGGCGGCTTCTTTGGCGCCCTGCACGCGGACGTCAATCGGCGAAGGTTGTCCGAAGTTGAGGACCTGCTTGATGATGTCCGCCGGCTGGAAGAAGAACTGCATTTCCGGGAAACGCTTCGGCAGCTCGCGCCGCATGGCGGCCATGTGTTCGGCCGTGGGCCGGTGCTTTTCCTTGAGCGAGATGAGGATCTCGCCGTCCATCGGCCCGGCGGTGGCCGTGTCGCTCAGGGCGATATTGATGCCGCTATACGGCAGGCCGATGTTGTCCAGGAGGACGTCCACCTCGTCGCGGCCGACGATCTCACGAATGGCGCCCTCGACTCTCGCGAACAACTGCTGGGTTTTTTCCAGACGCGTGCCGTCGGGCGCGCGCACGTGCAACCGCATCTGTCCCGCGTCCACCGTCGGGAAGAAATCCATCCCGATGCGCGGGAACAGAAGGCAGGAAAGACCCGCTGCGCCGACGAACAGCAGCGCGCAGACGACCGGGTGATGTACGCTCCAAGCCAGGTAATGGCGGTATCCGCTGCGGAACGCAACGAAATGCCGGTTGAACGCATGGTCCGACGGCACGTAGGAGTTCGACTGCGCGTGGAGACCGCCGGCTTCTGCGCCGGGGCCGCGGCCGGGATGAACGTGAGCGACACCCGCATGCTGCACGTCGTGCCCGCGCGCGTACTTTTTCATCAGGAGCTTGAAGAGCAGGGGCACGAGCGTGAAGGAGATCAGCAGGCTGGCCAGGAGCGCGGTGACGACCGACACGGCCAGCGGCGAGAAGAGGTACTTGGAGGTGCCCTGCAGAAGGAAGATCGGAAAGAACACGATGCAGATCGCCAGCGTCGAGACCATCGTCGGGAAACCGACTTCATGCGCGCCCCGGACGATGGAATCCTCCAAATCATTTTTCAGACTGAGGTGGCGTTCGACGTTCTCGATCACGACGGTGGCGTTGTCCACCAGGATGCCCACGGCGAGCGCGAAGCCGCCCAACGTCATTACGTTGAACGTTTCTCCGATGGCATACATGACGATGACGGCCGCGAGGATCGAGAGCGGGAGCGAGACCAGAATGATCGAGGTGAGCCGCCAGTTGCCGAGGAAGAGCAGGATCATCAGGGCGGTGAGCACCGCGGCCATCAGGCCGCCCATCTCCACGCTGCGCAGCGCCGCCTTGACGAACACCGCCTGGTTGAATATGGGCTTGATCGTCATCCCCTCGGGCAGCAACAGGCGGACGTCGGGCAAGGCCGCCAGGACGTCGTCAATGATTCTCAGCGTCGAGACTCCGCCGGTTTTCCGGATGATCATCAGGCTGCCGGCCACGCCGTTGACGCTGACCGAATTGGTCTGCACCTGGTAGCCGTTGTGCACATGGGCCACGTCGCGGAGGAACACCATGGCGCCGCCGACCCGCTTGACCGGGAAGTCGTTCATCGCCTCGATCGCGTCGGTGCTGTTGTTCAACTGGATCGCGTACTCGATGTCGCCGATCTTCGCCGTCCCGGTCGGCAGAATCAGGTTCTGGTCGAGCAGCGCCTGGGTGACGTCGTTCGGGGTCAGGTTCTTGGCGCGAAGCGCGTCATTGTCCAGGTCCGCCATGATCAAGCGCGGCTTGCCGCCGTAGGGGAACGGCACCTGCGCGCCCTGAACCGTGGCCAGGTACGGGCGAATCACGTTCTGCCCGTAGTCGTTGAGCTTGACGTCCGGGAGCGTATCGCTGGCCAGGCTCAACTGGATGATCGGCACGTCCGTGGCGCTGTAGCGGACGACCAGCGGCGGGGTGATATTGCGCGGCATGTACTTGAGCACGGTCAGGGCGCTGCTGGTGATCTGCGAGACGGCGGCGCTGATGCTGGCGCCTTCGTGCAGATAGACCTTGATCACGCCCACGCCGTTGTAACTGTTCGACTCGATGCGCTCAATGTCGTCCACCAGCGAGGCCAGTTGGCGCTCGTGCTGGTCTATGATGCGGGCCTGGATTTCCCGCGCGACCATGCCGTTGTAGGACCAGACCACGCTGACGACGGGGATGTTGATTTCAGGGAAAATATCCGTGGGCGTCCGCCGCGCGGAGAAGACGCCGAACAGGCACACCAATGCAGTCATAGCCGCAATGGTGTACGGCCGGCGCAGTGCAAATTTGGCGAGCCACATAGTTATGTACCGATTAATGGGGCCTAATGAAACGTGAGCAGCACACGATCAGTCTGTGGATGGATTCCGGCCGGGCTTGCAGCGGTCGGCAGCGCCGCTGAAAGGCGGCTTCTAGCGAAGGAGTCTGGGAGGAGGAGCTTCCGGCGCGGCGACCGGTGAAGAAATTGAAGCCGGCGCAACGGTGAGGAGCGGCAGTCGGACGTGAATTGCAGAGACGGGCGGCGGAACGAACATGAGGCTGGGATAGTGTCCGTGCCGAGCGGCAAAGTAGAACGGCATGCGCATCGCGCACGCGGGCGCGGCCGCCATCGCATCGGCGGAGACCGAAAGGCGGAAAGTTCGCGCGCCGGAAGCTGTGTCCGACGCAGCCGGTTTGCTTGCTGCATAGCCCGCCCCAACAGCCGTGCACAGAAGCGCCGCCGCCAGCGCCAGGACGGCCGCTTCGGGAAGGCGAGCGAAAGATAAAACCCGACTCATCCGATGCACCGATAACACCCTCTCGCGCCGGCAGCGCGTAAACTTTTCACTTGCCGGCGGAAGCCGCCCCGCTTCAACTATTCTATCACGCCATACTCCACCTGTAAAGCGTTTTCCCCCGAAATCGTATTTCTCGCCGCCATCCGGCTCCGTCCGAACGCGGGCCTGACGCGTTCTTAGCGAAGTTCTAATCGTCATCTCGCGCTCATTTAGCGGGCGGCTCACGCTGGCCTAACGCCGGCTCTTTAGATTACGCGAACTGAGCGGCAAGTGTCCATTCATTTCAGTGGAGGGTCGGCTGATGAGACGACGATTGGCGGCGGGAGTCGTGGCGCTGACGGCGGTGCTGGCGCTCTCCGGCGCCGCAGCGCACGCCCAGGATCAGGACAATACCAAGGCCGAGATGGAGAAGTACAAGCAGCGAATGGACGAAATGGAGAAGAAGCTCGATCAGCTCGAGGCCGAGAAGGCCCAGAAGGCGGCCACGGAGAGTGAAGCGGAGCGGACGAAGGAGCGGCAGCGGATGGAGGCGCTGGAGAAGAAGATCGAGGATCTCCAGGCGGGCCAGAAGACCTACCAGGAAGAGAAGTCACAGGACGTGCACGGCTTCCGCGGGTACTGGAAAGACCACCTCTATCTGGAGACGAACGACAAGAACATCGTCTTGGGCATCGGCGCCCGGTTCAACCTGGACGCGGCCTCCATCAACGGGAATCACAACCTCGATGAGGCCGTCAGCAAGCAGTTGGACGGCACCGAAGTGCGGCGTTTCCGCCTGCACCTGTACGGCACGTTCTACGACGACATTTTCTTCAAATTACAGCCGGACTTCTCCGTTCAGAGCAGCACCGAGCAGAAGACCACCAGCGTGCCCGCCGGCTTCACGTCCACTCCGAACCAGGGCGTGACGGTCGCCTTGAAAGACGCATACATCGCCGATTTGCACGATATCCCGTACGCGACGCTCCGCATCGGCCATTATCAGGAACCGTTCAACCTTGAAGAGATTGACAACGACCAGGACTACACGTTTATGGAGCGCGGACTCAACGACGCCTTCGCGCCTTCGTACCAGGTGGGCATTATGGCGTACCATCCGATTTTCGATCAACGCATGACGTGGTGGGCCGGCTTCTTCCGTGCCACGGACAACCCCGAAGCCCTCCAGGATGACGGCACTGTGGCCGGCAGCAGCTTCGCTTACAGCCAGTTCGACGGCGGCTACGACGCTGTGGCCCGCGTGACCGGCCTTCCCGTGTATGAGGACAACGGCAACGAACTCATACACCTCGGCTTCTCGGCGGCCGTTCGCGATCCGAAGACGCCCGTTGACTTCGCCGCGAGACCCGAAATGCACCTGGCGAGCAATTTCGTGAATACCGGACCTCTCGTCAACAAGTTCGGTTCTTCAGACGCCAGCCAGGTCGAACTCGAAAACGGCGAATTCAGAGCCATCTACGGCCCGTATGCGGTCCTCAGCGAAGTCACGGCGGTCGAGGTCAACCGGACCGGCCGCGGCGACTGCTGCTTCAACGGCGGCTACGTTACTGCCAGCTATATGATCACCGGCGAACATCTCGGTTACGACCGGACGACCGGCTACGATGATCGCCTGATCCCCTTCCGCAACATCGGCAGCTACAAGGACGGCAAGCGCGGTTGGGGCGCCTGGCAACTCGCCGCGCGGTTCTCCTGGATTGATCTTAACAGCAACTCGGTCCGCGGCGGCAGGCTGGAAGACGAGACCCTTGGCCTCAACTGGTTCCTCGGCCCGAACATCCGGCTCATGTTCAACTACGTGCTGGCCAACCTCAATGATGCACCGACGAAACCGCACAATGGCGTCTGCAATATGTTCGGCATGCGCTTAGGCATAGACTTCTAAAGGCGCGCGCGGCGTCCGATCGAACCGTATGGGAGCGGCCTTCCGGCAAGGAAGGCCGCTCCCGAAGTTAGCAGGGGCCTAACACAAATCAAATTTGTTCCTAACGCCCTTATTGTCTAATGATAGTGGAGGATCAAAGCGATGGGAAAGACCTTGTTGGGACTCACAGGCGCGGTGGCGTTCGCCGCCGCGATGGCGGCCTCGCCGGCGAAGGCCGAGGACCTGACGATCAACGGCGCGGGCGCGAGCTTCCCGGCTCCGCTGTATACCAAATGGGCGGACAAGTACTACGGGCTTAACGGGATGAAGCTGAACTACCAGTCCATCGGCTCCGGCGCCGGCATCCAGCAGATCAAGTCGAAGACGGTGGACTTCGGCGCCTCCGACGCGCCGCTGACGAAGGAAGAACTCGACGCGGCCGGCCTGCTGCAGTTTCCGATGATCGTCGGGGGCGTCGTCCCCGTCCTGAACGTCGAGGGAATACAGCCGGGCCGGTTGAAATTGACCGGCAAGGTGCTCGCCGACATCTACCTGGGCAAGGTGGAGAAGTGGAACGATCCGGAGATCGCGGGACTCAACCCGGGCCTGAGACTGCCCGACTTGGCGATCACGGTCGTGCACCGGTCCGACGGCTCCGGGACGAGTTGGATCTTTACCAACTACCTCAGCAAGATGTCTCCGGAATGGAAGGAGAAAGTCGGGTCCGCGACTTCCGTCAAGTGGCCGACCGGAGTGGGCGCCAAGGGCAACGAGGGCGTCGCGGCGAACGTGAAGAATCTCACGCAGGGCGCCATCGGATACGTGGAGTTCGCCTACGCGCTCCAGAACAAGATGTGCCATGCGCAACTGCAGAACCGCGCCGGGAAGTTCGTGGAGCCGAGCTTTGAAACTTTTGCGTCCGCGGCCGCCGGCGCCGACTGGAAGGGCGCGCCCGGGATGTACATGGTCCTGACCGACCAGGCCGGCGAGAAGAGCTGGCCGATCACCGGCGCTTCGTTCATTCTCATTTACAAGGAACAGCCCGACGCCGCCAAGGCCGAGGCGATTCTGAAGTTTTTCGACTGGTGCTACCGGAGCGGCGACGAGGCGGCCAAGGCGCTGTACTACGTGCCGATTCCAGCGGCGGTCTACGGGCTGGTCGAGTCGCGCTGGCACGACGACCTGGCCTCGGGCGGGCAGAAGGTCTGGAAGTAAGTCGTTCCAGCGGCTTGAGATACACAGCCGGTTGAAGGGCCGTTGCCTGCGGTCTTTGACCGGCCCATGCCGTCGGAGGTTTCCGTGGCGGTCCGAATGAAGCCGGGCGAACAGCGAAAGAGCGACCCGTTCGACCCCGCTCAGGGTCGCCCTGAGCAACGTCGAAAGGGCGACCGGACGTTCCGTTGGATCACGGCGTCCTGCGCGGCGGTCGTGTTGGTGCTGATCGCCGGTTTCTTCGTCCGCCTGACGCTGAGTTGCCGGCCCTCGCTGGCGCAGTTCGGCTGGCGGTTCCTCATCTCGAGCGACTGGGACCAGGTCGCCGAGAAGTTCGGCGCGCTCAGCAGCCTTTACGGCACGCTGGTCTCGACGGCGATCGCGATGGTGATCGCCGTGCCATTGAGCCTGGTGATCGCCCTGTTCCTGGTCGAACTCGCCCCGCCGACGCTCCGCCGCGTCACCGGGTCGGCCATCGAGCTGCTGGCGGCGGTCCCGAGCATCATCTTCGGAATGTGGGGCTTTTTCGTCTTCGCGCCGTTCATGGCCCGGCACGTCGAGCCGGCCCTCGGCAAGGGCCTGGGCTTCCTGCCGCTGTTCCGCGGGCCGCCGGTGGGAATCGGCATGCTCACCGCCGGGATCATCCTGGCATTGATGATCCTGCCTTTCATCAGCGCGGTGATGCGCGACGTCTTCCAGATGGTGCCGCCGGTCGTGAAAGAGTCCGCGTACGGCATGGGCGCGACGACCTGGGAAGTCACGCGCAAGATCACCATGCGCTACGGCGTCCGCGGGCTGGTCGGCGCCTGCTTCCTGGGCCTGGGCCGCGCGGTCGGTGAGACGATGGCGGTGGCCTTCGTCATCGGCAACAACTCCGACATTCACGCCTCGCTGTTCGCCCCCGGCAACACCATCGCCTCGACGCTGGCCAACGAGTTCAGCGAGGCGAACGGGGACCTCTACATCAGCGCGCTCATCGAGCTCGGCCTGATCCTCTTCGTGGTCTCGTTCATCCTCCAGGTCTTTGCGAACCTGTGGCTGAAATCCCTGACCCGCAGCATGGGAGCCGGGCTATGATCCACCGCCCCGCCGCCGGCAGAAAGCTGGAGGACCGTCTGCTCAAGGTGATCTCGGCCTGCGCGGCGCTGCTGGGGATACTGGCGCTGGCCTGGATCCTCCTGGTCGTGATCGAAAAAGGCGCGACAGCGATCAATTGGGATTTCTTTTTCCACCGGACGCTGCCGACGGGCGAAGCGGCCGGCGGCGTCGGCAACGCCATCGTCGGATCGGCGCTGCTGGTCGGGCTGGCCATCGTGATCGGGGTGCCGCTCGGGATGATGGCGGGCGTCTACCTGGCGGAATTCGGGCGGGACACGCAGTTCGGGACGGCCGTGCGCTTCTCCGCGAACGTCATGATGGGCATCCCTTCGATCATCGTCGGCCTGTTCGTCTACGCGCTGCTGGTCAAGCCGATGCACATGTACTCGGGCTGGGCCGGCGCGGTGGCGCTGGCGATCCTGATGCTGCCGATCATCGCGCGGACGACCGAGGACATGCTGCAGCTCGTGCCGAACGCGCTGCGCGAATCGGCGCTGGCCCTTGGCGCGCCGCGCTGGAAGGTCACCTTCCAGGTCGTGTTCCGCGCCGCCCGGGTCGGGCTGCTCACCGGCCTGCTGCTGGCCGTTGCCCGCGTCAGCGGCGAGACCGCCCCGCTCCTGTTCACCTGCCTGAACAGCCCGTACTGGCCCACCTCGCTCAACGGCCCGGTCGCGAACCTCCCGGTGACGATCTGGGACCACGCCATGTCGCCGTACGATGACTTGGTGCGCATCGCCTGGGGCGCCTCGCTGCTCATCACCGTCGGGGTCCTGGTGCTGAACATCTCCAGCCGCCTCATCCTGCGCAGGAGCGCCCATGAATAACGGAGGACTGCCCCATGCTGAACCTGGAACGCAGTATGAACAACGGAAGGATGATCCAACATGCCATTAACCGGCGGAGGTTGCTGAGGATGGAACGCCTGATGGCCTCGACGCCTGAATCCGGCCAGATCCGCGCCGCCGCGGACCCGCCGCCCGCGCCGAAGCCGCCGCCCAAGGTCTCCGTGCGGAACCTCAATTTCTACTACGGCGGGAACCAGGCGCTCGTGGACAACTCGATTGACATCGCCGCCAACCAGGTGACCGCGATCATCGGCCCTTCCGGCTGCGGCAAGTCCACGCACATCCGCATCTACAACCGCATCTTCGAGCTCTACCGCGACCAGCGCGCGGAAGGGACCGTGCTCCTCGACGGCGAGAACGTCCTCTCGCCCGAGGTGGACGTGATCGAGCTGCGGCGGAAGGTCGGCATGATCTTCCAGAAACCCACGCCGTTCCCGCTGAGCATCTTCGAGAACGTGGCGTACGGGCTGCGGATGCACTACCGCATGAGCCGGAACGAACTGTCCGGGCGCGTCGAGGCCGCGCTCCGGCAGGCGGCGCTCTGGGACGAGGTCAAGGACCTTCTCGACCGCCCCGGCATGGCGCTCTCCGGCGGCCAGCAGCAGCGCCTCTGCATCGCGCGCGCCGTCGCCGTCGAGCCGGAGGTGATCCTGATGGACGAGCCGACCGCCGCGATTGACCCGATCGCGACCTCCAAGATCGAGGATTTGATCGAGGAACTCGAGGAGAAGTACACCATCGTCATCGTCACTCACAACATGCAGCAGGCCGCGCGCATCAGCGACTTCACCGCCTTCTTCTACCAGGGCCGGATCGTGGAGTTCGGGCCGACCGAGATGATCTTCACGAAGCCGGCGATGAAGCAGACGGAGGACTACGTCACGGGCCGGTTCGGATAGGCGCGGTCTTCAACACGGAGGTGCGGAGAACACGGAGGAACAGGGAGAAAAAGCCAGGATTTTAAAACCCTGGGAGAATTCCTCAGTGCTCCTCCGTGCCCTCCGTGTCTCCGTGTTGAACTAGAACTTAAAGGAAAGGGCGAACGGCATGTCCATTCATTTGCTCCATGAAGTCGAGAAGCTCAAGAAGCGCGTCCTGACGCTGGGCGCGCTCGTTGAGGAGCAGGTCCGCAAATCGGTCGAGGCCGCGTCAAAGCGGGACGAGAAACTCGCCGCCGAGGTCATCGCCGCGGATGCGGAAATTGACCGCATGGAAGTGGACATCGAGGAAGATTGCCTGAAAGTGCTGGCGCTCTACCAGGTGGTGGCGGGCGACCTGCGCTTCATCATCGCCATCCTGAAGATGAACAGCGACCTGGAGCGCATCGGCGACCTGGCCGTGAACATCGCCGAGCGCGCGCAGTTCCTGTCGAACCTCGAGCCCGACGAGATGCCCTTCAACCTGCGCGACATGGCCGCCAAGGCTCAGGCGATGCTCAAGAAGAGCCTCGACGCGCTCGTCAACCGCGACGTGGCGCTGGCGTACCGCGTCTGCGCCGCCGACGAGGAGGTGGACAACGCCAACCGCCAGGCGTACGCGGTGCTCATGGAAGCGGTGCAGAAGAGCCCGCCGCGCCTCAAGACGCTCATCCACCAGTTCACCGCGATGCGCCAGCTCGAACGCATCGCCGACCACGCCACGAACATCGCCGAGGACGTGATCTACATGCTCCAGGGCGAGATCGTCCGCCACCGCGCGGAAAAATACTCCAGGCCGGAGCCGCCGCGGCCGCCGCAGAAACAATGACGAACTGCTCGTAGTGGCGCCGTCAGGCGCTATTTCGTATGCCCTGACGGGCACACTACAAGCGGGCCCTTCGTGCCCTTCGCGGTAAAGTATCATCTCAAGAAGCCGTTCCGCCTCGCCGCTTGACTCTGCTCACCCAACTTCCGACAATGCCGCCGGAACTCAGCGGATGTCCAGGACGCGCGCATGGCTTTCACTCTCGACAAAGTGGTTCCGTGGGGCCGGTCGTACGACGAGTACGTCGCGATGTTCGCCCTGTCCGAAAAGGATCTCGGCGGGCGCATCCTCGGCTGCGGCGACGGGCCGGCCGCGTTCAACAGCGTCCTGACGAAACGCGGCGGCCGCGTCGTTTCAGCGGACCCGGCCTATCAATTCTCGGCGGATGAAATCCGAGGGCGCATCGCCGCGGTCTATCCGGAGGTGATGGAACAGATGCGGCGGAACCGGCAGGACTACGTCTGGCGGAACATCGCTTCCATCGCCGAACTCGGCGGCGTGCGGATGGCGGCGATGGAGGAATTTCTGGCCGATTATTCGGCCGGGCGGCGCGAGGGGCGCTACATCGCCGCCGGCCTGCCCGACTTGCCCTTCGCGGACGGCGAGTTCGACCTGGCGCTTTGCTCGCACTTCCTGTTTCTCTACAGCGGGCATCTGTCGGAGGACTTTCACGTCCGGTCCATCGTGGAGCTTTGCCGCGTAGCGCGCGAGGCGAGGGTCTTCCCGCTGCTGGAACTGGGCGCCGTGAAGTCGCGGCACCTCGATTCCATCCTGGCCCGGCTGGCCTCGGAAGGACTCGGCGCGCGGATCGAGACCGTGCCGTATGAATTCCAGCGCGGCGGCGACCGCATGCTGAGCGTTTGCCGGAAATGAGCAGGGCCGGAAGCGTTTGCCTCCGGCCCTGGCGAAGCGTTGCGGCGGCTCCAGGCGTGAACGGATGCGCCGCTTCGCGCGGCGCGCCGCCTCACTTGCCCGGCGTATCCGGCACCGCCGGCGACTGCGTCTGCGGAGCCTGAGTCTGCGGCGGCTGCATCTGCGGCGACTGAGCCTGTGAAGGATCAGTCTGCGGCGTCGGCGTCTGCGGCGGCTGAGCCTGCGACGGATCACTCTGCGGAGCCGGCGTCTGCGGTGGTTGAGCCCGCAGCGGATCGGTCGGCGATGCCGGCGTCTGCGGCACAGGCGTCTGCGGCGGCATGATCAGAGTCTGTGACGGATCCGTCAGCGTCGCCGCCGGCGCCGGCGGCGGCATCTGCGCCCGCATGGCCTTGAGGTGCGCTTCGAAGATGCCCGGCGCTACGGCATCGTGGAGTTCCTTGCCGGCGCCTTCCTCCTCCACCTTCGACAGCGCCTTCAATTCCTCTTGAGTCATCGCGACCATCGGCGAGAGGAAGATCAGCACCTCGGTCTTCTTCTTGTCGTGCACGGTGTGCGTGAACAACTGGCCGATCAGCGGAATGTCGCCGATGAACGGGATCTTGTTGAGCGTATCGGTCTTCTGGTCCTGGATCATGCCGCCGATGACGATGGTCTGCCCGTTGCGGACGGCGACCTGGCTCGTGGCGATGCGCTTGCCCCAGACCTGTTCGCTCAGCCCGGGCGAGGTCGAGCTTGCGGCCTGGATCACGACGGTCTGTCCGGTGAGCGTGTCAATCTCCGGGTTGATGAGCATCGTCACGAGGCCGTCGGGGTTGATGTGCGGCGTCACGTTGAGGCTGATGCCCAGCGTCTGCCAGGTGACCGACGTGTCCACGTTCCCGTTGACGTCGGCGCGCGAACCGGAGGCCATGGGCCACTGGAAGACATCCTGGAAATTGGCCTTCTGGTTGTCGCTGGCGAGGATGTACGGCCGGGAGAGGACGTCGAGCTTGCTGACCGTCTGGAGGGCGCGGATCGTGGCGCTGAAGTCCTTGTTGAGGGTCGTGAAGATCAGGCCGCCCACCGCCGGATTCGGCAAGTCGGCGACATTGCTGGACAGCAGGGCGCCGCGGCTGCCCGCTTTCGTTTCGGTCGTCAGGTTAAGGAAGGAGAAGTCCGCGCCGAGGTCTATCGTGTCCTCATGCGTGATCTCGGCGATCAGCACGCGGATGAGCACCTGCGGAATGGGCCGGTCGAGAGTCTTGATGATCCCCTTGACCTGTTCGAAATACTTGGGCATGGTCATGACCAGCAGCGCGTTCGTGTCGGTACTGGCCACCACGTAGACCTGGCCGTAGAGCCCGTTCTGGCCCGCCAGGGCTGAGGTTGCGCCGCCGGGCGCCTGCCCGGGCTGGGTGGACCGCGTCCCCACGCCGGTGGCGCTGGTGCTGGTGCCCATGATGTTGTTCAGCACCGGCGCGATGTTCGCCGCCGTGCCGTTCTTCAACGCATAGACGAAGACCCCCTGCGGCTCGATGCCGTTGGACTCGAGGCTCTTGATGATGCCGTCAACGACCACCAGCGATTCCGGCGGGCCGGTGACGACCACCGAATTGGTCCGAGTGTCGGCGGAGGCCTTAACGGTCGGCGGCTGGAACGGGGTGCTCGTGTCGGCCGGCGTGCCGCCGCCCCCGCCGCCACCACCGCCGCCTCTGCCGGCCATCATGAACCTGGCCATGCCCCGTAAGAACCCGCCCGGCCCCCCCGCGGTCGTGTCCGGCTTGAAGATATCCAAGATGAGCTTCACCGCGCTGGTCGCGTCGGCGTTCTTGAGCGCATAGATCCTCACCTCCGAGGCGCCCGCCGTGTTGACATCAAGCGCCCACACGATCTCCGCGATGCGGTGCACGTTGGCGCTGGTGTCGGTCACGACCAGGGAGTTCCCGGCGGCGTTCGAGGTGATGCTCGCCGAAGCGGCCACGAGCGGCGTCAGGTCCTGCCGGAGCCGCGTCGCGTCAATGTACCGCAGCGGCATCACCTGCGTGATGACTTCGTCGGTCGTGGGAATCAGGTCCGGCTGGCTGCCTTTATGCACCGGCACGTTGAGCTTCTTGGCGTCTTCGAGCGTCACGATCTTCAGGATGCGGCCGTCGGCGCCGGACCGGATGGCGGCATATCCCTTGACGTTCAGGGCGGAGTTGAGCAGCGAGATGGTGTCCTCGACGTAGATCGGCTGCTGGCCGATGATGGTCACCCGCACGTCCGCCATGGGCGACTGCTTGACCACCTGCAAGCCCACGCTCTCCGCCAGGTACTTCAGGACTAGGTCAATCGGCGCCTCGTTGAAATTGAGGACGTGGCCATTGGCCGCGGGAGGCGGCCCGACCGGGAGCGGCGCCTCGGTGACCATCCCCGGCGCAACGGCCGGCGCGGGCGCCGGCGTCGTGCCTGCGGATGATGGCCCGGTCGTGGGCGGCGTCGTGTCCTCAGGCGATGCTCCCGTCATGGGCGCCGTCGTGTCTGCAGGCGATGCGCCGGTCGCAGGCGCCGCCGTGTCCGCAGCCGATGCGCCGGTCGTGGGCGCTGTGGTGCCCGCAGGCGATGCGCCGGTCGCGGGCGGCATCGTCGTGGCCGCCAGTTGTGCAACAGGCGTCCAGGAGGGCGGCGGAGGAGGAGCCGTGGTCGCCGCCGCGGCGCCCTCGGCCGGCGGAGCCTCGGGCGAAGCCGTAGTCGCCGCCGCGGTTCCGATCATCGGCGCGGGGGGCGAAATCGTCGCCGCCGGCGCGGTCCCGATGATCGGCGCGGGGGGCGAAATCGTGGTCGCCGGGGCAGCCGTGGTCGCCGGCGCCGGCTGAGCAAAGGCTGCTCCACCAGCGACGAGCAGCGTCAGCGCAAACGCAAGACAGGCGGCGGGTCGGAGGGTACGCATGGAAATCGGCCTTTCGCTAAGAGGTCTGCGGGACTGGTCCACAATGCGGGCCGGCGGAAGTGTTTTCATTTTCCCAACTCCTTCAGGCGCTTCTGTCGCATCTGTTCAAGGATTTTTTCCGGAGAGAGCGCCGGCGCTGTGGAGGCGGGACTCGCGCCCGTGCCCCGCACCACCGGCTGCAAGGTCGGAGCGTTGCCGTTGTCCTCCGCGGCCGGTTGAGGGGGAGCGGGCGCTACAGCCTCCTTGCCGGTCAGGTTCTGGCCGACCTCGATCCGCTTCGCGACGCCGTTCTTCAGGTAGTCCACGCTGTCGAGCGTCGGGTTGACCAGCTTTCCCGCGCAGACTGGATCGCCGACGCGCATCTTCGTCGTCTCTTGCGTCCGGACATCTTCCAGGAAAACGAAGTAAGCGGCCTTCGCGCCTTCTCCCTGCCGGACGACCCCGCGCAACGCGGTGGCTTCCTCCGGCGTGAGCGGCGGCCCGGCGGCACCGGGCCCTCTCGGGCGCCACCGGGCGCGATCTTTCACGAAGATGTTGTTCGAAAGGAGCACCTGGTACTTGTCAAACGACTCCTGGGCCGGCGTCTTCGCCGCGGCGGGCGCGGCGGCGGCGGGCGCGGCGAGCGCGGCCGGCGAGATCGCCGCCAGCCACAGGGCCGTAGCGCCGAGCAAAAGGTTCCGCGAGATCATTTGTGGGTCCCTTCCGCGGCAGTCGCCGCGCCTTCGGTCGAAGCGGCTTTAAAGCCCACGGGGAAATAGAGTCCGGAAATATGCAGCGTAACCGTGAGGTCGTCGGTGGCTTCGCGGCGCGAGCCGATCTCCAGGTCCTCCGGCTGGACCGGCAGCCGGCTGGTCTGCGCCCGGTAGAGGAAATGCGCCACGGCGCTCATGTTGCCGGTGCCGACGACGTAGAGCACCACCGCCGGGCGGTCCTTCTGCATCGTGTGCTCGGGGGTGCAGGATTTCAGAGTCAGGTCCGAGGCCTGCGCCCACTCGAACACGGCGTGATCGAGCGCGTCTTCCGTTTCGGCGGCGTCGGACTTCAGGCCGTCGGCGATCATTTGATTCCACCGGGCCTCGGTCGCCTTCCGGTTCATGAAGAGCCTGTTGGCGTCGTCCAGCATCTTGGTGTAATGCTCATCGTCCGCGCTCAACTGAACGAACTGCGCACGGACCGGCTCAAACACCAGCTGGTCGAGCACCAGGATGGCGACCGCGGCAAGCGTCGTCAGGGCGATGGTCCGCTCGCGTTTAGAAAGCACCATAAGCTCACTCCGGCGCGATGTAATTGTAACTGAGGGAGAACCCGACTTCGCGCCCGGCCTTGGCGCCGGTCCGCGTGGTTATCGACATCTTCACATCGGAGACGCCCTTGACCCTGCCGAGGCGGTCGCGCATCTCCAGCAGCGGCCTCTCGTCGGAAGCGACTCCGATCAGCGCCACGTCTAGCACTTTCTTCGGCGACGCCTTGGCCGGAAGCGCCTTGGCCGGCAGCGCCTTGCCCGGCTGCGCTGCGGCCGGTTTTTTCTCGACCACGATGATCGGCTTGATGGTGACCTTGGTGAACCAGACGCGCCCGTCCGAGGAGGTGACCAGCGTCAGTTCGCGCAGGCAGTCGAGCAGCCGCGGCCGGCCCTCGTACCAGTCGCGAGTCAGGCCGATCTTGTCCGCCAGTTCCTGCGCCACGTCAATCTGCGGTTTCAGCCGTTCGTACTGCGCCTTTTTCCTGGCCACGCTGGCCTGCGTGTTATGCCAGACGGTGGCCAGCGCGAAGACGACCGCGGCGATGGCGACCGCCGTGCCCAGCGCCAGCAGCGCGCGGCGCCCCAGCAGTTTCTTCGCCGGCGGCTCCAGCCGCGAATGCAGCAGGTCTATCGGCGGGCGATGCCCGTTGAGGGCGGAGATGCCCAGCGCCGTCGCCGGGACGAACCGGACCAACGCCGGGGCTTCGCCCATCTGCGCCGGGCGGAGGGTGACCTCGGGCAGTTGGCTCCGGAGCTTGACCTCGAAGCCGAGATGGGCGGTCATGCCGCGCAAAGCATCCGCGGGCAGGCCGATGCCGTCCCAGATCGTCAGTTCGGCGGCGCCTTCCTGGGTGTGCGTGCGCGTGACCGTTCCGAGCGCGCGGCGAACTTCCGTCTCGAGCGCGGCGACCAGGACGCCGGGGGCGCTGTCGGCGCCGCCCGAGCCCGGTTCCGGGATCAGCACGTGCTGCATGACGCAGAAATGGCGGCCGAGGCATGCGACCAGGTCGGAGTTCCCCGGACGCAGGACCAGCGTAAGCCCGACCGCCGCCGACGAGTCGGTCGTCGCTGACGACACCGCCAGCGCGCTGGAGGTCACCGCCAGCAGTTTGATGCGCGCGGCTTCCGCCACGGCCTGCACCTGGTTGAGCCGCTCGCGCAGCGCCCCGACGAGGAACACCGGCCGGGCGGCGCGCGCGTCGAGCGCGTCCGCGTAATCCAGGCCCAGCGCCGTCGGGTCCGGCGAGAACTCGCGCTCGGCCTCGAGCCGCACGATATTCGCCGTCGCCGCGGGCGCAGCGGGCGGAACATTCACCTCGCGCGCCATCAGCCACTTCGCCGGCAGGCCGGCCACGGCGCGGCGGGCGCTGAAATGCTGCTCGCGCAGGAACTGGCCGAACGCCTTGCCGAGGCGCTGCGGGTCCTGCCAGCCGGCCTCGTCGGGGAACAGGAATTCGCCGGTGCGTTCCACGTGGCGTACGCCGCGCACGAGGCGGACTTCCGAGACGACCGCGTAACGCTCTTCGAAGGCTATGCCCAGCACTTTGCGGTTTCCCATCTTCATTACAGGCCTCCTCCCGTCGCGGAGGCGGTGCCGCTCGTCAGCCCGGTTCCGCTGCGCAGCGAGGTCAGGATGGTCGGGTCCAGCGGCCAACCCAGGTACGTGAGGTCTTTCCAATACAGCACCTGGGGCGGACTGGTGGTGGCGTCCACAATCGCGCGATAGCGCCTGAAGGCGCGCCCGTCGCCGCTGACGGCGACGATGTCGGCGGCATACTGAAACGACTGGACGGTGATGAGGCTGGCCAGCACCGCCGCCTTGGTCCGCCCGATCGCCGTGGTGACCCACGTGATGGTGCTCAGGTCGGCGCCGGTGGCGTTGCGATAGTTGATCAACGTGCTGACGTCGGCCTGCTCGAGGCCGGGCAGGCACAGCAGCACCGGCGTCTGGGCGGTGTTCACATTGATTAAGCCGCCACTGACGGTCGTGGCGGCAGTCCCGGTGCCTGTGCGAGTTCCTGTGCTCGCGCCGGCTCCAGCGCTTGCGCCGGTTCCGGCGCCTGTGCGGGCTCCGGCGCCTGCGCCAGCAGTTCCAGCGCCTGTGCGGGCTCCGGCGCCTGTGCCAGCAGTTCCGGCGCCCGTGCGGCTTGCGGAGCCGGTCGTGGTGGCCGGCTGGGAACTGTAGACGGTCACGTCGTTGTTCCAGCCGCCATCCACCGCGGTTCCCGTCGAGACGCTCGAGCCGGTCACGCCCAGTTCCGTATTGAACTCGTTGGGATCCAGTATGCCGTTTCGGTTGGTGTCGTCGCCGTAGAGCAATTGCGGCGTGACGCCCTGGACCAGCAGAAGCTCCTCGACCGTTTCGAACGGGCTGTGCTTGCAGTTGTACGGCTGAGGCAGGGAGAGATAATAGCTGTCGCTGGCGCCCTCGGACGAAGCGGCGCTCTCCGCGCTGCGCCAGTTCACGATGGAATTGGCAATGTCCAGGGTCATGTTCGGCAGGTTCATCAGCATGTCCGCGGTCGCCGAATTAATGTTGAGCTTGGAGGCTTCGTCCACCAGGCCGAAGCAATAGCCGGTCTCGGTGTCGCCGGGCGGCCGCAGGATCCAGAAATATCCGGCGCCGATGCTGACGGCCTGGCACGGAAACGTGGTCGGGTCGGGTATGGCGCCGTCGCTGTTGTCGAGCTGCGCGATGACGTACTGCAGCGCGCCCTTGGCCACCGCGTCGGCCTCCAGGGCGGCCACCTGGTTGGCCGAGGCGAACAGTTCCACCGCCACGGAGCGGGCGAAGATCAGCACCAGGGCGGAGATGCCCAGGACGATCCACAGCGTGACGATCATCACCGCGCCGCGCGGACCGCCGGAGCGGGCCTTGCGAAACGCGCCGGCGCAATTCATGTTGTGGCGATGGCTCATGGCTCCTCGGATCACGGCGACGTGCCTGCGCTTGCCGGCAGTTCTTCAACCGAGTTCCCGACCGTCGTCGGGCCGCACGGCGGCTGGAAAACGCGCACGACCACATAAGGGAGCGGCGGGTTGTTCGGGTTCGGCTGGCCCACGACCGGCGGCTGCAGTTGCAGCGTCACCTGCACGGCCGTCGGCAGCGTGTTGTCCTGCTGGGTCGAGTCCCAATTGGGCCACCAATTGGTCCCGTCGAAATACTGGAAATTGAGCGCCAGGACGTTGTCGCAGATGTTGTCCAGTACCGGCGGAGGCGCTTCGGGGGCGAGCAGGTCGGTGGTGATGCTCCGCTGGAGTATGAAGAGCGTGCCGGTCGTGTCGTTCGGCTGCGGCACCAGGGAGTACGTGACCTGGCGGATGTCGCAGGCGGACACCGTCGGGCTGAGCGGGTTCGGCGTCTGCCCCGACGCTTGAGCCAGCGCTATATAGGGGCTCTCCGGCTCCTCCGCGCAGGAGCAGAACGTGAGCGTGTCGCCGTTGGCGCTGGCGGTGCTGGTGGTCGTGGCGCCGATGCCGAGGTTCACGTTCTGGTTGGTGACGGCCGGCGTCTGGCCGGCGGGCGTGCCCTCGAACGGGCCGGCGAGCACGTTGTTCGGCACCATGGCGGAGTCGAGGTCCAGGCGCATCAGTTCCAGCGCGTAGAGCGCCGTCCGCGCGGGCGCCAGCGCCGCTTGCGCGTGGTCCTGGCTCTTGAAGGCGATCCGGAAGCAGACATAGAGCGAGCTGGTCAGCGTGACCGTCAAGGCCAGCGCCACCAGCAGCTCCAGCAGCGTGAATGAAGATTGTCCCGGTCGAAGGCGCATTGCTTTACGTGCTCCCAAGCCCTGGATAAATCAGCGTGCTCAGCGTAATCGAGTAAGGCGTTGAACTGGCGGTGTGTCCCGGCCAGGTCACCGTCACGTCCAACTCCTGCAGCGTCACCGGCAGCGAGGTCGTGCTTCCCATCGTGGACCCGGCCGACGTGCTCGAGCTCCCAAGGGTGGATCCCGTGGATCCCAAGGTGTTCCCGCTGCTCAGCGTGGAGGCGCCCGAGAGGCTCGAGGTCCCGCCGCCCAGCGTGCTTCCCGACGTGCTCGTCACCGCAGCGGTGGTGGCGGTGGTGGCTTCCTGATATTGCGTCACCGTGGAGGTCCAGGTGTAATCCGGGAAGCTCGTGCTGTAATTGCTGAAATCCCCGGAGCCGTTTCCGTTCTGCCATTGGTTGGTGGCCACCAGCTCGGCCAGTTTCGACGCCGCCAGGTTGCCGGCTTCGAGCTGCCGCCGGGCGCGGGTGGCCGTCGCGTTCGACAGGCTGATCGCCTCCATCGCCACCGGAAGCGCGATCAGGACCACCGTCAGGCTGGCGAGCACCTCGACGAGCGTGAAACCGCTCCGCCGCGAGGCGGGATGCCGGCCGCGAGTATTCGGCAATGACTTCAATGCCCTATCCCTCCCGGCAACGCCGAAGGCGCCGGCAGCGCCGAAGGCGGCGTGATGATGCGGTAGGCGCCGGTCAGCGTCGCGTTATAACCGCTGCAGATTTCCTGCTCGTCGGCCTGGCCCGTGCTCGGGACCACGCCGATCGCGGCGGCCGAGGTCGAGCCGTCCGGGTAGAAATCAATGTGATCGGTGATCGCGCAATTCGGGTCGGCCTGCATGTCGAAGGTGGTGCCCTGCGGCAGCGAGTAAGTGATCCCATACTCCGTGTTGGTGGCGACGTAGGCCCCGGCCGTCTGCGTCGTCAGCCAGTACTGGTTCTGGGTCGTGTCGAAATTGAGGCGGTAATTGGTCCCGTCGGCGATGGCCTGCGTGCGCGCGTACTGGATCAGCGCCATGATCTGTGCGGCGGCGCTGGTCGTCTTCCGCGCGCCGAAAAAGCCGCGCAGCGACGGCGTCGTCGCGGCGAGGATGATGCAGATCAGCACCATCACCAGGAGCAGCTCCACCATCGTGAATGCGCCGGCGCCGCCGCGGCGGCGTCTGACCGCCGCCGGCGAGTCCGCCCGCGCCGCCCGCCGCCGCTCAGCGCGCGGACCAGTTATCAATGTTATCTTCTGCGCCATCTTGGCCGTTCGGTCCGAAGGAATGGAGGTCGAAGCCGTCCGTGTTGTGCGTGCCGGGGCAGGCGTAAACGTAAGGGTTGCCCCACGGGTCGTTCACGACGGGGCGATCAATGTAAGGGCCATGCCAGTTGGTGAGTCCGCCGGGAGCGACGCTCAGCGCGCCGAGGCCTTCGGCGGAAGTCGGGAAGCGGCCGTTGTCCACCTCGAAGGCGCTCAGCGCCGTGCCCAGTGACGAGATGTCCGTCGTGGCCTGCACGATCTTGGCCTGCTTGCCGCGGCCGACGAACTTCGGCACCACCACCGCCGCCAGCGCGGTGAGGATCACCAGCACCAGCAACAGCTCGATCAGCGTAAAGCCCTGCGCCGCGGTGCGTCGAAGCATGCGCATCTTCATCGTTCTCCCTCTCCGTTACTTAATGAGTTCCTGAAGCGTGAACACCGGCAGCAACATGCTGATCACGATCGTTCCGACGAAGGCCGCCATGATGAACAGCAGCGCCGGCTCGACCAGCGAGACGAGCATGCGCAGCCGCCGGTCGAGCAGCACCTCGTACGCGGTGGCCAGTCGCACGAGTTCCTTGTCGAGCCGGCCGCTTTCCTCCGCGACGGACACCATTTCCGCGATCGAGGCCGTGAACAACTGCGGACAGGCGGCCAGGCTGCGCGAGAGCGAGGCGCCGCGCTGGACTTCTTCAATGGCCTTGCCGACCGCGTCCTGCAGGGTCTGGTGGCCGATGGCCTCGCGCGCGACGCGCAGCGCCGCCACCAGCGATACGCCCGAGCCGAGAAGCGTGCCGAGCATGCGGCAGAAGCGGACGACGGCGAACATCGAGATGATTCCGCCCAGGCCGGGCGTCTTGAACATCAGCCATTCCGCGGCCCGGCGGCCCGTCTCGGACGCGAGCGCGCGACGCCCGACCAGGAACAGCATGATCAGCACGACGGCAAACACCGGCGCGTAACCGGTGATCCATTGGCTGGCCCCGACGACGACGCGCGTCATGATCGGCAACGCGCTTCCGAACTCCTCGAAGATCTTCGAGAAGCGCGGGATGAAGAAGGTCATCAGGAAGATGAGCACCCCGCACGCGATGAATGCCAGCACGCACGGGTAGATCAACGCCGCCCTCACGCGGCCTTTCAGCTCCTGGTCGCGCGACTGGAAGTCGGCGATCTGCGAGAGCACCACGTCAATGAAGCCGCCCGTCTCGCCCGCGCGCACCATCGCGACGTAGACCGGCGGGAAGGAACGCGGGAATTTGGCCATCGCGTCGGCGAGCGGCATGCCGCCGACCACGTCTTCGTAGACCGCCGCCCACTGCGCCTTGGCCGCCGGGCGGGCGGCCTCGCGGCTGAGGATCTGCAGGCTCCGGCTCAGCGGAACGCCCGCCGCCAGCAGGTTCGAAAGGCCGCGCGTGAAGGTCTCCACGTCGGCCCTCGAGACGCGCCCGCCGGTCGCCGCCGGCGCCGCCGCTTTCACCGGCTCCGCCCGTCCTTCGCGCTCCTCGACGCGCACCGGGTGCAGCCCCAGCCGATAGACCTGGTCGAGCGCCGCGCCGCGGTTCTCCGCCGCGACCGTGCCGATCGTCTGCTGGCCTTTGTCGTCGAGCGCCGTATATACGAAAGCCGCCATCGTTTCCTCTTACGCTGTCCAGAACGTTATGAAGCGCCGGCCACACGCTGCAGCACAGGGGCCGCTTCGTGTTCCGCGCCGTTGCCGTTGGGCGGCACGGACTGGGCCGCCGCCTCGACCTCGGCGCGCTCGTCCTTCGTCACGCGCAGCACTTCGTCCACCGTCGTATGGCCCTCGATCACGTGGCGCCAGCCGTCGTCGCGCAGGGTCCTCATGCCTTCCCGGCCGGTCTGGCGGCGGATTTCGCCGCCGGAGGCGCGCCGCAGGATCATCGCGCGGACGCCTTCGGTCACCGGCATCAGTTCCATGATGCACGTCCGGCCGCGATAGCCGGTGCCCTGGCAGTTGCGGCAGCCGGCGCCGTGATAAAGCCGGTGCGGGGCGCCGTCGCCGAATTCCGCGCGCAGGTCCAGCGTCGGCGGCGGCACGAACTCCTCCTTGCACTGCGGGCAGATGCGCCTCACGAGGCGCTGGGCCAGCACCACCTCAAGCGACGAGGCGACCAGGTACGGGTCAATGCCCATGTCAATCAGCCGGACCGGCGCGCTGGGCGCGTCGTTGGTGTGCAGCGTCGAGAAAACCAGGTGTCCGGTCAGCGAGGCCTGGACGGCAATCTCGGCGGTCTCGCCGTCGCGGATCTCGCCGATGAGGACCACGTTCGGGTCGTGCCGCAGGATCGCGCGCAGCCCGCGCGCGAAGGTCAGCCCGGCCTTCTCATTAACCTGGATCTGGTTGATGCCGCGCAGGTGGTACTCGACCGGGTCCTCGATGGTGATGATCTTCCGCTTGACGTCGTTGATGCGCGAGAGCGCCGCATAGAGCGTGGTGGTCTTGCCGCTGCCGGTCGGCCCGGTGACGAGCACGATGCCGTGCGGAAGGGCGAGGACTTTCTCGAACGCGGTGCAGTCCCGCGCGGACATGCCGAGCTGCTCCAGGCCGAGCAGCGCGGAGCTTCGGTCCAGCAGGCGCAGCACGACGGCCTCGCCGTGGAGCATCGGGATGACGGAGACGCGCACGTCCACCTCGCGCTCGGCGATGCGGAGTTTGATGCGCCCGTCCTGCGGCAGGCGCTTCTCGGCGATGTCCAGCCGGCTGAGGATCTTCAGGCGCGAGACGATCTCCGCCTGGAAGTTCTTGACCTCCGGCGGGATCGAGGCTTCCACCAGCATGCCGTCAATGCGATAGCGGACGCGCAGTTCGTTCTCGAACGGCTCGATGTGCACGTCGGTCGCGCGCCGGTCAATTCCCTCGGTCAGCACCTGGTTGACGAACTTGATGATCGAGGCGTCTTCGGTGCCGCCGGCGAGGTTGAGGCCCTGCTCGTCCTCGTCCTGGACGACCTGGATCCCCGCGTCTGCGGCGTCGGAAACGAGGGTCTGCAGCGTGTCCGCGCCGACGCCGAGGCCGTTTTTGATGCACCGGTCAATCTCGGACGCCGGCGCCAGCGCCAGGCGGAGCTCCTGCCCGGAGAACAGGCGCAATTCGTCCACGCCGGTGGTGCCGAACAGGCGGCTGGTCACCGCCCAGACTTCGCCGCCGGGCGCTTCCATCGGCAGCAGGCGGTGCTTGAGCAGGATCCGGGCCGGGAACTTCGCGAGAAACTCCTTGGCCGGCGGCAATTGCTCCAGGTCCACGTACGGCACCTGGAACTCGGCCGCCAGGTAGCGCAGTACCTTGTCCTCCGGCAGCCCGCTCGCTTCCAGCAGCGCCGCGTCGAGCGGCTTGCCCTCGGTCATGAGCGCCCGCACGCGGTCCGCGACGGCCGGGTCGAACAGCCGGTCATCCAGCATTTTGGAGACGATGTCCTTCATGATCTTCCTTGCAACCGCGCCTTTTGTCCCAACGGGTCAAACCGGGTCGGCGGGCGCGCCGTCCCGCATCGGCGCGGGACGGCGCGTCAGCTTTCAGCATCCTTACTCGAGCACTCCCAAGAGCACCAACCGCGCTTCCTGGCGAGGTGTGAGCACTTCCTTCAGTTCGGTCTGGGCCTTGACCAACGCGCCCCTCACCCGTTCGCGCGCATCGCGAACGGCGGCCAGCTTCGCCGCGATATCCTTCGGATCGGAATCCTTGTTGTCGAGCGCATCGCTGAGCGCCTTAACCTTGTCGCCGATGTCAGTGGTTGCCGCCGGAGCGCCGCCGCCACCACCGCCGCCGCCACCGCGGCGTCCTCTGCCGCCGAACCGCCCGGTCATCATTTCCCCGTTCAGGTCCATGACCTTCTGCACCTTCGGCTGCAGGACGTTCCACTCCTCGTCGGTAGCGCCGAGCTGCTGCTGGATGTTGGCCATGAAGTTGCCTCGTCCGCCGCGCCCGCCACCGCCACCGCCACCACCACCACCGCCGCCACCGCCACCACCGGCGCCGGCCTGAGCGAACGCCATGCCCGCCGCCAGCACCGTCACCAGACCAGCCACAACCAGACCCAACGCCACTTTCCTATGCGACATAGCCTCACTCCTCTCCTAAAATACCGGGCGTTCGCGCCCGGCGACCCCTATGTGCCACTGCCCGCTGCAGTGTATTCCTCAGCTTTGGCCGGCGCCGCGGGTTGCGGCGACGACGCCTTCAACTCGGCCGGCGCACCGCCCGGATGCCGATCGTCCCGCCAGCTTTTCAGCCAGTCCTCGTACTTCTTTCGCTGCTCCGGGTTCAGGATCAGCTTGGTTTTCTCAACGGCTTCCTGGAACGTCTTCTCGCGCGCCTTGCCGAGCTCCGCCATCCGGCCGGCGTAGTCCTTGAGCACGCCGTCGTACTTGAGTTTCTGCTCCTCGGTCAGAAGCGCGCGGACCGCCTCTTCGCGCTGCTTCTGGAGCGCCTGGCGCTGCTCGCTTTGCAGCTTGCGGGCATCGCGCATGACGGCGTTCCAGATCTCGTCCATCTTCCCGGTCTGCTCCGCGGTCAATTTTAAATCCGGGAAACGCCTGGGCGGGCGGTGGGTGTACGAGCGGATGGCATATCCCACCGCGAGGCCGGCGGCCAGCGTGACCGCGAAGGCGGCAATCAGGATCAGCATCAGTCTGGCTTTGGTCACGTGCATTCCTTCATCGCAGTTCGGTGAGAATGATCTGCGCGACGTGCGCTCCCGGGTCGTTATCCGTCGAGGCATCCACCTGGTACGTCACCGGCACCTCTTGCCATGCAGGCATTCCGGCCAGTTCCTGCGGCGCGGACGCGCGCCAGAGCCATGCCCCGCACACCAGCAGTATGGCGGCAGCGGCCGCCGCGAAGAACTCACTGGTCCGCACCAGCGCCGGCTGGAGCACCACGATCTTGCTGCGATGCAGCCGTTGGAGCGCCGCCGGCGAAAGCTCCGGCAGGCGCGCCGAGCCGAAGAGCTCGGACATCCGGCGGAGGCGCTCGAGTTCCCGCGCGCAGGCCGGACAAGCCCGCAGATGGACCTCGACCGATTGCCGGTCCGTCGGCGGCAGCTCGCCGTCATGGTACGCGTGAACTTTGACTTGATATTCGCAGTCAGCCATGTTCAGCCCTCACCACAGAAGCCGCCGGCGGCGGGCGGTCATTTTCGGCGCTCACGGAAGATAAGCCTTCAAGCGGCCTCTCAACTCCTGTCGCGCGCGGAAGAGCCTGGACTCCACCGTCCCGCGCGGCACCCCGAGGATCTCGGCTATTTCCTCGTACGACATGCCCTGAAACTCCCGCAGTGCGATGACTTCGCGATGTTCCGGCGAAAGTGTTTCCAGCGTGCCGAGCACGTCTATTCGCAGGCCCTGTTCCGGGCTTGGCCCCGGCGCAGTCGCGTCCAGCACAACGGTGCGCCGGACATTCCGCCTTCTGCGCCACTTCGCCGCCTGCTTCACCAGAATGCGGCTGAGCCATGTTCGCACCGAAGAACGCCCTTCGAAGTCCGGCATCGCCTGGAACGCGCCTGTGAAAGTCTCCTGCACCACATCCTCCGCGTCCGCCGCGTTGCCGACGAGCGACACGGCCAGGCGAAACATCTCGTTCGCGTAGCGGTCCACCAACTCGTGGAAGGCCGCCTCATCGTCGCGCGCCCGCTTGCGCGGGGACGCAGACTCGGTCTCACTCGGACACAAGGTGCAGTCTCCGCCGCAGAAGTCTCGGGGTCCATGCGCTCCCGAGCCGAACCGGTCTATATAGATAGTTCCTCAGCATACCGACTTTCTTCCCTGGATTCCTGCGGAATTTTGAAATTGTCGCTCATACCGCGCTTTCGAAGCAAGCGCCAGTTGCGCAACTTGCACTCGCCACACGAGTTATACGGATTCGGCGCGCTCCGGCGCAGGTGCGCCCCTCAGCCGCCGGCGCAACGGATTCCAGCGCGCTTATTGACATTGGGCAATCCGCATGGTACGAAATAGACGCTCATAGCCGCCACTAGGAGCGGGCGCGCCGTGCGCCACGGTCTTGCGGATCCCTATGGAATCCAAAGAACGCGGGGACAACCAGCCGTCGCAGCCGCCTTCGGAAACAACCGCCGACTTCCAGGCGCTGGTGGAAAATCTTGCCCAGCCGGTCATGATCACGGACCGCGCCGGCAATATCCGTTTCATGAACCGGCGCGCCGAGCGGCTGCTCGCGCGTGGGTTCAAGGATCGCCTCGAAGCGCATCTGCGAACCGCGGCCCTGCGGCAACCGTCCAGTCTGGTCCGACTCCACATTGACGGCGTCGCCGACCTGATCCTGCAAATCCGGCTTTCCGATATGCCGTGGCAGGGTCAGCCGGCAATGCAGGTGTCGCTGACGGACGTGACGCCCTACGCCGCGAACGAGGAACGCTTCGCGCAGGAGATGGCGAAGCTCAAGGAACGTCAGCACGCCATCCGGGAGTGGAAGCCCAGGCTCGAGGCGCAGGTGAGGAGCCTCGCTGAGGAGCGCGACGCCGTCTACGCCTCGAGTTCGCAGCGGCTCGCGCAGGAGACCGCCCGGTTCCAGAAAAGCCAGCGCGAGGCGCAGGCGCAGCGCGATCGCCTCGAAGCGCAGGTCAAAGAACTCCGCGCCGAATTGGCGCAGCTTCGCGAAGCCGCGCCCAAGGCGGAGCCGACCGGCCAGGAGCTCGTCCAGGCCCGCCGGACGATTGACGAATTGACCGCTGCCCGCCGTGAACTCGAAGCGCGCGCCGGGCAGAGCGCGGCGCAGTTGCGGCAACTCCAGGAGGCCGCCGCGCAGGCGGAGAGCCGGCTTGCGGCGGCGCAGCAGCAGTCCCGCAGCCAGGCGCGGGATGAGGCGCAGCAACTCCGCGAGCAAATCGCCGAGGGCGAGCGGGCGATGGCGGAATCGGCCGAGCGTAACCGGCGGCTCGACGGACAGCTCAGCCAGCTCGCCGCCGCGCACGAGGACGCAACCCGGCGGCTTCAGGATGCGACCGCCGCGCGGGACCGGTCGCAGGAGGAAATCGCGCGGTTGCAGCAGCAGCTCGAGGCCGCCGACCGCGCGCAGGAGGAATCGAGAGCCGCGCGCGCGGCGCTCGAAGCGCGGCTGCAGCCGCTCACCGAGCAGTTGGCGCAGTCCGGCGCGCAACTCCGGCAGAAGGTCGCCGAGTTGGACCGCTCCCGCGAGGCCGGCAGCGCCATGGAGCGCGAACTGGCCGCGTCGCGCCGCGTCCTCGAGGAATCGCGCGCCGGCCGCCAGGCGCTCGAGGAGCGCGCCCGGGAGCAGGCTGACGAGCTGCTGAAGTCCAACGCGCAGATTCAGGCGCAGGTTGCCGAGGCCGACAAGGCCAAGGCGGAACATGAACGCCTTCAACAGCAGGGCGCCGAATTGCGCGCGGCGCGCGACGCCGAGCGCGGGCAGTTCCAGGCACAGGTGAAAGAGCTGAGTGCCGTCCAGGCGCAGTTGAAGGCGGAGCTGGACCAGGAGCGCGCCGAGCGGAAGAAGGCGCTCGAGGAGGCCGCGCGGCTTCAGCAGGAAATCCCCAAGTCTACGCTGGCGCGAAGCAAAATCGAGGCGCAGCGCGCTCAACTTCAGGCGCTGGTGCAGGAACTGTCCGCCGCACAGGCACAATCGAAATCGGAACTCGACCGCGAGCGCGCCGAGAAAAAGAAGGCGCTTGAGGAGGCCGCGCGGCTTCAGCGGGAGCTCTCGAAGTCAGCCCAGGCCCAGGACGAATGGTCCACGCAGCGCGCACAACTCCAGGCGCTGCTGCAAGAGCTGGCCACCGCGCAGGCACAATCCGAATCCGAACTCGACCAGCAGCGCGCCGAGCGCAAGAAGGCGCTCGACGAAGCTGCCCGGCTTCAGCGGGAACTCTCGAAGTCAGCCCAGGCGCAGGACGAACTATCGGCGCAGCACGCCCAACTTCAGGCGCTCGTGCAGGAACTGACCGCCTCACAGGCACAATCCAAATCCGAACTTGACCGCGAGCGCGCCGAGCGCAAGAAGGCGCTTGAGGAGGCCGCGCGGCTTCAGCGGGAACTCTCGAAGTCAGCCCAGGCCCAGGACGAACTATCGGCGCAGCACGCCCAACTTCAGGCGCTCGCGCAGGAACTGACCGCCGCAGAGGCCCAGTCCAAATCGGAACTCGACCAGGAGCGCAGCGAGCGAAGGAAAGCGCTCGAAGAGGCGGCGCGCCTTCAGCAGGAAATCCCGAAGTCAACGCTGGCGCGAAGCAAAATCGAGACGCAGCGCGCCCAACTTCAGGCGTTGGTGCAAGAGCTGACCGCCGCAGAGGCGCGATCGAAATCGGAACTCGACCAGGAGCGCGCCGAGCGGAAGAAGGCGCTCGAGGAGGCCGCGCGGCTTCAGCAGGAACTCTCGAAGTCGGCGCGCGCGCAGGGTGAACGGTCGGCGCAGCGCGATCAGCTTCAGCAGCAGGTGGACGAGCTCTCGGCGATGCGGACCCGGTCGGAGGCGGAGATCGAGAGAGCGCGCGCGGAAATCGCCCGGTTTCAGCGCGCGGTCGCCGAAGCGGAGACGCAGGCGGACCGCGCGCGGCGGCAGATTCAGGAGGAGATTTCGCGCCGACAGGAGGCCGAGACGTCGAGCGCGAAGCTGCTCGAGGAGATCGAGACGCTCAAGCGGGCGCTCGATGACCGCCGGCGCGACGCCGACGCGCTCGCCGGGTCGAGCGCCGCCGAGCTGGAGAAGGCCGGCCAGCAATTCCAGTCGGCGAGCGCCGAGCGCAGGCGGCTCGAAGAAAAGATCCGCGCCCTCGAAAGCGAAGAGACGGCCCTGCGGTCCGAATTCGAGTGGCGCGCAGCGGAGCACGCCGAGGCGCTCGCAGCCGCGCACGCGCAACTCGAGAAGGAGACGCTCGAGCGGATACAGGTCGAGGTGGAAAACGAAAAGCTCCGGCGTGAAATCGCCGAGTCCAAAGCGGCCGCGGCGGAACCGGCCGAAAACGGCGGCGAGGCCGACGCGCGCGCCGCGGAAGCGCCGCAAAGCGCCGACCCAGTCCAGCGCCAGCTCGCTGAAGGCCGGGAAGCGCGGGTGCTCAACAAGCTGCTGCGGAAGAAACTCACCGAGGTCCGCCACGCGGCGCTGCAAGGGCAGATCGAACGCGCGGCCCTGGCGCAACAGGTCCAGTCCCAGGCGGTCGCGTTGGAGAAGGCGCGGACGGAACTCCGCCAGGAAGCCGCGGGCCACCAGCGGACGAAGGAGGAGAACCAGCAGCTCCGCCAAAACCTCGCCGAGGCCACGGACGCCGCCCAGACGTTGAAGGCCGGCCAGGAGGCGCCCGAGGACCCGGCGAAGAAGGGCGCCGACAAGACGGAAGAGAGTTGGACCAAGCGCCTGTTCGCGCCGCGCAAGAACCCGGCCGGCAGTTGATCTATTCTTTGCCGCTCGCCGCCGTCGCCAGGACCGTGCGCGCGCTCGGGTGGTTCATCAGGCTCTGGATGTGAAGCAGCTCGTCGTAGTCCATCGCCGGAATCATGGCCGGCAATAAGTTCATGGTCTGCTCGATCACGCAGCAGGCGCCCTTCCCGCCCGACGGCGCCGCCTGGGCCGTCGCGGCCTCTTCTCTCCTGGTCGCCAGGACCCGAACCACTCCGGCGCTTTGCGGGGCCTTCCACTCGATTTCAGCCGGCTGCAGGACCAGCGTGGCGAATTCCTGTGGCAGCGTGAGCGTGGTGCGGATGGCGATCCGCCGCGGCGCCGACCAGAAGATCGGGTTGTCGCGCGTCTCCGACCGGAAGCCGAAAAGGTCCTGCAGGCTGGCCGGCATCGTGAAGTAGAGATAGCCGCCGCTGGGGACGGCGTAGCGCGGGACGCGGACGGTGAATTGCTCGACGCCGGGATAAGAATCGAACGCCGTCTCCAGTTCGCCCTCGGCGGTCGCGGCCTGGGAAATTTGCGCGACGGCCTCCATGAAGTACCGGCGCCGCTCCTCGGGCAGCATCTCGGCGAACCGCTTGCGCGCCTCGGCATAGCCGGCGCCGTAGTAGTTCGTCCGCTTGCGGATGACGGCGTCGCCGTTGGCTTGCACGGTCACGTCGAAGTCCGTGTCGCTCCGGTCCCGCATCCCGGGCCGGGCCTTAATGGTGAGAAGCTTCCCGGCGTCCAGGCCGAGTCCGTAGCAGCCGTCGTGCGCAGTGGCGCCGAGCGCGGCGTACTCATCGGTGTCGTTCAGGTACACGTCTTTGCCGTCGAGCCGCACGCGCACGAGCACGGCGCTGAAGTCCGACGGGCTCGGCGCGCCGTCGAGCGGCGGCGCCAGGTTGGCGACGACCGGCACGCCGGAGGCGAGGACGAACGCCGGCCGGAAGCCGGCGGCTCGCAGCATGGCATGAAGCAGCACGGCGCGGTCGGCGCTGTTGCCGTAACTTTCCTTGAGCGTCCGGTCGGCGGGCGTGACGGCCGAAAGCGGCAGCTCGTCCAGCCCCGGCCCGGCGAAGCGGATCTGCTTCGCGACGAAATTGCGGATGGCGGTCAGCCGGGCCGCGTCGTCCGCGGCGCCCTGGATCAGCGCTTTCGCCTGCCGCTGCGCTTCCTTCTGGCCGGAGGCGGCCTCCTTCAGTTTCACCTGGACCTGGGCGCCGTAGGTTTTCCAGTTCCCCGTCGAGAGGCAGACGGTCGGCAGGTACGCCCAGGACGGCGGCAGCAGGATCTCGGGCTTGACGGCGCGCTGGTCCGTCGCGGACCATTGGTGGCGCACGGCGCTCTCGACCATCTGTGACTGCTCCCGCATCGCCTCCTCGAAGTGCGGTTGGAGGGCCAGCGGGATATCGGCCGGGACGGTGACGCTCAGCGTCCGCGAGCGGACCGGATCAATGCCGCGGAACGCGACGCGCGCGGCGAAGAACGGCCGGTCCTTGCAGACGCGCTGGACCTTGTACTCGATCACGCTGCCGACCTCGACGCCGGGCAGGCTGACGACGAGCGTCTTGGCGGCCGGATATCGCGGGGCCGATCCGGCCCACTCGGCGTCCATGAGGTTCTGCTCTTCCTTCTTCGCGGCCTTCACCGAGCCGTCCGGGCTCGTGACCGTGGCGCTCTCGACCGTCAGCTCTTCCCACGCCGGGTTGTAGCCGAGCTTGAGCTCGGAGTTCTTTTTCTTCCCGCCGTAGGTGAGCACCTTCATGCGGACGGTGCGCGTCTCGGTCCAGGAGCGGGCATCGGCCAGAGCGTACTCCGTGCGGTCGCTGAGGATCTCCGCGTCGGCGGGCGGCTGCGCGGCGGCGAAGACCGCCTTCTGCCGCTCGTCGAACTCCATCGTCCTCAGCGCGGCCTTCAGCGTGCCGTACTGCGCGGGCGTGAACTCGACGACCTTCAGCAGGAACGTCTCCTTGCGCGTGAGCGCGTTTCCGTCGCGCGCGAGCGATTCCGAGAAACTCACCGCCTCGTTCTCCACCGGCTCGTACGCCGGCAGCGCGAGCGTCTCGCCGATGTCTTCGGCCTGCAGCGTCAGCGTCTCCTGCAGGCCGCAAGCGATCTCGGTGACGAGCGGGTACTTGCGCTTCTCGAGACCGGTGCCGCCGAGGATGAAATTGACCATGCCCACGCGCGCGCCGATGCCCGGCAGCGGCAGCAGCATCGTCTCGCCGTTGGTGATCGGGATGCCGCGCGCCTCGAACCGCAACTGGGCGGCGAGCGGCGCGGTGGTGTCCATCAGGTCCGCCGGCGTCAGCTCGAATCCGCTCAGCCGCGCCCCCGTCGCGGCGCGCCGCACCAGCCCCTCGAAGAACACCCGCCGTTCCTCCGGCTGCATGCGGGAAAAGTGGTCGCGATACACGCTGTCGTTGATCCCGTCGAAATGCAGCACACTCTCGGCGGCTAGGTCGCCGGCGGCGTTGAGCCTGGCCGTCGTCTCGATGCGCATCAGGTTCTCCGTCGCCGGCGTGATCGGAGAGGTCTTCAGCGTTTCGCCCTCGGGCGTGGCGACCAGGTAGCTGTCGTTCGACAGGTAGGCCGGCAGCAGCTCGCGCGTGTTCTCGTCGGTCGGGTCCATCAGCAGGTACGAGCCGTCCGGCTCGCGCGCGGCGACGATGGCGTGGTTGAAATACGGCTGCGGGACGTCGGGGTCCTTCTTGGGGCCGACTTCGATCAGCACCGGGAACGCCTCGATCTCCGCCAGGCGCAGCATCTCGACGAGCAGCGCCGCCTTGTCGCGGCAGACGCCGTACTTGTTGTCGAACGTGATGCGCACGTCGTGCGGCTCATAGCCGGGCGCCTCCTTCTCGAGCGTGATGCCCATGTACCGCACCTTCTGCGAGACGAACTTGAACAGCGCCTCGATCTTCTTCCGGCGGTCGGTCAGGCCGTGGGTGAGCTCGGCCACGGTCGCCTTCATGTCGTCCGTCGGCGTGAAGTGCGGCAGGCTGATCTGCCAGTACCATTTCGAGATGTCGCGCCAGTCGGCGATGGTGCTGACCAGCAGGCGCTGGACGCAGGTGTAGATCGGCGGCATGTTCGGCTCTTGATACATGCGCGGCACGTCGCGCACTTCCCAGTGATAGAGGAGGCGGCCGTCCTGCTCGGACTTCGAGAATGTCACCGTGCCGGGCACCTCGTCCTTGAGCGCGATGCTGCGCAGCGGGAGTTCCTTCGGGCCGGAGACCTCGTAGAGGAAGTGGCGGATCGGCGAGGGGGCCTCGAGCTCGGTCCAATCGCTCCAGGTGTTCTGCACGCGCGCCTTGAACGTGGTATGGATCGCGCGGTAATGCACGATGTCGCCGACGGCGAGGCCGGGAATGCCGACCTCGAGCAGCTTGACGTTCGGGTCGTAGATGTTCGAATTCATCTGGCCGCTCTCGGTCGCCACGCGGCTCTGCGCGGCGATGTCCACCGGCACGGCCGTGCCGTCCGGCTTGACCACCTCGAGGAGGTCGAGCGCCACCTTGCTGAACGCCTCGTCGAAATCGAGCGACATCCGCTCGTTATCGCGCCGGCCTTTATCGGTGAGCACCTTCGTCCAGGTCTCGTCGAACGTCACCGACGTGCCGTCGGCCTCGTAGCGGATGAAAATGAAATCGTCCACGAGCACGTCGTCCGCGTCGGGATACTTGGCCTTCGTGACCTCCGCGGCCGCGGCGAGCGTCGCCGCGCGGTCCATCAGCGCGGGCTTGGCCGCCTCCGGCGCCGCCTTCGGCGCCTCCTGGGCGAACGCCGCCGAAACCAGCCCGACCGCCAGCAACAACGCGACCCGCCACGAGGATTGGCGTTTCATGCGGACTCCGTTCGTGAAGAAGCGCCGGGACGAACCAGGCGATTTCATGATACGCTCCGGCACAGCACAACGTCAACCAGCGCCGCGGGAGGAGTTTTCGGCGAATCAGCGAGGCGGTGGCGCGGGCTGGCCGAGCGAGCGCAGGAGTTCCTCCGGCACCGTCCCGCCCAGTTGCCGGACCATCAGCAGGTCCGCGAGCGCCTCGCGGTCTTGCTTCATGAGCCTGCGGGCGGTGGCGCGCAGGTAATACGCGCGCGCGTCCCGCGGCTGCAGCTCGATCAGCCGGTCCAGGTCCAGGACCGCCTCCGCCGGCCGGTTGGCGGCCAGGTAAGCGTTGGCGCGATTGTACCAGGCATCGGCATAACGCGGGTCGCAGGCGATGGCCTTGCCGTAGTCGCCGGTGGCCTCGGTATAGCGCTTGGCGGCCATGTAGACGTTGCCGCGATTGACGTACGCCATGGCGTAATCGGGCTTAAGCGCGATGGCCTCATCCAGGTCGCGCAGGGCCATGTCAAGGCGGCCGGCGCGAGCATAAGCCGTGCCGCGGTTGTACCACGCCTCGACGCAGTCGGACTTGAGCGCGATGGCCTCATCGTAGTCGCGCATGGCCTCGGCGGACCGGTTGGTGGCCGCGAAAACCAGACCGCGATTGACGTAGGCCTGGGCGGAGTCGGCCTGGACCGCAATCGCCTGATCGTAGTCGCGCACGGCCTCGGCGTAGCGCCCGGCGCCCGCGTAGATGAGGCCGCGATTGACGTAGGCCTCGGCGAAATCAGGATTAAGCGCGATGGCCTTGTCCAGGTCGCGCAGGGCTTCCTCGGCGCGGCCGGTGTTGAAACAGGCGTTGCCTCGGTTGTACCACGCCTCGACGTTATCGGGCTTGAGCGCGATGGCCTGATCGTAGTCGCCGATGGCCTCGGCGGATCGGTGGGCAGCCGCGCGGGCGATGCCTCGGCCGAGCCACGCGTAATAGTGCTTGGCGTCCAGTTCCAGCGATTTGTCGAAGTAAGGGATCGCCTCGTCCGGGGCACCCGCGTTGACGTACGCCATGCCCAGGTTGCACCACAGCGACGCCGAGCGCGGGCTCTTCTCCAGGTTGTTGCGCCAGAGGCGTTGGTTGCTGCTGAAGACGCCGGCGCGCTGGAACGTGAGCGCCGCCATCGCCGCCAGGCAGATTCCCACAGCCACCGCCGCCGGCCGGCCCCAGTTGCCGCCGGCCGTCGCGCGCGCCAGGATCGCCGCCGCCACCGCAAGGATCCCCGGCATGGCCGCATACTGAAGATGGTCCGCCACCAGCGACAGGTGCATGAACGACATCTCGACAAACCCCAGCACCGGCAGCAGCGAGACCATGAAGTACGCCCACGCGACCAGCGGCCCCGGGCCCCAGCGCTTCCGCCCCGCCCAGAGGAGCGCCGTCGCCCCCGCCAGCAGCACGAGCGGGAGGAAAGACAGGACGGACGATCCGTTCACTTCCCACCGCGGGTAGATCGCGTACAGGCCCACCGGCAGCAGTGTCTTGCAGAGGTAGAACCACGCGATCCAGCCGGCGGCGGCGATGCGCGAAGCCGCGCCCTCCGGCCGGGCCACCTCCTGCCCGATGGCGTTATGCCACTGGAACCACACCGTCGCCAGTCCCAGCGCCAGCGACAACGCGAGGAACGGAACCGTCCGGAGCAGGTCCCGGCCCGCCACTTTCCCTCTCCGCCACCACGCCAGCAACAGCAGGACCAGCGGCAGCATCACCACCGAGGTCTTCGCGAGCAGCGCCAGCAGGAACAATCCCAAGGAGAGTAGATAATGCGGATTGCGGAATGCGGATTGCGGATTCCTGTTCGTCGTGCCGTCGGGGTGGGAACTGGTACGATCAGGGACGTCCTCAAAGCGCAGGTACGCCAGGATGCTCCCGAGGTAGAGGACCATCGAGAGCGTGTTCTTGCGTTCGGAGAGCCACGCGGCGGAGGCGACCGCCACCGGGTGCAGCGCGAACAAGAGCGCGGCCAGCCACGCCCCCGGCACGCGCAGCCGCTGGAGGACCAGCCCGAGCAGCGCCGCGCTCAGGCCATGGAGCAGGACATTGATCACGTGCGGACCCGTCGCCGACCCGCTGAAAACGCGCCACTCCAGCCAGTGCATGTCATAGGTCAGCGGGAGGTACTCGGCGGACTTGCGGTTGAACCAGACTCGAAACAGCCCGTCATCCGCGCGCACGTCGCGGTTATCAACGATCAGGACGTCGTCATCCCAGATATAGCCGCCCCTCAGCGCCGGCCAGTAGGCCAGCAACGTCGCCGCGACGATCAGTGCGGCTGGAAGGAATCGGCGTGCGGCGCGCGGGCGCTCCGGAGCCTTGCTCATGCGCCCTATTCTGACGGCGCAGGCCGCTTCCGTCAAGCGGCCGGGCCTCGCGACGGCGTGAGGCACAGGTGGGGGTTGTTTCGACGCAGGATGCGGCGCACTTCCTGGTTCACGCACATACGCGACAGGATGGAGTGCGTGAGCAAGTCCTTGCAGCGCTCCGACGCGGCATCCTGCCGGCGCGGCTCGATGACCAGCCGGTGCGCGCCCCATTCGGCGATAAAATCCCTTTCCACGTACAGCCGCACGCCGTCGGACCGGAGCGGAGCACTCTCCGCTTTCGTTCCGGCCAGGAAGGCGTTGATGACGTCTTGTTCGGTCATGGCAGGCCTCTTAACTGAAATTGCCGATTGCCGAATGAAATGATAATAACGCCGCAAAGTTAGCCGCGTTTGAGGGGGATATAAATAAGAGGATAATTCATTCTCATCAGCCCAACGCGCGCGCCGAACCTCAGCGCGTCGCGAAGTCGCCGTACTTCAGGCAGGTGTCGTGGTACGCGGCAAAGTGCTCGATGGGGACTTCGGGGCTGATGGAGTGCGCGCCGATGACCAGGCCGCCGTCGCGGCCGAGGTCAATCAGCTCGCGCGTCTGCGCCCGGATGCGCTCGGTGGGGCCGCGAATGAGCGCGTCGGAGTTGTCCATGCCGCCGGCCAGGATGAGGCGAGGGTAACGCTTGCGGATTTCCGTTGGGTCCATGTTCGCGCGGCGCTCCAGCGGATTCAGCCCATCAATTCCGGCGTCCACGAGCATGTCCAGCAACGGGCGGATGTCGCCGTCGGAGTGCAGGAAAACGTGCCGCGCGCCGGCGCGCTTGTAAGCGGCGATCATCCGGCGAAACGCGGGCAGCAAAACGCGCTCGAACGATTTCGGGCTGAACATCGGCCCGTCGTTGTACCCCATGTCGTCG
>Ga0181524_10000651_pt1 | contig 41726 bp, 43 predicted proteins | sample PEATcosm2014_Bin_34_FD_119761 | JGI IMG/M metagenome (GOLD analysis project Ga0181524, IMG submission 119761) | Peatland microbial communities from MTU Mesocosm Facility, Houghton, MI, USA - PEATcosm2014_Bin05_60_metaG | ecosystem: Environmental > Terrestrial > Soil > Wetlands > Peat | place... | reverse complement strand
TGGCGGGCCAGGGCGTGCAGCTCATCGTAGGTCCGCTGATCGCCATACCGGCCTGCCAGCCGCAACACCGCGGGTCGCAAGTCCGCGCCGAGCGTTCCGGGGTGTTTCAAAGACTCCTGGAACCGCTCCTTGGCCTGCCCGATGACCGCCGTGTCGCCGAAATAGCCCCGGCCCCAAATAATGCGGCTGCGCAGCAAGGCATCCGACTCCCGTTCGGAGTTCCGGGGCGTCCAACCGAGGCGTTGGAATTGGGGCTGGAGCAGCGAGCGGGCATATTCCTGGAAGGCGGGCCGGTCCGGGGAGCCTTCCTCGAGGTCGTCGAGCAAGGTCAGGGTCGAGAGGATCGTGTCCCAGAGCGCGCAGGTGGGGTCGTGTTCGAGGGCTTCCACCAGGGTAAAGAAGCTGGCGGAGGTGGCGCGGTTTGCCTCGACCAAGGCCCACTGATCATCGAGGAGGTTGAGCCGATCGGCGGCGGGAAATTGCGTGATATGGTTTCGGAGCCTGTCAAAGAGCGCGGGCTCATACCAAACGCGGTAGTAGCCGGTATCGTGGGCGTTGGCCTTGACGAGGCCGTTCGGTTTGCCGAACGGGGTCGAGGCCGCCTTGTCTTCGAGGAGCAGGGATAGCTCGGCGCCGGAACCAGGGGCGGGATTGAGCAGCGAGACCGGGGTTTTCCAGAGGAGCGGTTGAGCGTCGGGATAGTCCACGGTGAACCGCTCCTGGGCCAGGGAGACGAGCTGTCTGCCGTTGTAGTACTGGGTCTTGACCGTCACCAGGGGCAGCCCGGGCTGTTCGGTCCAGCCGGCTGCGATGGCGCCGATGGGTTTGCCGGAAACCAGTTCGAGCGCGGTCCACAGGTCGGTGGTTGTGGCATTGGAGCCACGATGGTCGCTGAGGTAGCGGTGGACACCTTGCCGGAATTTCTCCGGGCCCAGATAGCACTCGAGCATGCGGAGCAAGGCCCCGCCTTTTAGATAAGTGATGTTGTCGAAGGCCGCGTTGGCTTGGCTCTCGTTGTCCACGCTCTGCTGGATGGGATGAGTCGAGCGCCGGGCGTCGCCGCCCATGACGGCGGATTTGTCGGCGGCGGCGCTCAGCCACATTTGCCAGGCCGGGTTGAAATGGTCCGTTGCCTTGGTCTCCATCCAGGAGGCGAATCCTTCGTTGAGCCAGAGGTCGTTCCACCAGGCCATCGTGACGAGGTCGCCGAACCACTGATGGGCCATCTCGTGGGCGACAGTGACAAAAATCTCGCGCCGGGTCTGGGCCGAGCTGGCGCGCGGATTATAGAGCAAGTCGCTCTCCTCATAGGTAATGCCGCCCCAGTTCTCCATCGCCCCGCCGAACCCGCCCGGAATGGCAATCTGATCCAGCTTGGGCAGCGGGTATTTGATGCCGAAATAGCGGTTGTAGTAGCCCAGGAGCTGCTTGGCCGCTCCCAGGGCGTAGCGTCCCTGCTCCTTCTTGCCCTGCGTCGTCAGGACCCGCAACTCGACGCCGTCCACCTTATCCCGCAACTCCTCAAATTCGCCCGCTGCCAGGAGCACAAGGTAACTGGCCATCGGCGGCGTAGGGGAGAAGCGGACTTCCTTGAGTCCGTGTTCGACCGGCGATTCGCGTTGGATGGGCATGTTCGAGACGGCCTGGTAATTGGTCGGCACGATGGCGGTCAAATCAAACCTGGCGCGGAAAACCGGCTCGTCCCAGCAGGGAAACAGCCGGCGCGCGTCGGCAGGCTCCATCTGCGTCGCCAACATCATCCTCGGGCCGCCTGGGGCGGAATACTTCACATAAAAAAGTCCCTGGAACTGCTCCCCAATTCGCCCTCTGAATCCTATGGCCAATCGATATTTTCCGGGCGCCAGCGTTCCGGGAGGCTTGAGCGCCAGCCTCTGGCCATCCGGCTCCGAGCGGGCCTCGAGCTTGGTTTCCACGGCCGGCTCTGCCCGTAGCATGGCCTGCGTGACCTCCAGATCGAGGGCGTTAAGGATGATTTCCTCCACCGGCTCGAGCACCTCGATGTCGATCTCCACAGAGCCGAGGGTTGTGAAATGAATCAAATCGGGCTGCAGATGGAGGACATAGCGGCTGGGGACGACGGTTTTGGGCAATTCCCCCGGCGTGGTGGCGAAAGAGAACGGGGCTGCGCGCGCAACCTCGACGCGCGACGGCAAGCCTGCCAGCAGCAGGCAAAGCCAAAATCGAAAAAACCATCTTCCAGGCACAGGCCAACAATCGATGATAGGGCTGGGGGCGTCAAGCGGAAGGGCGAAGGGCGAAGGGCGAAGGGCGAAGGGCGAAAGAAGTCCGAGGAGCGAAGTCCGAAAGGGCCCTGAACCTGTGGGCAGCTCCCTCTGGTGCTTGCGTCGCAGCAACTCAGGGCTATTCCGGCCTTCGAGCCTCGGACTTCGGCTTTCCTTCGCCCTTCGCCCTTCGCCCTTCGGACTTGCCGGCCCGGTTCTCGGCCTTCCCGCCCCGGGCTTTGCCGGCCGGGTTCTCGGCCAGTGACGCGTGGCGCAGACTCATTCCAAAACTCCAGAGTCGCCGCACCACTTGCTGCAGTTCATCGAAGCTTGCCGGTTTTTCGACGAAGAAATGGGCTCCCAGGGTCAACGCCCTTTGGCGGTCGTCCTCGTATGAAGACCCGCAGAAGACAATCACCGGGATGGACTCGAAGGCGGAGTCGTGATGCCATTGAAGGAAATCGAACCCGCTCTGAGCCGGCATCACCAAATCCAGAAGGATAACATCGGGCAGGGGATGCAGCGAGCGATCTGCATAGGCGCCGCGTCCCTCCAATATTTCGATGGCCTGATCTACCGCAGACGCCGTTTGGACCCAGATGTCCAGGTCGCTCCTCTCGGCGGCCGCTCCGAAGAGGGCGAGGTCGTTGTGATCGTCGTCCACATACAAAACTGTCAATCGGCCCGCTTCCATTCCAATAAAGATAGGAGCGGCGCGCAACTTGGCAAGCAGTTAGTTATTTTTTGGTTAATTTTCTGTTACGGCTTGTCTTGGCCGAGGGTTGCCTTATGATCGCGGGCCATCAACCCCGCTATGAACACGATGACACAACAAGAAACCGCGCCTTCCGCCAGGTTAAGCCCGTTCCTGATACGCAGCGCCATTGTGGCGGCCTTGGGCGGTCTGCTCTTTGGATTCGACACGGCTGTGATTTCGGGCACCACCGGTTGGCTAAAGGGGGGCTTTGTGGCGCAGGTCGTGGAGCAGTTGCACCGGTGGGCGCCATCGGTCAACGGGGACAATCTCCTCGCATTCATGCAGGGCTTTACCGTGGCCAGCGCATTGATCGGGACGATCCTCGGTTCCATCATGGTGGGCAGGCCTGCCGACGCGTTTGGGCGGCGCGGCATCCTGTTCGCGCTGGCGGTCCTGTATTTCGCCTCGGCGGTCGGTTGCGCGCTGGCGTGGGGTTGGGGGTCGTTTGTGCTGTTTCGGTTCATCGGCGGGTTGGCGGTTGGCGGCGCTTCGGTGGTGTCGCCCATGTATATCGCCGAGATCTCGCCGGCCAAGTACCGGGGACGGCTGGTGGCGGTGACGCAATTCAACATCGTTCTGGGCGTCCTTCTGGCTTACTTTTCCAACTACGTCATCGGCAGCCTTCACCTTGGGCCGACCGAGTGCCGGTGGATGTTTGGGGTGATGGCGGCGCCGGCGGCGTCTTTTTTCTGCCTGCTGTTTCTGACGCCGGAGAGCCCCCGCTGGCTGTTCTCCAAGGGGCGGGTCCAGGAGGCCCGGTCTGTCCTCGAACAGTGCGGCACGGATACCGGGGACCTCGAGCAGGATATCAAGGACATCCGGGCCTCGCTCGATATCGAGCACCACACGGTGGCCGAGCCATTCTTTTGCGCGAAATACAGGAAACCGATTCTTCTGGCGGTGGCCATCGCGATGTTCAACCAACTCTCGGGCATCAACGCGTTGATCTACTACACGACCGACATCTTCAAGATGGCCGGGGCCGGGACCCAATCCGCCCTGCTGCAATCCGTCTTCATCGGGTTTACCAACCTGGTCTTTACCATGGCGGCCATGGCGGTCATTGACCAGTTCGGGCGGCGACGATTGATGCTGGCCGGTTCGATCGGTTACATTCTCAGCCTGAGCGCGGCGGCCTGGTGCTTCTATACCGGCAGGGGCGGCAAGCTGCTGCTGGCAAGCCTGCTGGTCTTTATTGCCTCTCATGCGTTTGGCCAAGGGGCTGTCATCTGGGTGTACATCAGTGAAATCTTCCCCAACCGCGTTCGCGCGCGCGGCCAGGCGCTGGGCAGTTTCACGCATTGGACCATGGCGGCGGCCATTTCATGGACCTTCCCCATGATCGCCAGGCAGTCGGGCGGCCACGCCTTCGCCTTTTACGCCCTATGCATGGTCGGCCAATTGTTGTGGGTGCTCTTCGTGATGGTGGAGACCAAAGGAGTTTCCCTCGAGAAAATCCAGCGCAGCCTGCGCATCGAGTAGGCCGGGCTGAGGGCGCGTGGAAAGACAAATTCCGGGATCTGAATGGCTGGGGTGGAGCGTAGGAGCGTCAGAGCGTCAGAGCGTGGAGCGTCAGAGCGTAGAGCGTGAGGGCACCTTGGCGTTTGCCACGCTCTCACGCTCTCACGCTCTCACGCTCCACGCTCCACGCTCCACCCCAAGCACTCAGATCTCGGACTCTGTTTTTGCACGAGCTCTTAAGGCCGTAAGAACGCCTCGGGATGGAGGGGCGATTTTTTTTCGCAACTTTTCGCGGATTGGTTTGTCAAATCCGTCGTATACAGGGTGTGGAGACGCCTCTTGATGTTGTGGCGCAGGGGAGGGGTGTTGCCTGGAAGGCGAGCGGGTGGCAGGTTGAGAGGCTCCGGGCTGCGGCCGGCTGAAGCCGGCGTGTCGGTTTGCCTGGAAGGTGCGCAGCAGGTTGAGGGGCGGTTGAAAATGCGTCTGTAGGCCAGTGCAGTCTAATCCGAAGAGATATGAGCAAAGGTGACTCGGAAGGCCAACTCGGTCGGGCCGCCGTAGAGTTCAGCGGCGGGGTTCCGAGGCATGCCGGGACGCCGGCGTCAGCCGGCAACAATGGCCCGGGCGCCGTGGAGCTCAACGGCGGTGTTCGGGAGAATGCACGAGGCTCCCGGCTGCAGATTCTGGGCCGATCGGAGATTCCGGGGGATGTTATACGGGCGTTGCCGGCTGAGTTCGTCAAGCAGCACCGGATTCTGCCGCTGGGGCTGGAGGACGGCATAATCGAGATAGCCACGGCCGCGCCGGGCAACCGGCAAGTGATCGAGGACATACGGTTGCTGACGGGTTTGGAGGTGCGGGAGCGGGAGGTCCCGGCGGAGGAGATTCTGGAGAAGTTGGCCGAATGCTACCAGATGACGGCTGAGAAGATGATCGAGAATCTCAACCCGGAGGGGGCGGCCGCCGTCGAGGGCAAGAACCTGCACGACATCGAGGTGATGGCCAATGAGCCTACCGTCATCAACCTGGTGAACCTGATTATTTCCGAGGCCCTGCGGGACCGGGCGAGCGACATCCACCTCGTGCCGTTCGAGGAGGCGGTGCAATTGCGCTACCGGGTCGATGGGTTGTTGCAGGAGAAAACCCCGCCCTCAAAGCAGCTTCACGCGGCGTTGATTTCGCGCATCAAGATCATGGCGGACATGAACATCGCCGAACGCTACCTGCCCCAAGACGGCCACATCCAGATCAACCACCGGGGGGCGCGGGTGGACATCCGGGTCGGCACGTTGCCCACCATCTACGGCGAGGCGATGGTGCTGCGCTTACTGGAGAAGGGCGTGAAGTTTCTGACCGCGCAGGAGCTTGGACTGGATGACGAGCGCACTGCGCTGCTCTTCAAGCTCGTCCAGAAGCCCCACGGCCTGTTCCTGGCCACAGGCCCGACCGGCAGCGGCAAGACCACGACGCTCTATTCTATCCTCAAGAGCATCTATACGCCGGAGAAGAAGATTGTGACGATCGAGGACCCGGTCGAGTATGAACTGCCGGGCGTGGCGCAAATCCCGGTGCGGCCCAGCCGGAACTTCACCTTCGCCAATGGGCTGCGTTCGATTCTGCGCCAGGACCCCGACATGATCATGGTGGGCGAGATCCGGGATTCCGAGACGGCGGAGATAGCGATTCGCGCGGCGCTGACCGGGCACCAGGTTTTCAGCACGCTCCATACCAACGATTCGACCGGGGCGGTGACGCGGCTGTTGGACATGGGGGTGGAGGCCTTTCTGATAGCCTCCTCGCTGGAGGGCGTGCTGGCCCAGCGCCTGGTCAGACGTATATGCACCCAGTGCAAGACCCCCGCACCGGTCGAACCGGCCGTCCTCGAGCGGTTGGCATCGTTGGGGCTCAGCCGCATCGAAGGCACTTTTTATGCGGGGGCCGGCTGTGAGGAATGCCGCGGCACCGGCTACCGGGGACGGATTGGGATTTTCGAGTTGCTGGCTATCGATAACGAGCTGAAAGAGCTGATTCTCCAGAAGCGGTCGAACGCCGAGCTTAAGGCGGCCGCTCAAAGGAGCATGCTCACGATGCACCAGGATGCCATCGGCAAGGCAGTCAGTGGACTTACTTCACTGGGGGAGATTCTGAGGGTCTCCTCGGGAGACTTGCTGGAATGAGCGCCTTCCGCTACCAGGCCATCGAAGCCACCGGCGCGCCCATCGAAGGGGTGATCGAGGCCGGGGACCGCAAGGCGGCGCTGCAACTCCTAAGCAAGCAAGGGCTTTTCCCGTCGCGCCTGGAGGCCGAGAGGGGAGACGGCCCGACCGGGGCTGCGGCCTTGCCGCTTGAGGCGGAGCCACGCCCCGGCCGGGCGCTGCGCGGGCGGGTCAAGCGGAAGGAGATTACCGCCTTCACGCGGGAGATGAGCGCGCTGCTCGGGGCAACGATTCCCATACCGCAGGCGCTGAGCGGGCTGGGTGAGGAGGAAGAAAACCCGGCGCTCAAGCAGTTGGTGTTGAAGCTGGCCGATTCGGTGCGCAGAGGCTCGTCCTTTTCTGCCGCTCTTGACGAGCATCCGCGCTGCTTCACCAAACTCTACGTAAACATGGCGCGGGTGGGAGAGGAGGCCGGAGCGCTGCCCAAGGTGATGACGGACCTGGCGGACCTGCTCGAACACGAGGACGAGGTGCGCAGCGAGGTGGTGGCGGCGGTGGCCTACCCGGTGTTCGTGCTGGGTTTTGGGGTCGTTACCGTCACCGTCCTGCTGACCGTGGTCTTGCCGCGTCTGTTCAGCATGCTCCAGGAGATGCTCCAGATCCTGCCGTTGCCAACGGTCATTCTGTTGAACGTCAGCGGCGCGCTGCATCGGCACTGGCCCTGGCTGCTGATCGGATCGGTCGTGGCAATTGCGGGGCTGCGCTGGTACGTTCGTTCACCGCGAGGGGCCGAGGCCTGGGACAGGCTCAAGCTGCGGCTGCCGCTGTTAGGGCCGGTGTTCCGGTCGGCCGCCTTGAGCCGCTTTGCGCGCACGCTCGGCACGCTGGCCCGCAGCGGCGTGTCCCTGTTGCCGGCGCTCAAAATCGTCGAGAATACGATTGGCAACCGGGTCCTGGCGCGGCAGATAGCCCAAGTGGCCGAGGAGACGCGCGGGGGAGATTCGCTGGCCACGCCGTTGCGCAAGATGGGTCTTTTTCCAAAAACGGCCGTGCAGATGGTCGATGTCGGCGAGGAGAGCGGCAAGCTCGATGAGATGCTGCTGCGGGTGGCGGAGATGGAAGAGCGCCAGATGCGGGCGCGGACCAAGACGTTGATTGCGCTGCTGGCGCCGGCGCTGATCCTGGTCGTTGGCGCTTTGGTGGGATTCATGGTGCTGGCCTTGCTGCTGCCCATTTTCAGGATGAGCCGGGCCATTCACTGACGAGCAAGAGAAGGATATGACATGAAAACATGCACGTTGACACCGCAGTTCAAAAGCACACAGACCCGAGTGTTGAATGTCGAGCGTCGAGGGAACAAAGTGCCGCCTCTCGACCTTCGGATTTCGGATTTCGGATTTCGGATTTCGGCGCTCCGCCGTCGGTTTGCTCCTGAACCGGGGTCTAGCCGCCGCCCCGCCGCCTTCACCCTCATCGAGATCATGGTGGTGGTGGTTATTCTGGGCATCCTGGCCGCAACTCTTATCCCGCAGTTTATCGGCACTACCCATGATGCGAAGGTCAGCGCGGCCAAGGCCCACGTCGCCGAGTTGGAATCTGCCGTGGACCGGTTCTATATCCACATGGACCGTTACCCGACGATGGACGAAGGATTGAGGGTGCTGGTGGACCCGCCGATGGGCGACGACAAGAAATGGCGCGGTCCCTATATTCGCGAACTCCGCCGCGACCCCTGGGGCAACCCCTATCAGTACCGCATCCCCGGAATTCATCACCCGGCAAGTTTCGACATCTGGTCCCGAGGCGCTGACGGCGTCGACGGCGGGGAAGGACAAGGGGCGGACATCGGGAACTGGGGCGAATGAGCGCGTTAGGCCATCCGAGGTTCCAAATCCGAAGGGCGAAAGCCGAAATCCTAAGCCCGGATTTCGGATTTCCCGCCGGCTTCACCCTGCTGGAACTGATGGTGGTGATTGTGCTGATTGGGATTTTGAGCGCGATGATTATTCCCGAGATGAAGGGCACCTACGGGGATGCCCTGTTGCGCTCGACCAGCCGGGACCTGGTGAGCGTTTTCAGCCTGGCCTCCAGCCGCGCGATCAGCCTCGGCCAGACCCACCGCGTGCGGCTCGAGCCGGACTCCGGCCGCTATCTTGTCGAGAGGCGCCTTCGCCAGAGCGGCAGGCAGAGCGAGTTCATTCCGGCCAAAGAGATGCTGGGCGGGGAGGGCGCATTGGACAACCGGATAGCGGTTGAGGTCCGCAAGCCGGCAGACCCGGCGGCAGAGCCGGGGGAATCCGTGCCGGGGCCAGGGGCCGGGACCGGCGCGCGCGCCCCGGAACGGAGCCTGAATATTGAGTTCTACCCGGACGGCACGGCCGAGGCGGCCCAGGTGCTCTTGCGCGACAGGGACGGGTTCCGCCTGGGCCTGCGGATAAGCCCGGTGACCGCGCGGGTGAAGATTATCGATTTGGGGCGCGAATGAGGACTTCACAGCTTTGTCCCGCAGGGACGTATGAAGATAGCCCAACGTTTCGATGTTGGGTCCAGCCACGCCGTGGAACAAGTCCCGAAGGGACGACCGACAGGGTGGTCGGGAAGCGCTGTTTCACTCAAGGCAACGCAACTATCGCGCTGCTGCCGTCGGGCTTTTCCCTTGTGGAGGTGCTGTGCGCCATCCTGATCCTGGGAGTCGCCCTGGCCGGGCTGACGCAAGGGCTTTCTACGGCCCTCAACGCACACAAGGAATCCGAACTGCAAAGCACCGCCGCCTTGATCGCAGCCGGCCAAATCGAAACCCTCCGTGCCGAAGGCGGGCTCCACGACGGCACCGAGACCGAAGGAGAATGCGGAGCGGGCCTTTCGCTTTACCACTGGAGACTGGCAATCGACGCCGCCGGCCTTGACGGGCTGCACGACGTAACAGTGACGGTAGAGCACGCGAAGACAAAGAAGGCCATCTACGAGTTGCAAACCCTGCTTTTCGAAGCGCCCGACTCGCTCACCACCGAGGAACCGGCAAACAAGAAGTCGCCCGCGGCGCGCAGGAAGAGAGGCCGGGAATGAACGCCTTCAAATCCGAAATCCGAAGGCCCGCACTTCGCGCCGGCTTCACCCTGGTCGAGTTGGTCATCAGTTCCTCGCTCATGACGATCATCCTGGTGAGCGCCTACCTATGCCTGCACGGGGCGATTTCAACCCAGAGGTTGATCGAGCCTCGGGTCGAGGTCATTCAAACGGGCCGGGTGGTCCTGGCCCAGATGAGCGCCGACCTACGCTGCGCCTGCCCGTTATCCAAGGAGAACGAGTTTCTGGGCGTGCATCGCATGTCGGGCGACGTGGAAGCCGACAGCGTGGATTTCGCGACGCACAATTACACGCCGCGCCATCCCCGCGAAGGGGATTTCTGCGCAGTCAGCTTTTTCCTCGATAAGGACCCGCAAACCGGCAGGCTGAGCCTGTGGCGGCGGCGCAATCCCACCATCCCCCCCAACCCGCTCTCCGGGGGAATCCGCGAGGAACTGGCCGACGGGGTGGCGGGGCTGAGGTTCGAGTATTCCGACGGCTATGAATGGTATGAGAGTTGGGGGGACGCTGAGGGACGCGGCAAGCTTCAAGACTCCTTGCGCTATCACGGCAACCTCGAGGGGTTGCCCGATGCGGTGCGCATTACGCTGTGGCTGGACGTCAACTCCAAGCCCGGGATCGGCGGTCAGACCGGGACGGAGACCAGCACGAACGAGCCGCCGCTGGTCTTCCAGACCGTCGCGCGGATCAACCTCGCCCCCGCCGTGGAAGCGAGCCGCTCGAGCAGCGCCTCGGCCGAGGGAAATTCCGCTGCCGGGACTTCGGCCGCAACGTCGGGGGCAACGCAAGGAGGCAACCGATGAAGCCACGACAATGCAGCAGAGCCAGGCGCGCGGCCTTGAAGTACGAAGGTCGAAGGTCGAGGTTCGAAGTCCAGGGGCAGGTTCAGGAAAGCTCCGCTAGGAGCGCCATGTTTATAGTCAAAGGGTCTGGAGAACCTCAAGCTCCGTCAGGAGCGGCATGTAACGCCGACGCAGCGACGTCCAGGCCGATGCCGCTCCTGACGGAGCTTGAGATAGGCTCGGTTGCCTGGCGTTTCTACAAACATGGCGCTCCTAACGGAGCTTTCTCCTATGGCGGGATTCGCGAAATGTCTGGACTAGTGCCGAGAAGAATAAAGGGCGGAGCCCGCGGTTCGATTCTGGTGGGTCTGCTGTGGTGCCTGGCGCTGTTGTCGCTGGTGGTCATGAGTGTGTTGCACACAACGACCATGGATTTGGTGGTGGTCAAAAACTACGGCGACAAGATTCAAGCGCGCTACCTTGCCGTCGCGGGCATCGAGAAGGCCAAGGCCTTGCTCTATCGAGAGGCCCGGCAGCGGAGCCGCAGCGGTGTCAATCACAACGGCGCGCTCTATGACGCGCCCGATCAGTTGCGCGACGTTCACTTCGGCCGCGGCCAATTCCGGGTGTTCCGACGGGGACGGGCGGACGAAGGCGGCGCGATTATTTACGGGGTCAGCGACGAAGAGAGCCGGCTCAACGTCAATGAAGCATCGAATGACGAACTCTCCAAAGTCTATGGCATCACGCCCGACATCACCGCGGCCATCATCGACTGGCGCAGCCCCGAGAATAGCGACCCGACCCCAGGCGGGGCCAGGGCGGATTATTATCTCTCGCTCCGTCCGCCCTACTTGCCGCGGAACGGCCCTCTGCAGACGGTCCGCGAGTTGCTCATGGTCCGGGGCGTGACTCCGCAACTGCTGCAAGGCCGGGATGTCCATCAGAACGGGCTAATCGAGGCCCTCGATGAGGGCGGAAGCGAATCGGTGCTCGACGATGCCCTGGACACCGGCTGGGCGGGGTTGCTGACGGTCAATTCTTCCGTCAACGACCTCAATGCCGCGGGCTATGACCGGGTGAACATCCAGACGGCTGACGAGGCGGCCCTGAGCGGAGTTAACGGGATTACTGCGGATATTGCCAAGGGGATTATTGCCTGGCGCGGGCAGAGTCGTTTTGGGAGCATCGCCGACCTGCTGGACGTCGTAGCCGCCCAGAACAACAATCCGGCCGGGGGACCGGGCAATGTGAACCAGCGTGCGCCCTCTGGACCGGGCAATGCGCAGGCTGGCAATCCCTCCGGGCCAAAGGTTATCAGCGACAGTCTGTTGATGGACATTGCGGACGACTTGACGACGCAAACGGGCGCGGAGCGCACGGGGCTCGTCAACATCAACACGGCGAGCTTGGAAGTGCTTTGCTGTCTGCCGGGCGTCAGCCGTGAACTGGCGCAGGCGATTATTTCCTTCCGCCAGTCCAGTGGTTTTTTCGCCAATGTCGCCTGGTTGCTGAAGGTGCCGGGGATGACACAGGACCTCTTCAAGCAGGTCTGTCCGCGGGTGACCGCCCGTTCGGAGACGTTCCGCATCCTGAGCGAAGGCAAAGTCACTTCCACCGGCGCGCGCCAGCGCATCCAGGAGATTGTGCATGTCGGGCTGCACTCTGTGACCACTGTTTCGTACCGGGAGGACGATCTATGAACGGGTTGGACTTGATGAATTTGTCCTGTTACTACGTGGAGATTGGCCAGTATTGGCTCGGGGCCCTCGGGGGTCAGGCCGGGATGGAGCTGCCGCTGGAGCGCCAGGCCGATGGGCGGTTGACCGGGGCCTGCCGGGAACGGGTGACGCAGCGACTGCGGGCCTTTTTGAAGAAGCGCCCCTGGCAACCGCGGGTGCGCGTGGTTTGCGCCCTCGGGGCCAGGGGCGTTGCCTTGCGGCGGCTGACTCTGCCGGCTTCCACCCGGGAAGAGGTGCCGCGGCTGCTCTCGTTGCAAATTGAGAGCGAATTCCCGTTGCCGCCTGACGAGCTGGCCTGGGGTTACGGCCGGTTTGGCCACGCTCAACCCGTCTCCAGCGGGCCTAACGGCAAACAGGAATTCCTCGTGGCCGCCGTCAAGCGCAAGGCGCTGGAGGACTACCTTGACATCTTCACCGCCTGCGGGGCCAGCCCGGTGTTCACCCTGGCGGCGCTGGCCCGGAGCCATGTCTGCCCTCACGCCCCGGCCACTTACGCCGTGCTCGATCTGGGCCAACGCTCTTCCGAGTTGGCCTTCTTCGAGGACGGTCTTCCCACGGCAGTGCGGGTCTTGCCTTGGGGCGGCCAGGACCTCGTGCAGGCCACGGTCAAAGCCGCCGGCTCCGGAACGCCGGCTTCAGCCGGCCCTGCGGCAGAGACAGCGTTGGATTGCCTGGCCCGCTCACTCGATGGCCAGTTGGCGGCGCGGAAGATTTACGTTACGGGCGCTATTGCCTGGCGTCCGGACATCGCCTCCCAATTGAGCGCGGCCCTGGGCAACGGGGCGGACTGCGAGGCGGTGAAGCTCACGGCAGGAGAGGGCCGCTCGGCCGCTCTGCTCGGCCTCAGGCAAGCCATCGAGCAGGACGGCGGCTGGCCCTCGCTCATATTGAAGACCAAGGCCGCCAACGGGAGCGCGCGGGTGGCGCAGCCCACCCCTTTGAGATGGGCGGTCCTGGCGGCGGTCCTGGCCCTGGCCGCTCTGGCCGCCCCTTATGCAGAAGCCCTGCTTCTGAAATCGCGTCTGGCTGCCAAACTGGCCGCCATAAAGCAGGAAAAGGGCAGGCTCGGTACGGTAGATCGCGAACTTGAGTTCCTTCACTACCTCAAGCAAGACCAGCCTGCTTATCTGGATGTCCTGTTCATCATGGCCAAGGCCGCCCCGCCTGGAACGCGCTTTGACACGCTCTCGATGAACCGCCGCGGGGAGCTCTCCGTGCGCGGCTCCATTAAAGACTCCCAGCAACTGGCCGATTTCCGTTCCAAGCTGCTCGCCACAGGCTGCTTCACCAATGTCGTGGTCGAGGAACAGACCCCGACGCCAGACCGGCAGAAGCTGACGTTGCGAATGAGCGCCCAATGGGATGCGGCCCGCGGCCGGGAGGGGCTGGCGAGCACGGTGGCCTCGAGCGAAGCCGACAAATCAAAGGCGGCCGGCAAAGAAATGCTGCCTGCTGCCGCACCGAACGCCGCCAGGTCCTCCTCGCCTGCCACGACAAACCTCCCCCACCGCGTCGAGTCCGCCCCCTCGTCGCTCGTCCCTCCTCCCTCTTCCCCATAGCTTATTATGCGCACGTTGACTCCCCAGGAGAAGCGCACGGTCCGCCTCGGCGCGGCGGCGCTCGCCATTTATCTCGCGGTGTTCGGGTTCCTCCAGGCCGCGAAATACTTCGGCAAGAAACGTTCCGAATACCAGGGGATGGTCAGGGAGGCCCAAGTACTGGGCTTGGAAATCAAGCGTTACCAGGCCAAGTGCCAGATGACGCAAAAGCTGATGGAAGAGTTCAAGATGGACCCGCTCAAGCTCTCGCGCCCGGTCGTGGTCGCCCAGGCCAGCGCTGCCATCCAGAAAGCCGCCATGGGCGCCGGCGTCATGGTCGGCCCGGTGCGGGAACTGCCGGGACGCACGGCCAACCGGGAGTTGGCCTCACTGCAATTGGAGGCCACGGGACTCTTGCCTTCACTTCTGCGATTCCTGCACGAGACTCAGGGCCTGGGCTTTCCTCTGGTTATCGAATCGCTCCAGGTCGGCTCCCCTGCCGGTGGGCCGGGCCAGCCAGGCGGGCCTGGGGGCCCGCCCGGCAGGTCCGGTGGGATGCCCGGTGGGATGCCCGGCGGGATGCCAGGTATGCCGGGCATGACGGGCGGCCCGCCCGGCCCCCTCAAGATGAACCTGACAATCACTATCCTGGATTTCGATCAATGGAAGGAGGCCATCCATGTTTGAACGCAGCGAAGTGGTCTTCAAAATCCTCTGTGCCGGGATTGGCGCGCTGGTCATTTGGCAGGGGGTCCGCGCCTTTCAGCGCAGCGACCCGCTGGCGGGCGCCCACATCCCCGCCCTGCCCTCCTTGCCTGCTTCCACAAATAGCCAGGCGGAAGCCAAGGGGACCAACGCCGCGGGCCAAGGCACGAATGCCGTGGCCCAAGGCACCAATCTGGTGGCGAAGGGCACGAATGCCCCGAAAGTCGGAGGTCGAAGGTCGAAGGTCGAAGGCGGAGACGGAGACGGGGGCACCAATCTGGTGGCGAAGGACACGAATGCTCCCGTGCCGCCGTCCGCGGGCAAGGCCAGGACCAATCCTGGCGCTCGCCCCGATACAGCGCGTGGAATGATGAACCCAGGCCGATTCCCAGGGATGCCGGGCCAGGGCCCCCCGTTGCCGCCGGCAGTCCAGGGGCGTCTGGACCGGATTATCGAGAGCGAAATGCTGGCGCCCGTCATGCATCCGCAGCCCGTGGCGCTGTTGGGCATCGTCGGCGCGGACGCCTTCATGCAGGCGCCCAACGGCCAGAGCGGCATGATCAAGCAAGGCGAGGAGATGGGAGGAATCAAGCTGCTGAAGCTTGGCATCAACCGGGCTTTGATCGAGGAAGCCGGAGAAAACAAAGAACTGACCCTGTTTTCGGGTCTTGGCAGTGAATCACTCTTGTCCAATCAAACCAACAATCCCTAATGAAACCATTACAGAATCTACCTGTGGAGTCGGGGCGCGTCCTGGCCTGCATCGCAGTAGGGCTGGTCGCCGTGGCGGTCGCCGGCGCCCTGCTTTCCCGAGGAACCGCTCAAGACAATGCATCACCCCAGGAAAAGAAGGAGGCGCCGGCCCAGAGCGCAAAGGGCGCGGCCACGGCGCCGGCCGCCGATGCGCCCGCGCCGGCGCCCGCGGCCGACGCTGTCTCTTCCGCAGAGAAGACGGCCGGCGGCACTCCATCCGCCCCGGGCACTAACGCCCCCGCCGGAACGCCGGCTCCAGCCGGCGGCGCTCCAGCGGGGCCGACGGCGCCTGCGAGCGAACCCGGCCCGGCAGGGACGAACGCCCCCACCGCCGCCAAAGCCGAGGCGGACAAAGGGGCCTCGCCGGACGAAGTCCAGTTGAGCCTGATGGGGGCCAACGTGGACATGGTGGTGCAGTGGCTGGCGCAAAACACCGGCAAGACGGTGATCAAAAGCCCCAAGGTCCAGTGCGTACTGATGATCACAAGCTCGAAGAAGCTCTCCAAACGCGCCGCCATCACTTTGGTCTATCGCGCCCTCGCCCTCGAGGGCTTCAGCGTCACCGAATCCAGCAACGCCATCTACATCACGCCCGAGGGCCAGGAGCCAAAAATGAATCCGGAACTCCTGGATGCCGGCAGCAAAGAGATCCCCGATGGCCGCCAACGGCTCATCAAGATCTTCAGTCTCCACCATATTCAACCCGCCGAACTCAAGGAAAAGGTCCGTGCCGTGCTCTCGGACAAAGGCGTCATCGAATGCGATGACCTTGCCAAGCAGGTAATTGTCACCGATTACAACGATAACCTGCGGTTCCTGGGCGAGTTGATCAAGGAATTCGACGTGGCGGCTTCCGACACCGTCATCCAAATCTACCCGCTCAAACACGCCGATGCTGAGGAGTTGGGCAATCTCATCGGCCTCATCCTCAACGGGACCTCCTCGGCGTCCGGGTCATCCGGGCGCGCAGCTTCCGGTTCGGGCGGCGGCGCCCCATCTTCGTCCGGCGGCCCCTCCGGCGGTCCTGGCGGCGATAGTCCTGGCGGGATGATGGCTGGCATGCCGGGGGGCATGCCCGGCGGCCGGCCTTCTCCGGGCGGCTCTCCATCCAGCGGCCCGTCCGGTCCGGGCATCGGCAGCCAGATCACCGCGCCCCAGGTGCGGATATGGCCGGACAAGGTTGCCAACCGGCTCATCGTCTCCGCCGCCAAATCCAAACTGGCCGAAGTCGAGCGGCTGGTTGAAATCCTGGACACTGATAAACCCGAAGACGTCTCCGTGCGGGTCATCCCGCTCAAGAACGTTACGGCGGTCGACCTGGTCAAGGAACTCGAGCCCCTTTACCAGAAGATGGCTGGCAAGAGTCGGAAGGACATTGTCGAAGTCGGGGCCAACGACCGGTCCAACTCGCTCATTGTCCTTTCCAGCGAGGCCAACTTCAAGATCCTCGAGAAACTGGTGATCTCGCTCGATACCGAAGACGCCCAGGAGAAGGTCGTTCGCACCTTTGCGCTCAAGAACGCCGATGCCGAAGACGTCGCCAAACAGTTGCAGGACCTGAACCAGGACCAAAACTCCCGCTACCCCTATTATTTCTTTCGCTCCGGGACGGACAACTCCCGCAAGAAGCTGAGCGTGGTGGCGGACCGCCGGCGCAACTCGCTGGTCGTCCAGGCCCCGCCGACGCAGATGGACGGCATCGCCAAGATGATCCATGAGCTGGATGAGCCGATTACCGACGACGGCCTCGCCCCGCGAATCTACCACCTCAAGTACGTAAGCGCGGCTGACCTCGAGGATGTCCTCAACGAGCTGTTCCTCAAAAAGACCCAGCAGCGCAGTTACTTCTATTACTTCGATGAAGAACAGGAGCCGCAGGCCGACCGCAACGTCGGGCGTCTCTACGGCAAGGTGCGCATCACCAGCGAGCCTTATTCCAACTCGCTCATCATCACTTCCAACTCCAAGGAAAACCTCGCGGTGGTCGAGGATGTCATCAAACAGTTGGACTCGCCCTCCGAACAGGGCGAAAGTACGCTCCGCGTCGGGCTTAAGTTCGCCAAGGCGGCCGTGGTGTGCAACAGCATCAACATTCTATTTGCCAAGAACGGGTCACCCCCCTTGCGGCAGGCCAACCAGCAGGGACAACCCGGCCAACCCAACAACCAGCCCTCGCAACAACAATCCACCCAGCAGGGCCTCTCCTATCTCACCGGCTTTGACATCCAGCAGGAGGCCAAGGAAGAAGGCTATTATCCCTGGATCGGCGGCCAGCCGGACAACGTGCGCGGTTCCGAGGGCCGCAGCACTACCCGGCCCGTCAGCGACCTCGTCGGACGCGTCCGCGCGGTGGCCGATCCGCGAAGCAACGCCCTCCTGATTTCTGCCAACGTCCACTTCTTTCCCCAAATCCTCAAGCTCGTCGAGGAACTGGACGCCGCCACCGACCAGGTGCTCATCGAGGCCAGGCTGGTGGAAGTCTCCACCGATTACCTCGACAGGCTCGGCGTGCGCTTTTCCCCCAATGGAAGCCAGCAGTTCACCGGCGACGATTTCGACAACTCCTTCAGCCCTCATATTGGCGGGGAATACATGAAAGGGTTCGGAGGTCCGACTACGATCAACACCCCGCTCAGTTCCGGCGCGTTTGGAGGTCCGACCACGGTCACCACCCCGCTCAGTTCCGGCGGTTCGGTCCTGCAGCAGTTGACCTCGCTTCGCTCGGGCGTCCTGGACGGCACCATCAACATGGATTTTCTCATCCAGTTCCTTCGGAAGACAACCGATGCCAAGGTCCTGGCCTCGCCGCAGATCAACATCCGCGACAATGAAACCGGAAGGCTCTTCGTCGGCCAGCAGGTGCCCGTCCCTAGCTCGAGCACCTTCGCGGGTGTCGGCGGCCAAAACACTGTCTTTGTCTATAAACCAGTCGGCATCGTCCTGGAGGTCACCCCTCACATCACCTCCTCCGGGGAGATCGAACTGCAAATCCATGCCGAATCCTCGACCATCGTTTCCGGCCAGACGGTGCTCGGCGGAGACGTGTTCGACACGCGCGCCTTCCGCACCGACCTCACCGCCAAGAACGGCCAAACCCTTGTCCTGGGCGGCATCATCCAAAAGCAAATCACCGATACCCTGCGCAAGACGCCCATCCTCGGGGACATCCCGGGTCTGGGCTGGCTCTTCAAGAAGAAAGACAAGGAGGTGGTCAACGACGAGCTGATGGTCTTCATGCGGCCCAGGGTCACCCGCACCCCGGCCGAATCCAAGGAACTTCTGGACGAGACCTACCGCAAGACCCCCGGCCTCAAGGAATGGGAACAGGAAGACCAACCCCAGCCGCCCAAGACCGGCAAGGGCAAACGATAGTCAACTGCAAACCTACGTTATTCGGCCCGCAGAAAGTGTGTGGCTGAGCATGTGCTAGCAGGCACAGACGACGACTTAGTCGAGGAATGCTGCTCTCGCCATCGTGCGGCTCTGTGTTTCAGTGTTCATCGCCACCCGATGCCAAAACGGCAGCCGGACCGTTGCATGATCGGCGTGACGCACCGCGCCACGGGCATAGACCTTCGGATTGCGGGTCATTGCTGTTTTTTGGGTTGCGTTTTTGCGGTTTCGGGGTTATGAAATACTGAAATTGGAATTCACCGAAGTATGAGCGAGCCGATTGTTTTCCAGAAGTCACCTTTCGTGGAAGAAGCCGCGCCAGGCACCTATTGGTGGTGCGCCTGCGGACGGTCCAAGAGCCAGCCTTTTTGCGACGGGTCTCACAAGGGCACTGACTTGAACCCCAAGAAGGTCGAACTGACCGAGGCAAAGACGGTGGCATGGTGTGGGTGCAAGCACACAGGGAACCCACCGTTCTGCGATGGCTCACACGCGTTGCTTTGAGCCAGCGGGAGCAGTCTGGACAGCGACGAACAAGTGTCAGGCGTCGCCATTGACACAAATCACCTGCTCAATCTCGATGAACCGCCTGGCCTCAAGAGGCGTGGATGGTCGGGTCTTGTTCGAAGGACTTCAAGGACTGGACATGTGGTGAGGGTTCAGACTGCTGGAGCATCTCCGGCTCCTCCATGCCATCCCACATGCTCGAACACGAGGCACATAAATTGGGGTTGCGCGAGAGGGAGTTCCCTGCCGGAGCAATAGGCTCGCCGCAACAGATGCAAATTGTCGGCGTCATTATTCAAATAAGGTTTCCGGGCTTCTGATTACCACGGAGCCACAACGCACAGGATTGCCCTAACTGCCACGGTCTAACCGGACCATCCCCACTTCAGATTATGAATGCGGAGGATTGCCCACGGCGTAAAACCCGTGCAAACAATGTGAACGGCCAAGTAGGATAACCCTTTGATCACACACTTTCAATGAAATTCGCTGTGAGTTGTTCACTGGATATTCACAGGATATTCACGCGAAAGCCAAGGCCCGGCAGTCGCAAGCGGGGTGCCTGTTGAAGGCAGGGCGGAAAGAGGCAGCGCTCGGGTGCCTGGCGGAATTAGCCGGCGATTCGAGGCTGCGGCAAGCCCTGAGCGCGCAGAGCACGCTGATCGTGCCCAATGCGCAGTTGCTCATCCTGAAATTGTCGGCCAGTCCGGAGGCCGGTGCGTCTGGGGCCACCCCGGCTTCCGGAATCGAAACGCCAATGGACCGCGGGCCTTCGCGGAAGGCCGGCAGGTCTGCTTCGAGGTGGAAGACAACGGCATCGGGCTTGACCGCCGCGAGGCCCGGAAGATTTTCGCCCGATTTTACCAGGTGGACCAGGGCCTGACGCGGCAGCGGGGCGGTTGCGGCCTGGGCCTCAGCATCGTGAAGTTCATCGTGCAGGCCCACGCCGGCGTGGTGGAGGTCCAAAGCCAACCGGGCCAAGGCAGTATCTTTCGCGTGAAGATTCCGCTGACCACGCCGGTCATCTCCCCAAACTAATCGACCGGCCGCCAAAACCCAGATCAAATATTGTGCTCGGCCTCAATTTGGGGGCCGATGATTACGTCGCCAAACCGTTCAGCCTCGAGATTCTGCTGGCCCGGGTGAACGCCTGCCTCCGCCGCCGCCGAGGGTCGCCCGGGGAGGTCTTTGAATTTGGCGACTGCCGTCTCGACCCGCACCCCCACATGCTGTGGCGGAACGGCGCCGAGGTTGCCCTCTCCCCTAAGGAATTCCGCCTGCTGGAATACTTCGCCCGGAATGCAGGCCGCGCGCTGACTCGCGCGAGAATCCTGGACGGCGTCTGGGGCGGGGACCTGGTCGTGACTGAACGCAGTGTGGACCGCTGCGTCAATTCCCTGCGGAACAAAGTGGAGCCGAACCCCCAATGTCCCCTGTTCATCAAGACAATCCGCGATGTGGGCTACCGCTTTGAACTTCCTTGACGTGGTGCATGTTCGTTGTTGTTTTATGTTCCCGGATGGCCTTCGATTGGCTGGGTAGAGGCGGGTTGCCTGATCTCCTCCGGTGGCAGCCGCGCTTCGGCATTGCACTTTTGCCTCATTTCCCTCATAACTTCTCCCATGTTGGCCAAGGTCTGTTCTGCGGCGGTGAACGGCATCGAAGCGTATCCGGTCGAGGTGGAGGTGAACGCCGGGTATGGGGACACTATCATCGTGATTGTCGGTCTTCCGGATGCGGCGGTGAAAGAATCCCGCGACCGGGTCATGACCGCCCTCATCAACTCCGGCTTCAATTTCACCTTCGGCCGCACCACCATCAATCTGGCGCCGGCCGACGTGAAAAAAGAAGGGCCGAGCTTCGACCTGCCCATTGCCATCGGCATGGTTGCGGCCAGCGAACAGACTGAAACCGATCAACTGGAGAATTTCATGGTGGTGGGCGAGTTGGCCCTGGACGGCGGAGTGCGTCCGGTGAAAGGGGTGCTGCCCATTGCCTTGCGCGCCCGGGCGGAAGGCAAGGTTGGGGTCCTGGTCCCGCCGGAGAACGCCGCCGAGGCGGCCGTGGTCTCGGGCTTGCAGGTCATCCCGGTTCACAATCTGCGCGAAGCCACCAGCTTCCTCGAAGGGCAAATCACAATCACACCGACCACGGTGGACATCGCCGCGCTTTTCCAGCACAGGGACGACGAGGAAATGGACTTCGCGGAGGTCAAGGGCCAGGAAAGCGTCAAGCGGGCGATGGAGATTGCCGCCGCAGGCGGCCACAATCTGCTGCTCATCGGCCCGCCGGGCGCGGGCAAATCGATGTTGGCCAAGCGCCTGGCCACGATTCTCCCGCCGCTCACGCTCGAGGAGGCGCTTGAGACGACGAAGATTCACAGCATCGTCGGCCTGCTCGCGCCCGGCCAGGCGCTGGTGACGCGCCGTCCCTTCCGCGCTCCGCACCACACGGCCAGCGATGCCGGTCTTCTGGGCGGCAACATCAACCCGACGCCGGGGGAGATTTCCCTGGCGCACCACGGCGTTTTGTTCCTGGACGAATTGCCGGAATTCAAACGGAGCGTTCTGGAGACAATGCGCCAACCGCTCGAGGAAGGGCGCGTCACGATTTCGCGCGCTGCGGGCACGATGACGTTTCCCTCGCAATTCATGCTGGTGGCGGCGATGAACCCGACGCCGGACGGCAAAATGCCCGGCGAGTCGAGCAGCACCCCGCGCGACATCCAGCGTTACCTGGGCCGCATCTCGGGCCCGCTCCTGGACCGTATCGACCTGCACGTGGAAGTCCCGGCCGTCAAGTTCCGCGAGATCACCAGCGAACGCGTGGGCGAGGCCTCCGCCCAAATCCGGGAGCGCGTCATCGCCGCCCGCCAGCGCCAGCAGGAGCGGTTCAAACAGAAGCCGAGGATTACGTGCAACGCCCGCATGGGCAGCCGCGAGCTTAAGCAGTATTGCCCGCTGGACGACGCCACCTTGGAAATGCTCAAGTTCGCCATGGCGGACCTGAACTTCAGCGCCCGCGCTTACGACCGCATTTTGAAAGTCGCCCGCACCATCGCCGACCTGGGCGGGGCGGAGAACCTCCTCAGCGACCACATCTCCGAGGCTATCCAGTACCGCTCGCTGGATCGGCAGTTGTGGACGTGAGTTATGTTTCACTTTTTGTCATTTCGACTTGAATCGCGGCCAATGGTTTCAGTATAAACTGACGGCATGGCACTGATTCGTGCCCAGAATAGATTATTGACAGGGCCGAAGGGCACGGCTCCAAACGGCGGCTTGAGCGCCAAGGCCGCGATGCTCCAGAGCTGGGGCAAGCAGAGTCGAGACTTGGCGCCGATGGGTGTGAAAATGCTGGAAGGCTGAGAGCAAGCGCAAAGCCGAGCGCACAAGGCGCCGTCCTCATCGGCGTCTTGCCGGCAAGCAGCACGGTTGAGGCGAGGAATGGCGATGGCGAAATCGTTTCGAGGGGTTGCGTTAGGTTTGTTGGCCGCAGTGAGATTTGCGCTGCGAACTGACGGGGCGGAGCTTTCTGCGCCAGACGGATGAACGCCGCCGTTCTCCGAGAATAAGTCCGCGCTGAAAACTGACCCATCCGCGTCCGCGCCCGCGGCGGGGTGCGAAGAGGGAAGAGCGAAGAGAGGAGGGGTGAGGAAAAAGTTTTTTTTCCGCACATTTCCGCACATTTCCGCACATTTACCCACGCCGTCCGATTTCATCCGGTGTTTGGGTGGCGATTGGGCGGAACTTCGGGTCTCCGTCCTGGCGAAACCTGACTGTGTCGCATTCATGCTGTTCATGACTGCTTATCCCGGTTCTCAACCGGCCGTATAGTTCGGCAGGCAGGATGCCTGCCCCACGCCGGCTAGCTATGCTAGCGAGAACCAGGATAGGCACAATTGGGGGCGGGAAGGCAAATGCTCCATTGGCTGTATTGGCTGTATTGGTTATTTCTTCGATCTCATTTCCGCTTTCCGCTTTTTTCGTCGTCCCGTGGTCCAGTCGTCCCGTAGTCCTGTAGTCCCGTAGTCCCGTATTCCCGTGCCCGCCTGCCCTCCACCGCCGCCTGCGCCCGCCGAGGCGCCTTGCTGCCGGTGCCGGCGGCTTGCCTGGGGCCTCCTGGCGCTTTGTGTTCTGGCCTCTGTCCTCTTCGTCTTCCGCGCCCCGGTGCTGACCGGCGCCGCGAAGGCCTGGATTGTTGATGAGCCTTTGTCCAAAGCGGACGCCATCGTGGTCCTGGGCGGCGGCGTGGAGAACCGCCCGTTCGCCGCAGCGCGTTTTTACCATCAGGGCCTGGCCCCGAAAATCCTCTTCATGGATGTCAGATTGAACCCCACGACAAGGCTGGGCCTGATTCCGCCCGAGGCAGACCTCACGCGCCAGGTGTTGTTGAAGCTGGAGGTCCCTGAATCGGACATGGTGGCTATCGGCGACAAGGTCGCCAGTACTTATGACGAATCCCGCGCCGTCCGGGCCTGGGTGGAGAAGTCCGGGGCCAAGACGCTAATCATCCCGGACGATCTGTTCCACACCCGGCGCGTGCGATGGCTATTCCGAAAGCAGCTTAAGGGCACCGGCGCCCGCGCTCTGGTCTCCGCCGTCGCGCCGGCGCTGGACCAATATGAAGCGACGAATTGGTGGCAGCACGAGGAGGGCCTCATTGCCTTCCAGAATGAGGTCGTGAAGCTGATGTACTATCACTTGAAGTACTGAGCAAGGGACTACGGGACTACGGGACTACCGGATTACCGGATTACCGGACTACGGGACCACGGGACTACGGGGAGGACAAGACCATGAGAGACTATACGAAAATTGAGGCTTGGAAGCTGGCGGATGATTTGACCGTAGCGATTTATGAGCGGACGCGAGGGTTTCCGCGAGAGGAGATTTACGGGCTGACAAGCCAGGTTCGGCGAGCGTCCTACTCTGTGCCGTCGAACATCGCAGAGGGGTCTGCCCGTTCAACGCAGCGCGACTATCCGCACTTTCTTTACATCGCGCGAGGTTCGTTGTCTGAAACGCAGTATTTCATGCATCCGGCGCATCGATTCGGTTACCTGACGGACGCAGAACATGGCCATTTGGCCGCTGACGCTAAGCGGGTGTTTGGCTGCCTGCATGGTCTGATCCAGGCGGTGGAAAAAGAAAGCGGCAAGTTTGCGAGGGTTGCTGCCTCCTTGACGAGCATGGTTGTGATATCCCTCGCAACCCTGGTCAGTCGTCCTGTGGTCCAGTAGTCCGTAGTCCCGTAGTCCCGTAGTCCCATGTCCCCCGAACTCATCATCGAGCCTGGCCGCGCCGAAAAGAACTACTGGGCCGACCTTTGGCGCTACCGTGAGTTGTTCTACTTCCTCGCCTGGCGGGACATTCTCGTGCGGTACAAGCAAACGGTCATCGGCATCGCCTGGGCCGTCGTCCGCCCCTTTGCGACCATGCTCGTCTTCACTTTCGTTTTTGGGCGCCTGGCGAAGCTGCCCTCTCCGCTCTCCATTCCCTACGCTCTCCTGGTTTTTGCGGCGATGCTGCCGTGGCAGTTCTTCTCGACCTCGCTCAGCGAATGCAGCAACAGCCTCATCGGCAACGCCAACCTCATCTCGAAAATCTACTTTCCGCGGCTCATCGTCCCCGCCGGCTCCGTCATCACGAGCTTTGTCGATTTCCTCATCACGCTGGCCCTCATGGCCCTGCTCATGCTCTGGTACCGCTTTCTCCCCGACTGGCACGTATTTCTGCTTTTTGCCTTCATGGCCTTAGCTTTCGCCGCCAGCTTCGGCGCCGGCCTCTGGCTCTGCGCCCTGAACGTCGAATACCGCGACTTCCGTTACATCGTGCCCTTCATCGTCCAATTCGGCCTTTACATCTCGCCGGTCGGCTTCAGCAGCAGCATCGTCCCCGAGAAATGGCGACTCCTCTACTCGCTGAACCCGATGGTCGGCGTCATCGACGGCTTTCGCTGGTGCCTCCTGCGCGGCCAAACGCCCCTGGACTGGACCTCGGTCCTGTTGTCCTGTGGTCTCGTGGTCCTGTTGTCCGCCTCCGGCATCTGGTACTTCCGAAAGATGGAAAAGACTTTTGCGGATGTGATCTGAGGCGACTACGGGACTACGGGACTACGGGACTACGGGACCACTGGACCACGAGACACCGGGACAACCGAAACACCGATTCACCGAAACACCGCCCCACCGCCTCAATGGGCGACACCGTCATCCAGGTCGAAAACCTGGGCAAGATGTACCGGATACGACACGGAGGCCAGGCCGACCGCCCGCGCTACACCGCCCTCCGCGACGTCCTGGCCGACCGGGCCAGGTCGGTAGTCCGCAGTCTTGTTGTCCCGTGGTCCCGTAGTCCTGTAGTCCAGTTGTCCCGTGGTCCCGTAGTCCCGCTGCTGCCGCCCGCCGCCCCACCGAAGCACCGAAACACCGAAACACCGGCCACTGCCCCGCGCGCGCCCCGTTGTCCCTTGCCGCCCGGGCGCCTGCGTTGTATAATTGAACAAAATGACGCTGACTGATTTTCCAGAAGTGCGCGCCCTATCGGCCCGGGAGAAGCTGCAATTGGTGGACGAACTCTGGGTGTCCCTGGGTCCGGAACTCGACGTTTTGGAAGTTTCCTCTGAGGAAGGGGGCGTGCTGGATGAGAGATGGGCGGCGTTTCTCAAGGACCCGGCTTCAGCACTCACTCTTGAACAATTCAAGGAGCAGTTGAAGACGCGCCGCACGTGAAGGAACTTCGCCTTCTGCCGGCGGTTCTGGAGGACACGGCGCAAGCGGCCCGGTGGTACGATGAAGCGGGATACGTTGGACTGGGCGAGCGTTTTTGGCAGTCTTCAACTCGACCCTTCCCTTAATCCAGCAGCAGGGTGAGATTTGCCGGCCGGTCTATAAGGATTTTCGGCGCATACTGCTCAACCCATTTCCATACGCTCTCTATTATAGATATCACGGCGACTGGGTCGTCGTGTCTCTGGTTATCCATGCCGCGCGCAATCCCAGACTGCACCGAAAGCTGCTCCGCGAAAGAGCATCCCGCCCGTAGCCCCGTAGTCCCGTCGTCCCGTGGCCCTGCCGCTGTCGCCCGCCGCCTCTGGTCCGTAGTCCGTAGTCCCGTAGTCCGTAGTCCCGTAGTCCCTTCCGGGACCGCTCCGCTCTGCGCCCTCCGCTCTTTGCTTTCAGATTTTGAAGGTTCGCGAAATCATCAAGCAGCTTGAGCAGGATGGCTGGTATCTTGACCGCACTCGACGCAGCCACCGCCAATACAAACACCGCCAAAAACCGGGGCTTGTCACCGTGGCGGGCAAACCTCACGATGACCTTGCGCCGGGCACGCAAAACAGTATCCTAAAACAGGCAGGATTCAAATGAACCGCTACCTGATCATCATCGAAGAAACCGCCACCGGGTACTCCGCTTACTCTCCGGATGTGCCGGGTTGTGTGGCCACCGGCCGCACGCGCGAGGAAGTCCAGCGGGAGATGCACGATGCGATTGAATTTCACCTGGATGGTTTGCGTTTGGCTGGAGAGCCGGTTCCACAGCCGCGATCCGAAGCCTCCTATTGCGAAGTGGCTGCCTAACCGCTCGACGCCCCGTCGTCCCGTCGTCCCGCTCTCCTCCCTCCTCGCCCCAATGAGCGATAGCGTAATAACGGTCGAAAACCTGGGCAAGATGTACCGGATACGACACGGAGGCCAGGCCGACCGCCCGCGCTACACCGCCCTCCGCGACGTCCTCGCCGACCGGGCCAAGTCGGTAGTCCGTAGTCTTGTTGTCCCGTGGTCCCGTAGTCCCGCTGCTGCCGCCCGCCGTACCTGGTCAGCAGCCCGGGGACAGAGGACAGAGGATGGAGGACGACGACTGGCGCTCTGGCCGCTTGAACCGCTGAAACAAGGGTGATAAAGTTGAGCTATGAGCAATCGTGAGTTGGTCATCGACCTGGTTACCAGGCTGCCGGAGGATACTCCCCTGGAGGAAATCGCGCGGCAGATTGACCTTCTGGCTGGTATCAAGACTGCTCGTGACCAGGCCAGGAGGGCAGAGGGGATTCCGGCTGAAGATGCGCGCAAACTAGTGGATACATGGGCGTCCCAGTAATCTTGACGCCCCAGTCTCAGCAGGACCTCGGGATTATCGTCCGGCGTATCGCCAAAGACAGCCCGGAGCGAGCCCGTGCCTTCGGGAACCTGTTGATTGACAAAGCACTTTCCATCGGACCGCTTCCCGAGAGGGGCCGAGTTGTCCCGGAGTTGAAGGATCCAAACGTGCGGGAAATAATTCACGGATCGTACCGGATCATATACGAGGTTTTTCGTGACCCCGGCGCTGTTTACGTGCTCCGATTCTGGCACGCCGCCCGCGGAGCACCCCAGATCTGATTTCTGCCCTCTGGCCGCCGACTACGGGACTACGGGACCACTGGAAAACCGGACTACGGGACTATGGGACTACGGGACTGCGGGACTGCGGGACTACGGGACCACTGGACCGCGAGACAACGGGACAACCGAAACACCGCCCCACCGCCCTACCGAAACACCGGAACACCGCCCCAATGAGCGATAGCGTAATAACGGTGGAAATGAACTATGAACGCTACAACCAGATCTATGAAAGCAACTCAGGGGCTGCGGGGCCTCCCCACCATTCCCGCCCCTCGCAAGTCTGGGCGCCGCGGCGAGCTCAAAGAGGTTGGGGCCTTCATCCGTTCCGTGGGTGGCAGGCCCATGAGTCGCTCCACCAAACAACGCCTGGCCAAAGCCGGGTGCAGCGGTCCTCCACAGGATTGATTCGAAGCAAGGTGGCCTCCGCCCTCCGCCCGCTTCCCCTCGTGTTGGCATACGGGCGACGGAATTGCTTTTTATCGCGCGGCCGGGTAAATTGAGCTTGCAATGAGTCTCGCAGAAATCGAAGCTGAACTGGAAAAACTGAGCTCGGAGGACCTGCGCCGGTTGGCGCTAAAGTCCTGGGCCGCATTCGTGGAGAAAGAAGGCTGCGCGGCAGGCGCCAGTGAATGCAGCGAGGACGACCCCCGCCTTCTCGCGGCGCTCGACCAAGCCATCGCAAATGCGAACTCGACCGCCGGCCAGGGACACTCGGCCAGCGCCGTCCGCGCCCGGCTCAACGAATGGACTTCAAGGTAATCTTCAAGGACACCTTCCTGGAGGACCTTGGACGAATCGTGAGGCTGGTTGCCGCCCACAATCCTGCGGCGGCGCGGAGGTTGGGCGAGTCCATCATTGAAACTTGTGAAGCCCTTCGCTTCTTCCCCGAGCGCTACCCTAAGGTCCGGCAACGCCCCGAGCTCAGGCGTTTTATCGTGAAGAAGCACTTCAAGACGTTTTATCGCGTGGACCATGACTGCCGAAGGGTCGAGATTCTGCGTTGCTGGGATGCCCGCCGAGAAGCCGATCCTGTCATGTAGTCCGCGGCCCCATAGTCCAGTTGTCCAAAAGTTGAAAGCTGAAAGTTGAAAATTCAAAACTGAAAGCTGAAAGCAGAAATGTGCGGCAAACTGAAATGAATTTCCGCTTTCCGCTTTCCCATTTTCAGCTTTTGCCTTGGTGCTTTCCGCTTTCCGCTTTCAACTTTCTCCTTTCTCCTTTTGATTGATGTCCTCCCCCGTCATCCAGGTCGAAAACCTCGGTAAGAAGTACCGCATCCGCCACCAGGAGGCGAACCGCCCGCGCTACACCGCCCTGCGCGACGTCCTCGCCGACCGGGCCAGGTCGGTAGTCCGTAGTCTTGTTGTCCCGTGGTCCCGTAGCCCCGTGGTTCCGTAGTCTTTAGATTTGACGCGCCTTGCCATCAAAAGATTACCGCATTTGGCTGAGCGAAACCGCCTATATCGCGGTGGAATTCGTTATGGTGCGAGGCGTTATCGTCTCCTTTGTCGTGCGCCTCATGCTTCTGGAAAGCGGGCATGAGTGGAACGTAGCGCGCTGGGACACGGCGCATGGCGAGCCCCACCTCGATGTTATGGGCAGACGACGCGGACTCCTGAGCAAGACATGGTATGTTGACGCGCCCGCCGACATCGTGCTCCGCAGGGCTGTGGACGATTTTAAGAGGCATTATGAAAGTTATATCCGTGACTATTTGCAAAACTAAGGGGCGGCGCAAGCTGCCTCCGCCCCCCAAAATCACCGGCCGCGAAAGGCCAATGACCGGACGCCAGTTGATCAAGTGGCTCAAGGCCCAAGGAGCCAAGCCTATGGATGCCCAGACCAAGCGCCGCCTGAAAGCCTCGGGCAATTGGGGGATGCCCGACGAATGACGCCGTCCAGGCAGGCGAGCCCCTCACCAGCCACCGACCACGGACCACGGGACTGCGGGACTGCGGGACGAGGACAGAGGACAGAGGGCGGGGGAATCACGGAACACCGAAGCACCGAAGCACCGAAACACCGTCCCACCGCCCCACCGCCCCAATGAGCGACACCGTCATCCAGGTCGAAAACCTGGGCAAGATGTACCGGATACGACACGGGGGCCAGGCCGACCGCCCGCGCTATACCGCCCTGCGCGACGTCCTCGCCGACCGGGCCAGGTCGGTAGTCCGCAGTCTTGTTGTCCCGTGGTCCCGTAGTCCCGCTGCTGCCGCCCGCCGCCTGTGGTCCGTAGTCCGTAGTCCCGTAGTCCGTAGTCCTTCTTCCAGTGGTCCCGTAGCCCCTTGGCCCGCTCTCCCCTCTTCGCTCTTCGCCCAGCGCGTTGCGCTTTGCCAGAGGCGGGATGGGATTGCCTTTTATCCCGCGGGCGGGTAAATTGAGCCTGCAGTGAGTTTTGCAGAATCGAAGGTGAACTGGAGTTCCAGATGAGCACACTGCCGGAAATTGAAGCCGCCGCCGAGGCCCTCCCGCAGGAGCAAAAGGAGAGATTATTCCGCTTTCTAGCCGCGCGCCTTCGTCCAAGTGTAAGGCTCGAGCGTGGGGCCAGGCTCGTCGACGGGCCAAATGGCACCCTCCTGCTGGAAGCTCCGCCAGGCGCGCCGCCCATGACCGCAGAGGCCGTTAAGGGGCTCCTTGAGGACTTCCCGTGAGCGGGTGGCTGCTTGACCAGGACCTGGCAGTGGCTGCGATCAAAGCGTGCCTGTGAGCGCGGGGCCGGCCCTCGATCATGAAGCGAATCATCTCAGTCATCGGCGCGCGGCCCCAGTTCGTCAAGGCTGCGGCAGTCAGCCCGGCCCTGGCCGCGGCCGGACTGGATGAGTACCTGGTCCACACGGGCCAGCATTACGACCGCCAGATGTCCGAGGTATTTTTCGAGGAGATGGGCCTTCGCCCGCCGGACCTGAACCTTAATGTTGGCTCAGGCAGCCAGGCCGCCCAGACCGGGGCGATGCTCTTGGGTTTGGAGCGGGCTATGTCGGAGCGGCAGCCGGACTGCGTTTTGGTATACGGGGATACCAACTCGACTCTGGCCGGCGCTCTGGCAGCGGCCAAGCTGCAGGTCCCTGTAGCCCACGTCGAGGCCGGGCTGCGCTCCTTCAACCGGAGGATGCCGGAGGAAATCAACCGGGTGGTGGCGGACGCCCTGGCAAGCTTCCTGTTCAGCCCGACCGAGACCGCCCGGCGGAACCTCGAACGCGAGGGCGTGCCGCCGGAGAAGATCTTCCTGACGGGCGACGTGATGTACGACGCCGTGTTGATGTTCCGCGAGCGGGCCGCCGCCGCGCCGGGCATCCTGGACCATCTCAAGATCAACGGCGGGTCTCCGTACGTCCTAGCCACGATCCATCGCGCCGAAAACACCGATGACCCGGAACGGCTGAAGACGATCCTGGCTGGACTGGCTAAAGTGACGAAGCATCTGCGCGTCATCCTGCCGCTGCATCCCCGCGCCCGGAGCCGTCTGGCCTCAGTGCCGGGCCTGCTGCTCGACGGAATCGAGGTGATCGAACCGGCCGGCTTCCTGGACATGCTGCGGCTGGAGATGCGCGCCCAAGTCATTGCCACGGACTCCGGTGGCGTCCAAAAGGAGGCATTCTTTCACCATGTCCCGTGCGTTACCCTCCGGGACGAAACCGAATGGGTAGAGTTGGTCGACCTGGGATGGAACAGGCTTATGCCGCCGCGCGACGCTGACCAGGTCGCCGAGGCCATCCTGGCCGCGCGCGGCACCGCCGGACGCGCCGCGACACCTTACGGCGACGGCACCGCCTCCAAACGCATTGCCCAGACCCTCTGCCAGCAGGGCCACTGAACTGCGGCTTCTTCGGAACCTTATGACTGAGAAAAAACTCGCCTTGGTTGGCGCCGGCTACTGGGGCAAGAACCTGGCCCGCAACTTCAGCGCCCTCGGCGCGCTCCACACCCTTTGCGACCGCGCGCAGGCCGCTCTCGATCAATACGGCGCAGAATACGCCGCCGTCCGCAAGACCACGCACTTCGAAGGGGTCCTGGCTGACAGAGAGATCACCCGGGTGGCCATAGCCGCCCCAGCGGCACTGCACTATGAGCTCGCCAAGGCCGCCCTGCTGGCGGGCAAAGACGTATTCGTGGAAAAACCGCTCTGCCTCGAAGCGGCGGAGGGCCAGGAACTGGTTGAATTAGCCGGGAGAGCGGGCCTCATCCTCATGGTCGGCCACCTCCTCCAATACCACCCCTGCATCCAGAAAATCCAGTCTCTGCTCGCCGAAGGCGAGCTGGGCAAGCTGCACTACGTCATCTCCAACCGGCTGAACCTGGGCAGAATCCGCCGCGAGGAAAATGCCCTCTGGAGTTTTGCGCCTCACGACATTTCAGTCATCCTTTCGCTGACCGGGAACCTCGTGCCGGAGCGGATCTCCTGCACGGGAGAATCCTACCTGACGAATGGCGTTCCAGATACGACGCTAACTGCGATGCGGTTTGCCGGCGGCGTGCGGGCGCACGTCTTCGTAAGTTGGTTGAACCCCTTCAAGGAGCAGAAACTCACCGTGGTAGGCTCGAATGGGATGGCTGTGTTCGACGACACGCGCCCCTGGAACGAAAAGCTGCTCTTGCATCGGCACTACCTGACCTGGACCAATGGCCAGGTTCCCACCCCGAACAAGAGCAGGGGCGAGACGGTCGCGCTCCCGGAATCCGAACCCTTGCGCAATGAGTGCGCGCACTTCCTGGAATGCTGCCGCGATCGCCTTACACCCCGGACCGATGGCCTCGAGGGGCTGCGCGTCCTCCAGGTGCTCCAGGCCGCCCAGCGAAGCCTCGACCGTGATGGTGAGCCAGCTTCTATTGCTCTCCGCTCTCCGCTCTCCGCTCTCCGCTCTCCGGCCTCCCACTACCACGCCCACCCCACCGCAGTCGTGGACGACGGCGCGCAGATCGGTAAGGGAACCAAGATCTGGCACTTCAGCCACATCATGAAGGGGGCCAAAATCGGGGAACGCTGCGTCCTCGGCCAGAATGTCAACGTGGATGGCGGCACCCTAATCGGGAACAACGTCAAAGTCCAAAACAACGTATCAATCTACACGGGAGTCGTGATTGAAGATGACGTGTTTCTCGGTCCGTCTTGTGTTTTGACGAACGTCTCAAATCCGAGATCTCAAATCAACCGCCATTCTCTGTACGAGAAGACGTTGATAAGGCGCGGCGCTACCATCGGGGCCAATGCCACTATTGTCTGCGGCGTGACGGTCGGCCGCTACGCCTTCGTCGGCGCGGGCGCAGTCGTCACGAAGGACGTTCCCGATTATGCGCTGGTGGTTGGCAACCCCGCCCGCAGGAAGGGCTGGATGAGCCGGCACGGCCATGTCCTGAGCGCGCCAGACAGTGATGGCGTGATGCGATGTCCGGAGGCCGGCCTTCGCTACCGCGAGCTTGAGGCGGGCACCCTGCGATGCCAGGACCTGGATGAAGACGCGCCTCTGCCTCCCTCTATGGCGATCGGAAAAGGGAAACACGGGGATTTCAAGACGGGAACTGCCAAGTCTCGTTAGCCCTGTTGCTCCCGACATTTGTGAACAGCAGCCATCATCGCCTCGCTCCCGCCTGAAATGCTCTCTGCACTCTCCACTTCAACCCTCCACTCTTCCCCATTCTTGCACCGATGAGCGACACCGTCATCCAGGTTGAAAACCTGGGCAAGATGTACCGGATTCGACGCGGAGGGCAGCCCCAGGCCGGCATGCGCTACACCGCCCTCCGCGACGTCCTCGCCGAACGGATGAAGTCCGTCGCCCGCCGCGTGTGGTTGGTGGCGAGGCGCCAGAAGCAGGAGGCCGGAGGACAGAGGACAGGGGACAGAGGTCAGAAGTCGGTCGAAGACTTCTGGGCGCTCCGCGATGTTAGTTTTGAGGTGCGGCAGGGCGAGGCCGTGGGCATCATCGGCCGGAACGGCGCCGGGAAGAGCACGCTCCTGAAAATCCTGAGCCGCATCACCGAGCCGACCGAAGGCCGGGTTCGGATCAAAGGCCGCGTCGCCAGCCTCTTGGAAGTGGGGACGGGGTTTCATCCCGAACTGACCGCGCGCGAGAACATCTTTCTCAATGGCGCGATTCTCGGCATGAGCAGGGCTGAGGTCAAAGCGAGGTTCGACGAAATCGTAGCCTTTGCGGAAGTGGAGAGGTTTCTGGACACGCCCGTCAAACGCTTCAGCAGTGGCATGTACGTGCGCCTGGCCTTCGCCGTGGCGGCGCATCTTGAACCCGAAATCCTGATCGTTGACGAGGTGCTGGCGGTGGGGGACGCGGAGTTCCAGAAGAAGTGCCTGGGGAAGATGCAATCTGTGGCGAGCAGGGGAGGGCGCACCGTCTTGTTCGTGAGCCACAATCTCTCGGCGATTCTCACCCTGTGCTCAACAGCCATGCTTTTAAAGGAAGGACGATCAGTCGCGATGGGACGCACCAAGGAGGTGTGTGATATTTACGTTGGGGGGATGCGCGACTCGGCCAGCAACAGGACCTTGGGAGTGTTTCTCCGTGAGATAGCGTTGCTGGATAGCGATGGGCGAGAGATCGGTACCCTTCCTGATGACAAGCCCCTCTTCTTCCGCTGTGGCATCTCGGTTCCCGAGGAGAAATGCCAGGTGTCGCTCATCCTGAGAGATGCGCGCCACAGCCCGATATGCGAGCTTTGCGAGTATTCCTATGTGCCGCCGCGGACAAACGGATGCAAGACAATGGTTATTGCGGAGGCCAGAGGTCTCCCGCTTCTCCCGGGACGCTATTCGGTCGACTTCTGGCTTGGCAATCGCTTCGGGCAAAGGATCGAGCACATCGAAGAGGCGATGGATTTCGACATCGTCGCGTCGCGACAGTCGGACAACCTGTTTGCTCTTCAGGGTCCGCTGAGGTGGCCGTCCACTTGGCGGACGGCTGCGAATTCCTAACGTGGGTCTAATTAGTGTGAAAAAGCCGCATCATCGGGAGCGTACGACCATCCTTGTCACCGGCGCTGGGGGCTTCATCGGGAGCCATGTGACTGAACTGCTACTTCACTCTGGCTATTCGGTTCGTGCGCTCGTACGCTACAGCAGCCGTGGTTCCTGGGGACACCTGTCCGCGATGGCGGATCGCTCGTGCCTCAGCCTCGACGTGCGGTTCGGCGATGTGGTTGACCCGTTCCTGGTGCGCGACCTTGTGCTGGGCTGCGACACCGTGCTCCACTTGGCTGCGCTCATCGGCATCCCTTATTCGTACGTTGCGCCAGCCTCTTACGTGGCCACCAATGTCACGGGCACTTTGAATATTCTGGAAGCCTGCCGTCAGGCCAGGACGGGGCGGGTTGTGGTCACCTCGACCAGCGAGGTCTACGGCACGGCACTCTACACACCTATCGATGAGAAACACCCGCTCCAAGGCCAGTCTCCTTATTCCGCGACCAAGATCGCCGGCGACAAGCTTGCTGAGGCATACTTCAGGAGCTTCGATTTACCAGTCGTCACACTTCGTCCGTTCAACACCTATGGCCCTCGCCAGTCTGCGCGCGCCGTTGTTCCCACCATCCTCACCCAGGCGCTGAGTGGCGCCGAAGAGATCGAGCTTGGAACCCTGAAACCCAAGCGGGATCTGACGTATGTGGAGGATACGGCAAGGGCCTTCCTGCTCGCGGCGACAACCCCGGGAATCGAGGGGGAGACAATTCACTTCGGCCAAGGCTCAGCACTTTCAATCGGCGAGCTGGCCAGGAAGTGCCTGCCTACGGTGGACAGCCGTGCGAGAATCGTTTCTGTGAGCGATCGCTTGCGCCCCGAGAAAAGCGAGGTGGGTCTGCTGCTGTGCGACGCAACGAAGGCGAAGAAAGTGCTTGGATGGGCGCCCGAGGTCACTTTGGAGGAAGGCTTAAGACGCACGGCCGAATACCTTAGGGATCATTTAAGTGAATACTGCGCGAAGGGCTACAACGTGTGAGAGAAGAACGGAAACTCAGGAAGGCTGCGGGCAGTGCCGCCGGGCTGCGCGCCGTTATCCTTGCAGGTGGCAGAGGCGTTCGTTTACGACCGTTCACGGTAAACTTCCCCAAGCCACTGGTCCCGCTGGGCGATAAGCCCGTCATAGAGATCCTTGTCCAGCGTCTGTTGGCCTTCGGCATCAACGATGTGACCCTGACCCTGGGTCACCTCGCCGAGCTCGTGAAAGCGTACTTTCAACACCGAAAAGACTTCACGAGACACTTCAAATTGCGCTACGTGGAGGAGGAGGAACCAACCGGAACGGCTGGCTCCCTCGCTTATGTCCGAGGGCTCGACCGCACTTTTCTCGTGATGAACGGGGATTTGCTGACCGACCTCGACCTCGGCGCACTGGTAGACTTTCACCGCCAGCAGAAAGCGCTTCTGACTATTGCCACGCACAAGCGGTCGGTCAAAATCGACCTTGGGGTGCTGGATTTCGATAAAGAGCACCTAATCACAGCATACCGAGAGAAGCCAGAGCATCATTATCATGTCAGCATGGGGGTGTACGTTTATGAACCGGCCGTGCTCCGCCATATTCCCAAGGGCAGTTATCTTGACTTTCCGGAACTTGTGCTGAAGTTGCTGGCTCAGGGTCAGCGCGTTTGCGCCTATCCGGCGGAGTGCCAGTGGCTTGATATTGGCCGGCCGGACGACTATGCGCGTGCCCAGGAGCTTTTCGCCGAAAACCGCGGCTCATTCGAACGTGTCTGACATGACGCCCACCCTCTTTTGAAATTCCTGATTTCAATTTTGCGCTTTCAGCTTTTGCCTTATGGCTTGGCACGTTCCACTGAGCGACCTTGACTACGGCCCCGAAGAGGAAGCCGCAGTTGTCCGCGTCCTCAGATCAAGGTGGCTTTCGATGGGCCCGGAAGTGCAGGCATTCGAGGAGCAGTTTGCCAAAATGCAGCGTGCCAAACACGCCTTCGCGGTTGCTAACGCGACGGCCGGGCTGCACTTAGCTTTTCTGAGCCTTGGACTTGGGCCGGGCGATGAAGTAATCCAACCCGCGCTAAATTTTGTGGCCGCCGCGAATATGACAGTGGCGGTGGGGGCAACCCCGGTGTTCGCCGACATTCTTAGCTTGTCGGAGCCAACGCTCGACCCGAAGCGTGTAGAGAGGCTCATCACGCGCCGCACGAAAGCCGTTGTTGTCATGCACTATGGTGGCAATCTGTGCCGGATGGCTAGCTTCGTGAATTTATGCAAAGAACGCGGCTTGGCGCTAATCGAGGACGCGTGTCATGCCGTCGGCGCAACGTATCAGGATCCGGAGCAGCGCCCGCCCGATGGGGTGATGGCTGGCAGCATTGGCGACATCAGCGCGTTCTCTTTTTTCGCTAATAAGAACCTGGCCGCCGGCGAGGGCGGCATGGTGGTTACAAACCGCGACGATGTAGCTGACCGTATCAAGCTGCTGCGTTCGCATGGCATGACGACGGTGACCTGGGATCGGCACCAGGGGCACGCGGCCAGCTACGATGTCCTCGCTAATGGTTATAATTATCGCCTGGACGAGCTTCATGCAGCCCTGGGCCGCGTCCAACTATCTAAACTTGCCGCCAACAACGAGCGCCGTCGCGAACTGGCGCGCCTTTACTGGGACCAGCTACGATGTTTGGAGGCGCAGGGCTGGATTTTGCCGTTTCGAGAGCGCCCCAAGCCGGATCCCAAACCGAGAGACGCCAGTTCTGCATGCCACCTTTTTATTCTCGTCGCGCCAGACTCTGAAAGGCGGCGGCGTTCTGCAGAAACGCTGAAAGCAGCAGGTGTGCAGACAAGCCTGCACTACCCCTGCATTCCCGACTTCAGCACGTTCGCACAGCATGGTGGAGCGGAATTGGAAATTAGCCGGGAATTTAGCGGTCGCGAGATTAGCCTTCCCATGTTTCCAGCTATGACCAAGGCCCAAGTGCAGGATGTCTGCAAGGTCACTCTGTGTGGAACTTGATACTGCTTGATCTCGCAGATACTAAAGTCTGGCCACCGTCCAGGCCGCATCATGGTGGTATCGGACTTCAACTCCATTCATGCCCGACGCCCTTTGCGGTGGGCCCAAGACCTCGGGTACAGCACACTCGCCGTAGCTCGAGAGAGGGTCCACGACCAGAACGGACTCAACTGCCCTGTGGTCGCTCACCCCAGGATTCGTGGTCGGCGGATGATGTGGCGGCTGCTTGGTGTGAAGGGCGGAGACCGCTTGCTGGAGTCCATCCAGCGCCGAAGGATACGTCAGATTCTTTGGCGGTGGAGGCCTGACGTGGTCCACTGCCACTGGGTCGATGAGGTTGCTTGGGCATTCGCCAGGGCCGGCGCGCGCAACTTGGTCATCACTGCGTGGGGATCTGACGTTAATCGATTCTTCGACTGTGCGCACCCGCCGGCAGCAAGGAGACAGGTAGCGGAAGCGCTACAGAAATGCGTTCTGCTGACAGGAGATGCCGAGGATATTCGCCTGAAGGCGGAACTTCTTGCGGGCCGGAAATTGAGCTGGCTTTTGTTCCCGCTTGGCATACGAGCTGAGCAGTTCCGCCGGGACCGCGAAGCCAAGCGCCAACAGTTTCGCCAGCGCTTCCGCATCCCCGAGGCCACCTTTCTCTTCGGAGATTTCCGCGCCTGGAGGCCCGACTATAGGCATGCCCAGATCCTGGAGGCCTTTGCGGGCGCGTGCAAGGCATGCGACTCGCCCCTCGGACTACTCATCAAGGTGTATTATCCCGACGGCGCTCCTCGCTACCATGATTTGCGCTCCCAGATTGAACTCCGGATTGCGGCGCTCCAATTGCAGGATCGCGTTTGGTGGGTACAAGGGCTTGAGAGCCGCGAACTGCCTTCAGCCTATGCTGCTGTTGACGCTGTTATCAATTGGCCTCAGCGCGACGCAATGCCTGTGACTTTCTTTGAAGCCGCCGCAGCCCGCCGGCCTGTGATTACCTGCTGGCACCCTGCTTATGACGTCCCTTTGGTTAGGGACAATTTCCTGGTAGTCCATGAACCCTGTATAGACAATCTTACGCAAGCGATGATCCGTGCCCGGGAGGGTGTTCGCGAAGGGAACCTGGAACGGAGCTTGATCGCAGCCGAGCTGGAGGTTGAGCAAACGTATAGCGAAACAGCAAGCGTCTTGCGCCTCAGCCAGATCTATGGCGGCCTGCTCAATGCATCTCCCAATGTTATGCCACCACCGGCCGCACTGTGCGGAGACGCACACTAGCATTTCGAGGGACATCCTGAATCCTGTGGAGGTTTGAGCTGCGACCTCGGACGCGGCGGCAACCCGTCATAAAAGCATGCTGAGAGGCGGGACATATCGTAGCGAGCAATGAGGATACTGTACCTTGCACCAGAATGGGGGCTTCGGCTCGGTATGACCGGGGGAGCGGGGACGCACATGCGTGGCACGATGAAGGGGTTTCGCTCCGCGGGCCACGAGGTCTTGCCCGCCATCGGTGGGGACCTGATGCAGCCATCAAGGACTGGCGGAGAGGCGCTGGCGCAGCACGGTGGGTGGCGACAGTCGTTTAAGCGGATGCTCCCTGACACGTTGCGCCTGCTGCTGCGGGACGGCCGGTACTATAAGCGCGGCCTTGCCCTGGCTTCCCGCACCCACCGTTTGGCGGCATGTTTTGAGCCGCACGTAATCTATGAACGTTCGGCGTACATGAGTGCGCCGGGCATCAAGTTGGCGCGAAGCTGGCGGATTCCGCTCTTTTTTGAGTCCGACGGTTGCATCGTTTCCACCTTCGCAGCGAGCTACGGTGCTGCGTGCGTCCCCCTGGCAGAGCTGCTTGAAAAACGCAAAGCCGCCTCCGCGGCGCGGATCGTTGTGATGTCGGCAAGCGCCATCCCGTACATCGCGAGCAAATACTTCCAGCCGAAGAAGAAATTCGTCGTCAAGTCGCTTGGTGTCGATCCAGAGGCATTTCATGTCGATCGAGGCGTAGCAAGACAATTGGCAGAGGAGCGTCGGTTGGAGGGACGGTTTGTTGTCGGCTTCGCGGCCGCACAGCTCCAGCGATATCACGGCTTGGACCTTCTTTTGCGGGCCGCAAAGCGTCTGCAGGAAAGTCACAAGGACATCTGCTTTTTTATAGTTGGCGGCGGAGCCCTCATGGAACAGCTTGTCCAGATGGCCAAAAGCGAAGGGCTGGCGAATTGCGTGTATGCGGGCTTGGTCGAGAAGGACATGATCGCGACCTACATGAGCCTTTTTGACGTTGGCGTAGTGCCAGATTGTGTGCCGCACATGTTTGGCATCAAGGTGCTGGAGTACGGCCTCCTTGGGCTTTGCCCATTGGCTCCTGATTATCCTGCGTTCAAGGGGTTGTTTGACTTCCATGGAAAGGAGCGAGTTTTGTTTAATGCCGGCGACGTGAACGCACTAGTTGAGAGAATCACTTGGCTCGCCGAGAACCCATCGGAAACCAATGCTCTTGGACAGGGGTGGCGTACTCAGGTGATGAGGCAGTTCAGGTGGGAAGAGACAGTAAAGCCGGTCCTGGAGGCGATGGAAGAGGAGCGGCTGCGGCGCCGATGAAGAGGGGGCGGCAAGCCGCCGCCGCTCCGGGTAACCGCATGTACAACGCTTGCGTGTCCGCGGTGGCGGGTTATTGCGCCGAGCATGCCCATCAGCGCGCATCTGGTTGTTGCCCTATGAGCGCCTGACCAGTCGGCGCGCAAGCGGGCCACACCCGTGAAAATCGTATACACAGTGGAGTGTTTTCCCGGTCGCGGGGGCATTCCGACCTGTTTGGATGAGCTTCTGCCGCGGCTGGCGGATGAAGGCCATATCATCAATGTAGTCAGTGCGAAACAGACAAGCGGCGTGACTACGCCGCCGCGCATCCACGTCCTCGCACTCCAGAGCCCGGGAGAGGTCGTCGCCTATCTCCGGGAGACGATGCCTGATATCGTACATGTGCATGAGTGGCCGGCTGGCGAGGTTTTGCAGGCCTTCGCCCACTCTGCGGTCCCACGCATTGTGGTTCACCATTATGCGTACAATTTCATCTGCCCTGGGCAGGACCTGTTCTGGCGGCGCCAGGGTAGGATTTGCGAGTTGAAGTGCGGGGCGCGATGCCTCTGGAATGCTTATGCGCGGCAATGCCAGCTCAGCCGGCGCCCCTCCGCGGTCCTGAAGGGATTGATCCGCGTCAGACGCAACCTGCGCTACGCGCAGCGAGCCGACCTCTTCATTGCTCTTTCCAACTATATAAAGGCCCGTCTGACAGAGGCGGGCCTGCCGGAACAGCGCATCGCGGTGTTGCATCCGTTTACTGGCATCGATCAAGACAAGGCGCTGCAACCTGTCGCTGGCCAAGTGGCGTTCATCGGACGCGTCGCCGAATCGAAGGGCCTCAATCTCCTCCTTGCGGCGCTGGAGCGGCTTGGCAGGACGGTTCCCTGGTCGCTCGTTGTGGCCGGTGACGGCTATTACATGCCGTTGGTGAAGAAGCGGGTGGTAGCCAGCAGTTTAGGCGATCGCATCCGGTTCGTCGGGTGGGTCAACGGCCAAGAGAAAGTTCGCCTGCTCCACGAGGCAGCGGTGGTGGCCATGCCCTCCATATGGGCCGAGGCCTTTGGCATCGTCGGAATCGAGGCCATGGCCTCCGGGCGGCCTGTGGTGGCCTTCGATGTTGGAGGCGTCCGGGATTGGCTCACGCACGGGGTTACGGGATTGCTGGCTCCGGCAGGGGACGTGGACGCACTGGCTCGAAACCTGGCAACGTTGTTGTCGGATACTGCGATGGCGGCAGAACTGGGCCGTGCTGGCCGAAAGAGCGTTGAAAGTCATTTCACAGGCGATGTCCACTCGGATCGGTTGTGTGATTTCTACGAGAAGATAATGAAGGGGACGCGGGGCGGCGCCGCGGTCTGAGGGATCATGCCTCCGTCCGTCGTATATATTTCGCATCAGTTTCCGGCGCTGACGGAGACGTTCACCTGCCGCGAGGTCCTTGAGTTGCGCCGGTGCGGCTTGGCGATCACAGTTGTTTCATTCAAACCTCCGGATCCGCTGGCCCGTGAGCGCCTGTCAAACATGGGGGACGCCCTGTACCTCACAAGCCTGGCCTCGTTCGCCGTTGGGCGGGGGCTGGTGTATTGCCTGGTGCGCCGTCCGAAGCTCGTCTTGGGCCTGGCCGTCCGTCTGCTATCGTGCCGCTATCGTTTCAATCCCGGGATAAGGTGGGTGCGGGGTTGGGCAGCGCTTCTCCGAG
>Ga0181524_10000650_pt1 | contig 41776 bp, 36 predicted proteins | sample PEATcosm2014_Bin_34_FD_119761 | JGI IMG/M metagenome (GOLD analysis project Ga0181524, IMG submission 119761) | Peatland microbial communities from MTU Mesocosm Facility, Houghton, MI, USA - PEATcosm2014_Bin05_60_metaG | ecosystem: Environmental > Terrestrial > Soil > Wetlands > Peat | place... | reverse complement strand
CCCGCGCCCCATCCTTTCGCCTTTTTTCTGGCGAAAGGGTGGGAAGCCACGAACCTCAACCCTCCAACCCTTTTCGCCCTTCCCCAGCCCAAAAAGCCCCGTGCCCCATCCTTTAGCCTTTTTCTGGCGAAAGGGTGGGAAGCCACGAACCTCAACCCTCCAACCCTTTTCGCCCTTCCCCAGCCCAAACAGCCCCGTGCCCCATCCTTTCGCCTTTATTCTGGCGAAAGGGTGGGAAGCCACGAACCTCAACCCTCCATGCCTTTCCGCGCTGCCCCACCCACAAAAGCCAAAGCCTCAGACCAACCCTACTTCGCCCCCGCCCCGCTTTCGCTCCACGACTCCACCGGCCCCAGCTTCAGCTCCTTCAATCCCGCCTCGATCTTCCCCTTGTCCCCCACCGCAATCACCAGCAGGTTCTCCGCATGAATGTAATTCGCCGCCGCCGCCTGCGCCTCAGCCGACGTTACGCCCTCGATCTCGGCCGGCAGCCTAGTGTAGTAGTCGATCGGCAATCCGTAGAGCCACAGATCGGCCAATTGCCCATTCACGCTGGAGGCGCTCTCAAATTCGCCCGGCAAGCTGCGAATGATCGAGTCCTTTGCCAGCCGCAGCTCCGCATCCGTCAGCGGCCTGGCGTGGATGCCGTCCAGCTCCTTGAACAACTGTTCCGCAGCCGGCGCGGTCACGTCCGACCTGACCTGCGCTCCCGCAATGAACGGACCCGTGCCGCGATAGAACCGGAAGAACGAAAACGCGCCGTACGTGTACCCGTGTTCTTCGCGCAGGTTCATGTTGATGCGCGAGGAGAACAGCCCGCCCAGCATGGTGTTCATCACCGTCACCGCCGCGTAGTCGGGCGAGTTCCGCTTCATGCCCACCCCAAACGTCAGCAGCGCCGTCTGCGGCGACCCCGGCTTGTCCACCAGCAGGATTTTGCGCTCCGGAGCCGCCGGAGCCTGCGGCACGCTGGCCGGCGCGGCGCTCGAATTCCATTTGCCGAAAGCCTCTTCCGCCAGCTTGCGCGCCTCGGCGGGCGTCACGTCCCCGGTCAACTCCAGCAGGCTGCTCTTCGGCCCGTAGTGGCCGGCATAAAAGCCCGCAATCTCCTCGCGCGTGATCGCGTGCAGCGAGGCCGCCGTCCCCAGCGCGTCGTACCCATAGGGGCTCGCCGCGCCGAACAGGTTCAGCGCTCCCGCGCGAAAGGCCAACTGGATCGGATTGTCCTGCTGTTGCAACAGCGAAGTCAGCCGGTTGGCGCGAATCCGTTCCAGATCCGCCGCCGGAAACGCCGGGTGCTCGGCCGAGTCCGCCAGCAGCTCCAGCCCCCGCCCAATGTGTCTTGATAGCAGCGACAGCCCCAGCTCCGCGCTGTCGGTATTACTCGACGAATACAGATCCGTCCCCAGCAGGCTGGCTTCGTTGGCAATCTCCTCCGCCGACCGCTTCGCCGTGCCCTCGGTCAGCAGCGCGGCCGTGATCCCCGCCAGGCCGGGGCGCTCGGGCGGGTTTCCTTCGCTACCCGCCAGGGTCAGCAGTTGCACTGAGACGATCGGCAGCTCGTGCCGCTCCACCAGGTAAACCGTCAGCCCATTCTGGAGCGTAAACACCGTGGGCTTGGGCAACACCAGCGCCCGCTCCGGGCCGGCCTTGGGAGGCGTTGCCCGCCACGTCTGCGCCGCCTCGAACTCCGCGGTGTGCTGCGGACTGATCTTCACGTTCGCGTCCGTGTCTTCCGGGCTGCGCGGCACATCGTTCAGCACCTTTTTGCCTGGAACTCCATACACCACCACCCGGTGATCCTTGCCCAGCGTCTCTTTGGCCATCTTCTGCACGCTGGCCGGCGTCACCGCGTCATAGCGCGCCAGGTCCTTGGGCAGGTACCCTGGGTCGCCCGTGTACTGGTTGTAATAGTTCAACTGGTCGGCGATCCCGCCAAACCCGCCCAGCCGCTGCAATCCTGAAATCAACTCGGTCTCTTCCTTGTTGCGCGCCCACTCCACCTCGGCAGCCGTGGGACCGGCGTCCGCGAACCCATCGATGATCTTCTCCGCCTCGGCTTCCAGCTTTTCCGGCGTCACTCCCGGCTTGGCGATCATCTGGCACTCGAAGGTGGATGTCAGCGCCAGCGAAAAGTTATAGCAGAAAGCGGATTGCGCGATCTGCTGCTTGTACACCAGCTCCCGGTACAGCCGGCTGGACTTGCCCGAGCCCAGAATGCGCGCGGACAAATCGCCTTCCGCGTCCCCAGGCGTGAACGCCGGCGCCGCAAGCCACGCCAGGATCACCTTCGGCAGTTGCACCGTGTCGGTAACCACCGTCCGCCGTTCCGCCGTGATCGCCGGCGTCACCACCGGCGTAACCGGCACCGCCGGACCCTCCGGAATCGGCCCGAAATACTTCTCGATCAGCGCCTTGATCGTCGCCGCATCATAGTCTCCCGCAATCGCCATGGTGGCGTTGTTGGGCGCGTAGTACTGCGTAAAGAACTCCCGGATATCGGCCAGCCGCGCAGCCTCGATATCGGCGTGCGAGCCCATCACGTCCGCGTAGTAAGGATGCGTCTTGGGAAACAGTTGGTGATAAGCCTCTTCATCCACGATCCCGTACGGCCGCCCCTCGCCTTGCCGCTTCTCGTTGCGCACCACGTCGCGCTGGTTGGTCAGCTTGGCCCGGTCCAGCGTGTCCAGCAGAAACCCCATCCGGTCGCTCTCCAGCCACAGAGCCGTCTCCAACTGGTTGGCGGGAACGGTCTCGAAGTAATTCGTCCGGTCGAACGACGTCGTGCCGTTGATGTCCGTCGCTCCCGCCGCCTCAAGATACTTGAAGTGCGCCTTCTCGCCCACGTGCTTCGACCCCTCGAACATCATGTGCTCGAACAGGTGCGCAAACCCCGTCCGCCCCGCGCGCTCCTTCACCGGACCCACGTGATACCAGATGTCCACCGCCACAATCGGCAGCTTGTGATCTTCGTGCAGCAGCACCTCCAGCCCGTTGCTCAGCTTGTAGCGCTCATAGCGAATCTCCGGCGCATGCGTCGATTGCTGCGCCTGAGCCTGTGGGGCCCCGGCTGCCTGCGCCGCGAGCGCGGCATAACTGGTTGGGTGGCAAAGGCTGAGCGCGGAAAGCATGAGTACGCCGTAAATGAATCTCATGGATGCGGGATCTCCTTGGGCTGGTTTCTGGTTTGCTGGGCCTTTCGGGCTGGTTTCTGGTTTGCCGGGCTTCGGCTTGAGCGGTACAGAGGTCGAATTCCGTGGGGCGACTCTGCGCCCCAAGGATAACTCAGTCCTCCCGGCCTAGGGCAATTACGTCAAACTCATTTCAACTGCACAAGCGGGTCTTGCCCGAAGCCGGAGGATTCCTTTTCCCCTAAAAACCGCCGCAACATTCAGAGCCATGCCGTGAAGTCAAAGGGATTGACTCGACCTCTCCCGCAATCGTTCGCGCATTCGCTCAAAAATCTCTCCGCCAAATGCCCTGACCCCATCACTTTGGGTGAATCACGCGCATAAGATTGCCCTGTCACACCCCCACGCAACAACTTCCCGGCGTAAGCTGGGTTCAAGCTGACAGAGAAGCGTGCGCCGCGCCTGCGGCCTCCAACCATCCCCGCAAGAACCTGAAGGGACAAGAGAAGTCAGGAGCCCCATCGATGGAACGACTCAGAGAATCGCTCGCCGTTCTTTTGTGCCTCATCCTCTCCATCCCTTCCGCCTCCGTATTGGCCGAGACCGCTCCACCTCCGGCAAACCAGACCACGAACCACTCCCCTGCCCGGCCCGCCTATCAAGCCGGCCAGCTGCGCGGCGACCAGCGCATTCTCCACGCCCTCAACCGCTTCACCTTCGGCCCCCGCCCCGGCGATCTGGAAGCCGTCCGCGCCATGGGTCTGGAGAAGTGGTTCGCCCGGCAGTTGCACCCCGAAGCCCTCGACCAGTCCGATCTCGCAGCCCGCCTCGCCCAGTTTCCCGCCATGCAATGGAGCCCGCAGGACCTGCTCTTCCGTCTGCCCAGCAACGCGGTAATTCGCCAGGCAGCCGACGGCAAAGGGCCCATCCCCGAAGGCGGCGCACTCCATGCCGTTTACGTCAACGAGATTGCCCGCTACCAGGTTCGCCAGCAGCAGAAAGAACAGCAAAAGCAGCAGCAGGCCTCCCTGTCCGCCAACGCCGCCATGCCCAGCCCATCCATGAACGCCCATGCCGAGAGCGGTCAGTCCATGAACGGCGACGCCGCAAGAATGGCCCTCGAACCGCCCCAACCCAACCCGGCCCAACCCGACTCAGCCCAGATGATCATGATCCCTGCCGCCGAAGCCCGTCCCGAGCAACCGACCCCTGACGAAGCCCAGATCGCGCGCATCCTGGCCCTCCCGCCCCAGCAGCGCGTTGCCCGTCTGGCCACCATGCAGCAGCCGGACTACGACAGCTTCCGCAAAGCCCTCAAACCCCCGCAGCGCGCCGCCCTCGCTGCCGGTCTCACGCCCGCCCAAAAGGAGGTCGTCGCCGCGCTCGAAAACCCTCAGCGCGTGGTCAACGAGGAACTCGCCGCTCAGCGCCTCACCCGCGACATCTACTCCAACGCCCAGCTCCAGGAAGTCATGACCGATTTCTGGCTCAATCACTTCAACGTCTACCTGCACAAGAACGACGAAACCCCTTACTACCTGGTCAGCTACGAGCGCGACGTCATTCGCCCCCGCGCTTTGGGCAAGTTCGAAGACCTGCTTGAGGCCACGGCGCACAGCCCGGCCATGCTCCTCTATCTCGATAACTCCAGCAGCATGGGCCCCGATTCGCCCGCCGCCGAGCGCAACAAGCTCAAGGAAGCGCGCAACCCCGGCAACCAGAAAAAAGCCCCCGAGGGCCTCAACGAAAACTACGCCCGCGAGCTCATGGAGCTGCACACCCTGGGCGTGAACGGCGGTTATACCCAGGCCGACGTCACCCAGGTGGCGCGCGTCTTCACCGGCTGGACCGTCGATCGCCCGCAGCGCGGCGGGGGATTCAAATTCGACGACAATCGCCACGAACCAGGCGCCAAGAAAGTCCTCGGCAAGAAGATCAAGGAGCACGGCGAGCAGGAAGGCCGCCAGCTACTGCACATGCTCGCCACGCGCCCCGCCACGGCCCGTTTCCTCTCCCGCAAGCTGGCCGTCCGCTTCGCCGGCGACGACCCTCCGCAGAGCCTCGTCGATCGCATGGCCAAGTCTTACCTTTCCAGCGGCGGCGACATCTCCGCCGTGCTCACCACTCTCTTCCACTCCCCCGAGTTCTGGTCCACCAACGCCTATCGCGCCAAGGTCAAAACCCCCATCGAGTTCGTCGTCTCCGCCGCCCGCGCCGGCAATGCTGCCACTGACAATCTGCAGCCGCTGGTCAACGCCCTCCGCGAAATGGGCATGCCCCTCTACGGCTCGGTCCCTCCCACCGGCTACAACTGGCAGTCTTCCACCTGGGTGAGCACCGGCGCCCTCGTCAACCGCATGAACTTCGCGCTCGCCTTGGCCGCCAACAAGCTCCCCGGCGTCTCCGTAACCTGGACGGCGCAACAGGATGGGAGCTACATGCCGGCCGGCATCGTTTCCAGTTCTGCGGCCGAAGAACAGCGTCTGGAATCCCTGCTCGTCGCCGGCGGCATAAGCGACTCCACCCGCGCCGCCCTCCTCGAGCAATTCCAAGCCCAGAGTGCGCAAAACGCGGCTCCGGTCATTCCAGTTTTGGCATCCGCCAAGCCAATAACTCCGGCTCAGGCCGCCGCCGCACTCGAAAAACAGGACCAACTGCTGGCCGGGCTATTGCTCGGCTCTCCGGAGTTTCAACGCCGGTAAGTCCATTGTAAGTAAGTTGTAAGTCCATTGTAAGTACGTCTCAGGTTAGTCGCAAGCGCTTTGTAAGTCTTCTCCAGGAGCGTGTTTCATAAACCTGCTTTGTGTCAGGGCACGACTTCAGTCGTGCCGAAAAGGGCCGGAAAGACGAAGGGTTTTAACCCCTGAGGGAATGCGAAGTCAAGAAGAAGAATTTGTATTCCCCACAACATAGGAAGGCACACCATGCAGACCAACCGGAGATTTTTCCTGCGCAACGGCGCTCTCGCCATCGCCGGCACCGCGGCCATCCCCAGCTTCCTCGTCCGCTCGGTACTGGCCCAAGCCTCCACCGCCCCCGCCCGCCGCCTCGTCGTCGTCTTCCAGCGCGGCGCGGCCGATGGCCTCAACATCGTCGTCCCCCACCGCGAGCAGAATTACTACTCCATGCGCCCCGGCATTGCCATTCCCCAGAACCAGGTCCTCGATCTCGACGGCTTCTTCGGCCTCCACCCCTCTTTGGCCGCCTTCAAGCCGCTCTACGAACAGGGCCATCTCGCCGTCATCCACGCCGCCGGCTCGCCCGATATGTCCCGCTCCCACTTCGATGCCCAGGACTTCATGGAATCCGGCACGCCCGGCGTCAAGAGCACCGAGGATGGCTGGCTCAACCGCGCCCTGCAATCGGAAGACCTCCGCCATCGCCGGCAGCACACCGCCTTTCGCGCCCTGGCCCTCGGCTCCCAGGTTCCGCGCACTCTGGCCGGCAAAATCCCCGCCATCGCCCTCTCCAGCGTCAACAACTTCGCCGTCGGCGGCTCCAACAAAGGACCAACTCCCTCACCGGCCGCCGCCGCCTTCGAGGCCATGTACGGAGAAAGCGGCGACAGCATCTTCCACGCCACCGGCGAAGAGACCTTCGCAGCCGTCAAAATGCTCCACGACGCCAATCCCGCCCAGTACAAGCCCGCCCCCGGCGTCGACTATCCCAACTCCGAATTCGGCAACAACATGAAGCAGATCGCCCAACTGCTCAAGTCCAACCTCGGCATTGAAGCTGCCTTCACCGACATCGGCGGCTGGGACACGCATCAGAACCAGGGCGGCGTCAACGGCCAGCTCGCCGACCGCCTGCGCGACTTCTCCTTGAGCATTGCCGCCTTCTGGCGCGATCTCGGCGACAGCGCGGAAAACGTCACCCTCGTCACCATGTCCGAGTTCGGCCGCACCGCCCGCCAGAACGGCACCGGCGGCACCGACCACGGCCACGCCAACGCCATGTTCGTCCTCGGCGGACCCGTCAAAGGCGGCAAGGTCTACGGCCGCTGGCCCGGCCTCGCCAACGAGCAGCTCAACGAAGGGCGCGACCTCGCCGTCACCACCGACTTCCGCCAGGTCCTCGGCGAAGCCGTCGCCAAAACCATCGGCGCCGCTAACCTGGAGCTAGTCTTCCCCGGCGCCCAACTCCACCCCGACCGCTTCCTGCGCCTCATCTAGGCTTCCATCCTCAACTCCCCTCCCCCATCCTCAACCAAAAAAACTGAAATCATTCCTCCAATGGTTTTCCATTTCCGTTAAGCTAAGGCTTGTTCAACGGAAAGCCCGATCCCATGCGCCCAGTTTTGACCCTTTTCGCCCTCGTCCTTGCCGCCATCGCCTTTCAAGCTCAAACCCCCGCCCCCAGCCCGGCTTCAACTCCGGTCCAAACCCCTGCCCAGCCAGACCCGCCCCACCGCGACTGGAAAGCCTCGTGGATCACCCACCCCACGGCCCCTTTGCGCGAGCCCGTGGCGCTCCACTTCCGCCGCACCCTTACGCTTTCCGCCGTTCCCGCCACCTACGTCGTCCGCGTCAGCGCCGACAACCGCTTCATCCTCTACGTCAACGGCCACCGCGCCGGCGACGGCCCCGCCCGCGGCGATCTGGCTCATTGGCGCTACCAGCGCTTCGATCTCGCGCCCCTGCTTCAGCCGGGGAAAAACCTGATCACCGCAACCGTCTGGAACTTCGGCGTCTACGCGCCGGTCGCCCAGATGACAGACCGCACCGCCTTTCTGCTCGAAAGCGAGGCAGCCGGCGACGCGTCCATCAGCACGCCGAAGGACTGGTTCGTCGAAATCGAGCCCGGCCAGCGCCCGTTGTCGCGTCCCAAAAATGGGTCCTGGGAGTACATGGCTTCCGGCCCCGGCGAGGAGATCAACGCCGCGCTCTACGACTGGAACTGGCAGACGCCCGCAGCCGCCGGCTCGGGATGGCTCCCCGCCGCCTCGCCCATCCGCGAGAGCATCTTCGAAGACATCGGCAGAGCCCACTCCGCCGACACCGAAGCCGACAACCCCTGGGGCCTGATCCCGGATGAGCTTCCGCACACGGAGTACGCGCCCACCAGTCCCGGTGATATTGTGCGGCTTGATATGATCGGTGCGGAGCAGCCGGGCTTGAGCCGCTTTCCGAGCGCGCCCGTAACCCTCGCGCCCGGAATCCAAATCCACATCCTGCTCGACCGCAAAACCCTCACCACCGCCTATCCCCAGTTGACCGTCTCCGGCGGCAAAGGCGCCAAAATCACTCTCACCTACGCCGAAGCCCTCTACGACAAGGATCAGCACAAGGGCGACCGCGACGATGTCGGCGACCGCAAAGCCATCGGCATCACCGACAGTTTTCTTCCCGACGGCGGCCAACATCGCACCTTCGAGCCCCTCTGGTGGCGCACCTGGCGCTATCTCGACCTCGACATTCAGACCGGCGCCGACCCCATCACCCTCGAATCCCTCACCGCCCAGTTCACCGCCTACCCCTTTCAGGAACGCGCCACCTTCAACTCCCCCGACCCCGGCCTGGCCAAAATCTGGGAGATCAGTTGGCGCACCGCCCGCCTCGACGCCCATGAAACCTACATGGACACGCCCTACTACGAGCAGCTCCAATACGTCGGCGACACTCGCATCCAGGCTCTCATCTCCTACACCGTAGCCGGCGACGACCGCCTTGCCCGCCAGGCGCTCCAGGCCTTCGACCTCTCCCGCGTTCCGGAAGGAATTACCCGCAGCCGCTACCCCAGTTCCCTGCCGCAATCCATCCCCACCTTCTCGCTGCTTTATGTGGGCATGCTCCACGACTACTGGCTCTACCGCCCCGACGACGGCGGCTTCGCCCGCTCGCTGCTTCCCGGAACCCGCACCGTGCTCAGCTGGTTTGGCGGCTACGAGGATTCGGATGGCCTGCTGCACCATCTCCCCTGGTGGAGCTTCATTGACTGGGTCGGTGACAAGCAGGAGATCCCCACCTACGACGCCCACGGCGAATCCTGCGTCACGACGCTCGAATACCTCGGCGCCCTCGGCGAAGCCGCCGATCTCGAAAAGGCCCTCGGCGACCCGCTCCTCGCCACTCGTTATCAGTCTCGCGCCGCCCACGTCCGCGCCGGCCTCTACGACAAATGCTGGTCCGCCTCGCGCGGACTCATCGCCGACACCCCCGACCAGAAGAACTTCAGCCAGCAAGCCAACATCCTCGCCGTCCTCTACGACGTCATCCCCAAAGACCGCCGGCAGGAGGTCCTGCGCCAGATGCTGGCCATCGACCCCGGCACCACCCCCGACGGCACCCTCAGCGCCTCCTACTACTTCCGCTTCTACCTTGCCCGCGCCCTGGACCACGCCGGCCTTGCGGACCAATACCTGCCTTCCATCGACCCCTGGCGCAAACTCCTCGCCCTTCACTTCAGCACCTGGCCTGAAGTCCCAGGAAACACCCGCTCTGACTCCCACGCCTGGAGCGCCCATCCCATCTACGACCTGCTCACCCTGGTAGCCGGCATCGAGCCCGCCAGCCCCGGCTTTGCCACCGTCCGCATCGCGCCTCACCTGGGCACTCTACCCTCCCTCACCGCCACCTACCCGCATCCCCAGGGCACAATCACGGTCGAATATCAGCGCCAGGGAGCCGGTCTGAACGCATCCATCACCCTGCCCGGCAAACTCACCGGCACCTTCGTCCTCAACGGCAAAACCTGGCCCCTCAATCCCGGACTCAACCACATGCAGGCCCCCTGACAGTCCGTCCCTCGTTTCGACCCCGGCGGCCAGGAGAGGTCGCTGGGAACCCGATTTCTTGACCGAAAACTCAATCACCCGTAGGCATTCTGTATTCCATAACTGGAAAATCGATGTATTAGAGGGGAAACACTGTTTCCCATTTGCAGAAAACGTGTTACAACTCCAACATGGCAAAGGGAAAGCTTTCTACGCCGCCAGCACACGTCAACCTCAGGATGCTCGCCGAGCACCTGGAGCTTTCGCCAACCACCGTCTCTCTGGTCCTGAATAACTCCCCCTCCGCCAAGTCCATCCCCCAGGAGACCCGCAATCGGGTCATCGAAGCAGCCGCCCGGCTCAATTACCGCCCCAACTACTTCGCCCGTTCCCTGCGCCAGAGCCGCTCCATGAGCGTCGGCGTCCTCGCCCCCGACCTCAGCGAAGGTTACTTCACCCGCGTCATGAGCGGCGTCGTCCAGGAGCTCACCGCCGCCCACTACTTCTACTTCACCGCCTGCCACGATTGGAAGCGCGACCTCATCGAAAAATACCCGCGCATGTTGGTCGAGCGCGCCGTCGATGGCTTTCTGCTCCTCAACACCCCGGCCGACCGCATTGCTGTCCCCGTTCCCGTCGTCGCCATCTCTGCCCACAGCGTGGTTGAAAACGTAACCAACATCGTCCTCGACCATCACCTCGCCGTCGAGCAGGCTCTCACTCACCTCTACGCGCTCGGCCATCGCCGCATCGCCTACATGCGCGGCCCCCACGCCATCCCCGATTCCGACTTCCGCTGGGAAGCAATCCAGCAGGTAGCCAGGGAAATCAATCTCAGGATCGACCCCGCCCTCGCCATCCGCATCGACTCCGCCGGCTGGTCCATGAAGGACAATTACCACCCCATGGCCCCCGAGATCGGCTACAAACCCATGCGGGCACTACTGGAAAAAACCCGCGACTTCACCGCCATCTTCTGCTTCAACGACATTGCCGCCATCGGCGCCATCCGCGCCCTCAAGGACGCCGGCCTCTCCGTCCCCGGAGACGTCTCCGTGGTCGGCTTCGACGATATCCAGTCCGCCGCCTACTCCACGCCCTCGCTCACCACCGTCCGCCAGCCCCTCCTGGAGATGGGCCGCCGCGGCGCCCAGATCCTGCTCGAACGCATCGCCCACCGCGAAAACGAATACCCCTCCGAGATCGTCATGGCCCCCGAATTCGTCATCCGCGAGTCCACCGGCCCTGCTTCCGCAAGCTGCAAGGAATGAAGATCAAGAAACTGATTCGCAAGGTTAGCCGCAGAGGGACTCCAGCCAGCGGCTGATATAAACCTGCGCGTGTGCTTCGCCGCAATAGTGCCGCGCGTGGGGCGCATTGGCAGCTTCTTTCGTCCATTTGAAAACCGTCAGTTGCGCGTCGCTGCAGTGGATCGCAATCCACCGCACCGGATTGTCGCTCTCGGTTCCGCAAATCTCACATCGATAAATCGTATCGATCATCGCCCGCCCCCCAAAGCAACTCTCGTTCCATTCACCATTGCCAACGCCCTGCTAGCTCCGCCAACTCCGCTAACCGCGCTAACTCCGCTATTCCAGCATCTGCAAATCCAGCGGCTCCACCAACAAACAATCCATCGTGCGGATGCTTTCGAGCGCCCTCTTCAGCGCCGAGCTCTTGCACGGCTCCACCGTCACCACAAACGGCAGCGCATCCTGCGGATACCCCGGCTTCTGCACGATCGCTCGAATATTGATCCGCTCCCTGGCCAGCGCCCCGGTAATCTCCGCCACAATCCCCGGCCGGTCCCTCACCAGGAACCGTATGTAATGCGGAACCTCAAACTCCCCGCCCACCTGCGCCGGCGCCGCCGGAATCTCCACCCGCCGCGATCCGTGCGCCAGCGCCAGCAGGTCGCTCACCACCGCCACCGCCGTCGGATGTCCGCCTGCCCCGCGCCCTGAGAACACCACGTCCCCGCCGTAGTGCCCGGTCGCGATCACCATGTTTTCCGTGCCCCGCGACCACGCCAGGGGCGAACGCACTGCCACCAGCATCGGTCCCACGGTCGCCGCCAGCCGCCCATCCGACCGCTCCGCCCGCGCCACCTGTCGGATCGTGCATCCCAGGTCCCGCGCATAGCTGAAGTCCACAGCCGTAATGGTCTCGATCGACTGCGGCACAATCTCCTCCGGATCCACCTCCGCCCGCAGCGCCAGCCGCATCAGGATCGCCAGCTTGGCCCGCGCGTCAAATCCTCCCACATCCTCCGTCGGGTCCGCCTCCGCATACCCCCTGGCCTGCGCCTCGGCCAACACCGTCGCATACTCCGCCCCATCCTCCATCTTGCTCAGGATGAAGTTGCACGTCCCGTTCAAAATCCCTTCAATGCGCTCGATCCTGTCCCCGGCCAGCCCCTGCTCCAGCCCCGGAATCACCGGGATCCCCCCCGCCACCGCCGCGCCATACTTCAGGTGTCCGCCCCTGGCCGCCGCCAGCCGCTCCAGTTCCACGCCGTGGTAGGCAATCAGCTTCTTGTTCGCCGTCACCACGCTCTTGCCCGCTTCCAGCGCCCTCCTCACCCAGCCGCCCGCCGGTTCAAGCCCCCCGGCCAGCTCCACCACCACGTCCACATCCGAGCTCAGCACCGCGTCCGCATCCTCGCTCCACTCCACGCTCTTGGGCGTCCAGTCCACCCTCTTGCGCTCCACCCCGCGGTTGAACACGTGCGTCAGTTCCAGCCCCTGCGGCTTCGACTCCACCAGAATCCGCGCCACCGAATTGGCCACCGTCCCAAATCCAAACAGCGCAATCCGCAGCGGCCGCCGCGGGTGGGATCCGACGCGCGACTCCTGCGCGGCCTGGGAAGAAACCTCTTTGGGCGATACAGACACATTCACTTCAGACACCGGCTTTTCCTCTTATTCTCTGCATCAAGAACCGAATAACCCGATGATACCTGACCGAATCGCACTGACTAACCGAAGCCCACTTTGAGCCAAGGGCCTGGGTGCCCCATCCTTGCGATTTTTTCTACCGCAAGGGTGGGATTCCACGAACTCATGTAACATGAATCCCAGATGCGGCGCGCCCTTTCCATCTTCCTCGTTTTCTTCTTCGCCCTCGGCCCCTTTACGGCCGCGCTCGGAGCCGCCGACGACGCGCGTCTGCCCCCCTGCTGCCGCCGCCACGGCGCCCACCACTGTGCCATGTCCCTGCGCAGGTCCGCCATGATGGCCCAGGCCGCATCCGGCAAACCCATCTTAACCGCCCCCTCCACCTGCCCCTGTTTCCCCGGTTACGCCGCCGCGCCCACAACGTCCACTCTTGCGCAGGCCGCCTCCCCTGCCTGCCTGCCCGCTCTGCTCGCGCAACCCCACTCGCCCGCCGGGGCCCGCGCCGCCGCCCGCCTCAGCCAGATCCGCACCCGCGCCGGCCGCGGTCCTCCCGCCTCAATCCTCGCCTGAGAATCCCCTTCAAGGACAGCCCCTTCCTTTGCCTGCTTTTTGCAGGCCAAGGGTCCATGTCTGCCGGCTCGCTCTGCGCTTGAGCCGCATCACTCCCGGAGGTCCCTTCTCTCATGCGCCGTCTTTATTCTCTTGCCGCAGCCCTGTGGCTGGCCGCCTCCATCCCCGCGCAGGCCACCGTCTTCGCCACCGTCCACGGCGTAGTCCACGATTCCCAGCATCGCCCCATCGCCGGCGCCGACGTCACCCTCCTGGCCGCCGATTCCACCTTCACCCTCCACGCCAAAACCACCTCCGAGGGCGACTTTGAACTCCCCCAAGTCCCCATCGGCGTCTATCGCCTGGAAATCAAAGCCCCCGGCTTCGCCGCCGTCTCCCAGCCAGTGACCGTCGCCTCCGGCACCAACCCCCTCCTGCACATTCTGCTCCCCGTAGCCCCCGCAACGCAGACCGTCGTCGTCCAGGGATTGGAAGCTTCCCTTTCTGCCTCCGATTCCGTAACCCCCACCACCCTCATCACCCGCGCCGACATCGAACTGACCCCCGGCGCCGACCGCACCATCGGCATGGAGATGATCACCGACTACGTCCCCGGCGCCTACATGACTCACGATATGCTGCACATGCGCGGCGGGCATCAGACATCGTGGCTCATCGACGGCGTCGCCATTCCCAACACCAAAATCGCCGCAAATGTCGGCCCACAGATCGACCCCAAGGACATCGACTCCCTGGAAACGCAGCGCGGCAGCTATGACGCCGAAATAGGCGACCGCACCTACGGCGTCTTCAACGTCCTGCCCCGCAACGGCTTCGAGCGCAGCCGCGACGGCGAACTCCTCGTCTCCGCCGGCAACCTCTATACCGGCGAAGCCCAACTCTCCCTCGGCGACCACTCCGCCGCAACCGCCTGGTACACCAGCCTCACGGGCTCCCGCTCCAACTACGGCCTGGCCACGCCCGTCGCCGACCTCTACCACGACGCCACAAACTCCCAGAGCGGCTTTCTCTCCCTCATCCGCAACCAGACCCCCAAAGACCAGCTCCGCATCAACGCCCAATACCGCCAGGACTACTTTGACGTCCCCTACGATCCCAGCCTGACAGACTGGCAGGCGCTCAGCAATTATTACAACTCCTATGGGTTGCGCGACGCCCAAACCGAGCGCGACTCCTTCGTCATCGCCAACTGGGTCCACACCTTCTCGCCCAAGGCGCTGATCTCCGCCGCGCCCTTCTACCACTTCAACCAGGCTGACTATGACTCACTCCCAACGAACACTCCCGTCGCCACCACCTGGCATCAGGGCTCGAACTATGTGGGCGGCCAGGCCGATGCCCATCTTGACGCGGGGCCGAACAGCTTCTCCGCCGGCGTCTACACCTTCTACCAGGCAGAGAGCGACCTGTTCGGCGTGTTGATCAACGACCCCAGCCTCAACGCAGCATCGCAACCCAACGCCGGGGCCAACGCCAGCGCCGCGCTGGGCGAGTTCTACCTCTCCGACCACCTGCGACTGGGCCGCTACGTCACGCTGCTCGGCGGCGAGCGCTTCTCCTTCTACCATGGCGGATTAGACGAGTCCGCGACCTATCCCCGCATCGGCGCAACCGTCGAAATTTCCCGTCTCCACTGGGTCCTGCGCGGCTTTTACGGCCACTTCTTCCAGCCTGCGCCTCTTGAAACCGTCTCCAACTCCGTCCTCAACTACGCCTCCAGCCTACCCTCCGGCGAAAACACCTTCACTCCCATTCCCTCCGAGCGCGACGAAGAGCACCAGTTCGGAATTCAGATTCCGTATAAGGGCTGGCTCCTCGACGTAGCCACGGTCAAAGACCGCGTCAACAACTTCCTTGACCACTCCAACCTCGGCGAATCCAACATGTACTTCCCCATCGCCGTCAACGGAGCCCTGGTCCGCGCCTGGGAACTCACTCTCCGCTCCCCGCAACTGGCTCACGCCGGCCAGTTCCACGTGACGTACTCCAACCAGATCGCCCAGCAGCGCGGCGCCATCATCGGCGGCTTTACCTGCGCCAACCCCGACGATCCGGCCTGCGCCAACGGCGGCTTCCACTACATCTCCCTCGATCACGACCAGCGCGACACGCTGAACGCCGGCTTTACATCCAATCTGCCCCTCCACACCTGGTTTTCAACCAACGTTTACTACGGCTCCGGGTTCTCCAACGGCCTGGCCTGCGCGGATCCATCCACCTGCCCCAATAACGGCCCCTACGACGGCCCCTATCTCCCCGTCCACACCACCTTCGACGCCTCCGCCGGCCACGCGCTCGGCGAGCGCTGGAAGCTCGCCGTCAATGTGGTCAACGTCACCAGCCACCGCATCCTGCTCGACAACTCCATCACCATCGGCGGCTTCCACTTCAACGATCCACGCATGTTCTCCGCCGAACTCCGCTACCGCTTCCACTTCTAACGGTCCCTGGGAGGCCACAATAGCGGGTGCCCCACAATAGCGGCTGCCCGACAATAGCGGGTGCCCGACAATAGCGGGTGCCCGACAATAGCGGGTGCCCCACCCTCGCGGCGTCTTTGTTTTTGCCGCTAGGGTGGGATAGCTCCACCTATCTACAGCTCTTTATTCTGGCTTCTTATCGGGCACTTTATAACGGGCCCTCTCCGCAGGAAATTCGTTTGCAGATTTTATTCCCCAATCGGCTAAGATAAAAATCCATGGCCACCGTCTTCGAGAAACTCAACCTCAAGGATCACCAGGAAATCCTCATCCTGCATGCTCCCGAGAGCTTCGAAAAAGAGCTCTCATGCCTGCCCGTGACCACCATCCATCGCTACCTCGAGTCCCTCCCCGAGATCCGCTTCTCCCTCGCCTTCGTCACCCGCCAGGCCGAAGTCGACTCGCTCGCCCCCAAAATCGCCGCCCTCGCCAAAGGCGACGCCATCGTATGGTTCGCCTATCCCAAGGGAACATCGAAGAAATACAAATGTGATTTCAATCGCGACACCGGCTGGGCCGCTCTCAAATCCGCGGGCTTTGAAACCGTCCGCGCCGTGGCCATCGACGAAGACTGGACCGCCCTCCGCTTCCGCCGCGTCGAGTTCATCAAATCGCGGTAGTATCGGAGCGGATTACGGTTTGTATTGTTGCTCAAATCGGGAGATGTTTGGTGGGCTGACCTGGAGGAGCACGACATGCCAATTACGTATTACCACGTTGATGCATTCACGGATGAGCTCTTTCGAGGTAACCCGGCGGGGGTCTGCATCCTTTCCGCTTTTCTCGCGGATAGCGTCATGCAGAACATTGCGGCGGAGAACAGGCACAGCGAGACAGCCTTTGTTGTTCCTCGCGCGGACGGTGATTTCGACTTGCGCTGGTTTACACCCGAAGTCGAGGACGACCTATGCGGGCACGCGACCCTGGCATCCGCCTATGTGCTCGCGCTGCGGAAGCACAACGTGTGGCCGGTTCGCTTCCACACCCGCAGCGGCATGTTGACCGTCGCTCAGGAACAAGACGGCTTTGAAATGGACTTTCCCGCCAGGCCACCCCAACCCTGTGAGACGCCAGCCGGCCTCTTGCCAGCCCTGGGTTTGAAAGCGGCGCTGGTCATGAAATCGCGCGATTACCTCGTGGTGGTGGATCAGGCTGAGCAAGTGCGAGCGCTCTCGCCCGATTTTGCCCACCTTGCAAAAATTGATATCGGGATCGGCGGAACGATTGTTACCGCTCCCGGCGAGGGTGGCGTGGATTACGTGTGCCGATTGTTTGCGCCGTCGGTCGGCATCGATGAGGACCCCGCAACCGGCTCGATACACTGCACACTGGCTCCATATTGGGCGGAGCGGCTGGGTAAGGACACGTTGCGTGCGCAACAACTCAGTGTCCGCGGTGGAACCATGCGGTGCACAATCGGCGGCGATCGCGTGAAGATCGCGGGCTGCGCACGCTTGTACCTTCACGGCACGCTCGAACTCTAAAGCGTCTGCCTCCAGAGCGAGAACCTGACACGCACTCCTGCCAACGAATTCGTGGCAATTTGCTCTTAAAGAGGCGACGAGGTTTTTGGCGACGGCCGGAAGATAGCACAGAAATCCAGAAGTTTCACTATATTATTCAATCCTCAATAAGTTGCTGGCTCGCCAACTTCGCTAACCGCGCCAACTCCGCTACACCACAAACAGCCCCGGCAACGCTTCCCCAGCCTTCCCCTCCACCACATGCGTAAACGCCGAAGCGTTCAGCGGTTTCTCCGGCCCCACATACACTGTGCGCGCCCCGCCCTGTCGCGCCCAATGCACAAAGTTCGCCGCCGGATATACTGACCCCGAAGTCCCCACCACCACCATCAGCGTGGCCTTCCGGATCTCCTCCTGAATCCGCTCCATCTCCAGCGGAATCTCGCCAAAGAACACAATGTGCGGCCGCAGCCGTCCGCCGCACGCACACCGCCCCACCTCGCTCAGGCTTTTGTAAATCGCCCGATCCTCCACCGGCGCCCGTCCGCACTCCCGCTCGCACCGCGCCTTGGCCAGCTCCCCGTGCATGTGCACCAGCCGCACCGAGCCCGCCCGCTCGTGCAGATCGTCCACATTCTGCGTACACAGAAAGAACCGCTCGCCCAGCCGCCCCTCAAGCTCCGCCAGCGCAACATGCGCCGGATTCGGCTCCGCCTTCGCGCCCTGCGCCCGCCGCGCCGAATAGAACTCCCACACCAGAGCCGGATTCCGCTGCCAAGCCTCCGGCGTGCACACATCCTCGATGCTATGCCCCGCCCACAGCCCGTCCGAGGCGCGAAAGGTGGGCAGCCCGCTCTCCGCGCTGATCCCCGCCCCGGTCAGCACAAACACCCGATCATCAGACGCAATGGAAATCGTGGTCATGGTCTAGTGTTCGACGGAAAAACGGTTCGGGCCAACGCACGGTTGAGGCTGAGTTGCGGACTCAATGCAGGGCTCGCTCCAAATGCCTGGAACACCCTCGAGTACGTATAGCTGGTCGCCCCCGTGATAGAAACTAACCTCTTTCACGATTGCAGCCGCCCCCGCAAACTTCATCTGTTCTGCCTCAAGCTTGTGATGATAGTTCCAGTTTCGCGCGAAGATCTCCAACGCGCCCCTTGAGATCACCCGCACCTTCGATCCCTTCGGAAATGTCGCTTTGTAGAGTACTCCCATTTCCATTCCTCACTGCGGATTCGCCGACGGAATGTTGGCGGATCAATCCGAGGGGCACACGCTGTTCCCTGTTCCCTGTTCCCTGTTCCCTGTTCCCTGCTTTTTCACGGCTCCAGCAGAATCTTCCCCGTAGTCTTCCGCCCCTCAAGGTCCTTCTGCGCCTGCGCCGCCTCGGCCAGCGGATACACATATTCGGTGCGCAGCTTCAATTTGCCTTTGGCCGCCCAACCCAGCACGTCCCCCGCGCGCCATTCCAGCTCCGCCCTTGTCGCAATGTAGTGCCACAGCGTCGGCCGCGTAACGAACAGCGACCCCTTCCCGCTGAGGTGGATCAGGTCGAACGGCGGCACCGGCCCGCTGGACGCGCCAAAAAGCGCCAGCAGCCCGCGCGGACGCAGGCAGTCCAGGCTCCGCTCGAAAGTCGTCTTGCCCACCGAGTCGTACACCACGTCCACACCCTTGCCGCCCGTCAGCCGCTTCACCTCCGCCTCAAAATCCTTCTCGGTGTAAAGGATCACATCCGAAGCTCCCGCCTCGCGCGCCAGCTCCGCCTTGGCCTCCGTGGAGACCGTCGCAATCACCCGCGCCCCCAGCCGCGTCGCGATCTGCGTCAGCAGCAGCCCCACGCCGCCGGCCCCGGCATGAACCAGCGCCGTGTCTCCGCCCTTCAGCGGAAACGTCGAGTACGCCAGGTAGTGCGCCGTCATCCCCTGCAGCATGACGGCCGCGGCCTGCTCCATGCTCAGCCCCTTCGGCACCTTTACCAGCGACGCCGCCGGAACCAGCGCATACTCGGCATAGCTGCCCGCGACGCTCACCGACGCCACCGCATCCCCTGCGGCAAACCCCGTCACCCCCGGACCCAGCTCCTCCACCGTCCCCGCCGCCTCGCTGCCCGGCACCAGCGGCAGCGAAGCCTTGTACACTCCCTTGCGGAAGTAGATCTCGATGAAGTTGACCCCCGTAGCTTCCACGCGGATCAACACCTGCCCCGGTCCCGGCTCGGGAATGGGCAACTCGGCCAGCTTCAGAACCTCCGGCCCGCCTGTCTGGTGAATCTGAATAGCCTTCATGTCACCGCCAGAATGCACCCTGAGGCCGCGCTCCTGCAAGCGCCTCGAGCCCGGGGCTCGCAAGGGCTACTCCTTTCGCACCCCGTTCAAAAAACACCAAACCCCGCCCAGGCATTGCCCAGGCGGGGCTTTTCTGATCCCTGCTCCCTACTCCCTAGTCCCTGCTTTTCAGTCCCCGTCCGACAGCAAGCTCTGCTCCTCCGGCGAAGCCAGCCGCACCACACGGTCCACCGTGTACGGCGCGCGATGCTGGCTGGTGTGATAGTGCCGCACCTGCAACTCCCCCAGCAGGCCGATCGCCAGCATCTGGATGCCGGCTAGGATCAGCACCGCCCCCACCCCGAACAGCGGCCCATGCTGGTCCATCATGCTTTGGTGCGGGTGCAGGATCTTCAACCCCAGCAGAACCGTCGAGATGATGCTCCCCGCCACGATCCCCAACGTCCCAAACCCGCCGAAAAAGTGCAACGGACTGCCCATGTACTTGAGCAGGAACCGGATCGTCAGCAGATCGAAGAACACGCCGAAGGTGCGGCCGAGGCCGTAGTGGCTCCTCCCCCGCTTCCGGTTCACGTTCCTGATGGGAATCTCGCAGATCGACGCCCCGTACCAGCTGGCCAGCGCGGGAATGAAGCGGTGCATCTCCCCGTACAGCGGAATATTTTGGATCACCTCGCGGCGATAGGCCTTGAACGTGGTGCCGAAGTCGTGAATATCCACCCCGGAAAGCTTCGCCATCAGCCAGTTCGCGCAGCGCGACGGAATCCGCCGCAGCACGAAGTTGTCCCTCCGCTCCTTGCGCCAGCCCGAAACCACATCGTATCCCTCCTCCAGCTTTTCCAGGAAGTTGGGAATATCGTTCGGGTCGTGCTGCAGGTCCCCATCCATGGCCAGGATGAACTCGCCCGATGCATGGTCGAAACCCGCTGCCAGGGCCGAAGTCTGACCAAAGTTCCGCCGCAGCTTCACCACCAGCACCCGGCTGTCCACCGCCGCTATCTCTTCCAGCAGCTTGTACGTCCGGTCGGTGGACCCATCCTCCACCAGAACCAGCTCAAAGCTGTCGCCCACCTGTTCCATCACCTGCTTCAGGCGAGCATAAAGAGCCGTGACGTTCTCCTCTTCGTTGTGAAAAGGAACAACAACAGAGTATTTCGTCATACTTCCAGTATAGATGCGTTTCAGTTCGAAAAGTATCAATTTGCGTGCCCCAATACGGACTCTTCCCCGCCCCAATGCCCGTGCATCCACCTCGGCCGGCAGGAAAACCCTACCGCTCCAGCTCCTCGAGCATGGCCTGCATCTCGCTGAGCGCATGGCGGTTATCTCTTCGCGCGGCGCACCCGATGCCAGCCCTCAACCGTTCTATCGCCTCCGCCGTCCGCCCCGCCGTAGCCAGCGTCTGCGCCGCCATAAAGTACCCGGCCGTATAGTCGGGATCGTCGGCCAGCAGCGTGTCGAACTCACCCAGCGCCGCCGCCGTCTCGCCCCGGCTCGCCAGCTCCATCGCCACCCCGTACCGCGCAAAACTGTTCTTCGGGTCCAGCGCCAGAATCTCTTTCAACCCTTCTATCTTGTCCATCTCGCTCGTTTTCGGCCGCCTCCCGGCCCTGGGGGATTTGCACATTTCACGCCAATTGCCGAAACTGGAACTGGATGCCTTGCCCTTGAGTCCCCATCCGCACCGGCTGCCGCTTCCATTGTAGCCGCCGGCCGGAGCCGCTCGCCAGGCAGCCCACGTGCATCGACAGTGAATGGAGCCAGCGCAGAATGACTGCTATCGAGACCAACCCCATTGCCCGTACCGTGGCTAGCACGCAATCGGAGATGACTGAGATCATCCTGCCCAACGACACCAACACCCTGGGCAACCTGCTGGGCGGGCGCCTCATGCACTTCATCGACGTCACCGGCGCCATGGCCGCCTACCGCCACTCGCGCACCAACGTCGTCACCGCCGCCATGGACCACATCGATTTCATCCGCCCCGTCCATCTCGGCGACCTCGTCACCCTCAAGTCCAGCGTCAACCGCGCCTTTTCCACCTCCATGGAGGTCGGCGTCAAAGTCTGGGCGGAAAACACCCGCACCGGCTGCGTCGTCCATGTCGCCAGCGCCTACCTGGTCTTTGTCGCTATCGACGACCAGGGCCGCCGCCGGCAGGTCCCTGAACTCATCACCGAAACCCCCAACGAGGTCCGCCGCCATGCCGACGCCCTGCTCCGCCGCGAGCATCGCGAAGCCGAGTCCGCTCGCCGCAAAGAGGCCCGGCACGCCGCCACCGCCCAGGAAGACGCCGCAGCCATCCAGCCCTGATCAAACCAGGCAAGCTTTCAACTTCGAACAGAACTGGGTTTCAACCCCAGCCAAAAAATAAGGAGCAACCCATCCCTATGGCCCATTCGCCCGCCATGCCTTCCCCTGTCGCCCTCCCCGGCGTCTCCAAAATCGTCGCCATCGGTTCCGGCAAGGGCGGCGTCGGCAAGACCACCATCGCCGTCAACCTCGCCGTGGCGCTCTCCCGCCTCGGCCAGCGCGTCGGTCTCCTCGACGCCGACATCTACGGCCCCAACGTCCCCCTCATGATGGGCTCAAGCCAGCAGCCCCGCGTCGGCCCCGGCAACCAGATCGAACCCAACCTCACCCACGGCATCAAGACCATCTCCATCGGCTACATCTCCCCCGGTGATAAGCCCCTCGTCATGCGCGGACCCATGCTCCACCAGATCATCCGCCAGTTCCTCCAGCAGGTCGATTGGGGCCAGCTCGACTACCTCATCGTCGATCTCCCTCCCGGCACCGGCGACGTCGTCATCTCCCTGGTCCAGACCGTCCCCCTCACCGGCGCCGTCGTCGTCTCCACCCCCTCCGACGTCAGCCTCATGGACGCACGCAAGGCTCTCGAAATGTTCGCCCAGGTCAACGTCGAAGTCCTCGGCATCGTCGAAAATATGAGCCACTTCACCTGCCCCCATTGCCACCAGGTGATCGACATCTTCTCCCGAGGCGGCGCCGAGCGCACCGCCGCGCAGTTCAACGTTCCCTTCCTCGGCTCCATCGAGCTCCTCCCCGCCATCCGCGAAGGCGGCGATCGCGGTCTCCCCGTCGCCCTCGCCGGCCCCAAGAGCCCGCAGGCCGCCGAGTTCTACGCCGTAGCTGAAAAATTGATGATCCGCGCCGAAGCCGCCGCAGCCGCCGCCACCGACGTCATCGAAATCAGCTGAAACGGAATCGCACGGCACGCAAAAAGAGAGCGAGGCGCAAGCCCCGCTCTCCTTTTTGTGCCAGGTTGCAACCTACCGCCAGTGCCCTTCCACCAGCACCCATTCCCCGTGCCGGTGCACCCACTTGTGCGCCACCCAATGCGCGCCCGGATGCGGCGGACGCTCATAGTGGCCGGGAACCCACACATATTGGGCGCCGTCCCAGCGGTGATAGCCGGAGATCCACACGAACCCCCGCTCCGGAGGCGGACCGGGATGCTCAACGATCGGAGCCGGTGGCCCGATGCGAATCACAACCTGCGCCAACGAAGCCGCAGGCGCCAATACGAGAGCAAGCAATACTGCCAGCGCAATCTTCTTCACGATGAATCATCTCCTCCAGGGATTGAGTTTCCGGGAACATCCGTGCGTTCCGGCCCGTTGTTCGTTTCAACGCCACACCGCCGGAATAGTTGCGCGCACAAATCCCCACGCCCCCATTCCAGTATCCTGGTTGAGATGCATCGGCACAACGCTGGGCAGCCCGCCCCTCTGTGGAAAAACTGGGTGCCCCACCGGGGCGCCGGGGAACCCTTCGGGTCGGGGCCCGGCGTCTTTGTTTTTGCCGCTAAGATGGGATAGATTCACCTATCTTATCTACGGCCTTTTATGGTTTTTTACTACTCTCGACCGTGCACTCCGCCCTTGCGACTGCTTTTCGCCAAAAAACTGTCCCAATGGTGAGAATCCACAAGCCTCAGAACCCAGCCTGCCGGCTCACGCCCCCTCAATCTCTTCCGTCAGCCCCTCCGCGGCCGTCACGCAGGCCGCGCGATCCACGTCCAGGTGCGTCACCAGCCGGATCGCACCCGGCCCCAGCGTGCTGGCCAGCACCCCGCGCGCCTTGAGCCGCGCCACCAGTTCTGCCGCGCTCAACCCTCCCGTCAGCCTGAAGATCACGATGTTCGTCTCCACCGCATCCACGTCGATCTCTACGCCCTCCATGTGCGAAAGCGCCTCGGCCAGCAGCCGCGCATTGGCGTGGTCCTCGTGCAGCCGTCCCGGCCCCTGCTCCAGCGCAATCAGACCCGCCGCGGCCAGCACGCCCGCCTGCCGCATTCCGCCGCCCAGCGCCTTCCTGTAGAGCCGCGCCCGCTCCATCAGCTCCGCCGACCCCGTCAGCATCGACCCCACCGGCGCGCCCAATCCCTTCGACAAACAAAACATCACCGTGTCGAACCCGCGCGTCAGCGTCTTCACGTCCACCCCCAGCGCCACAGCCGCATTGAAGATCCGCGCCCCATCCAGGTGAACGGGCAGCTTGTGCTCCTTTGCGCCCTCCCAAATCTCTTCCAAAACGGGCAGCGGCGTAACGCTCCCCCCAGCCAGATTGGCCGTATTCTCAATCTCGATCAACCCCGTCGCCGCGCGAAACGCTCCGCGCCCATAAATCGCCGGCTCAATCTGCTTCCAGGTCAGAATCCCCCGCTCGGCGTAAACGGCGCGGACCAGGCAGCCGGAAAAGACCGCCGTGGTCGCCATCTCCCAGTCCAGAATGTGCGCCCGCGACTCGGCGATCACCTCCTGCCCCGGTTGCGTGTGCAGCCGGATGGCGATCTGGTTGCCCATGGTCCCCGTCGGCACAAACAGCGCCGCCTCCCGCCCAAAGACCTCCGCAGCGCGCCGCTCCAGCAGGTTCACCGTCGGGTCCTCGCCGTAAACGTCGTCTCCCACCTCGGCCGCCGCCATCGCCGCCCGCATCAGTTGCGTAGGCCGCGTCACCGTATCCGAACGCAGATCGATAAGCCCCGCCATCGCCTTCTACTTCCTTTCATTCAGGGTTGCAAATATCGAACCGACAAGTCCCCAGGCAACCACAAAAAATCCAATCGCGATTGTCTTTCCGAGCCTTCCTGGAAATGCTTCTTCGATAATTCCGAAACAGTACATTGAAGGAATCAACGACGCACCGAAGACTCCAAAAAGGCGTGCGGCTCTGCGTTCCCTCTGTTCGTAACGACCCAAGGCGTAACGGATCAGCCAGCGCGCTTCGAAATAAAATAGGAATCCAATCGGAATGCAAAGCAAGAGCGCAAGGGAAATTGGCATATCGTCCGCCTTTCCGCTGTTCCCTCAGTCCCTACGTCCCTGTTCCCTGTTCCCTGTTCCCTGATCTCTGATCTCTGCCTTACGGTATCCGCGCCATCGGCAGCTCGATCACCGGACTCCGTTTCCCATCCTTCATCGCATAGGCCCACAACCCGTGAAAGTTCTCCCTCAGCCCCGGTTGCGCCTTCAGGAAGGCAGACAGTACCGCAACCGCTTCCGTCCGCACCGCCGCCGGATCGGTCACTCCCGTCGACTCATACGTCACGCCCAGGTCGGCCTGGTGCAGGCTCGCGTCCAGCCGCACCGCGTCGATCTTCCACGTCCGCGGCCCGTCCTGAAGCGTCAAAGGAAACGCGTCCTGCGGCGAGTTCTTGATCAGCGCCTGCTCGGCCCCCAGCTTTTCCGAATTCGGCGAGGAAAGAAAATCCACCGGCAACAGCAGCGCCCGCGCGATCTCATAGCTGTACCACGCGCTCCACGGTTGGCCTGCGTTGGCCAGCTCCCGCGCCCGCGTCCAGTACCAGACGCCGTCGTGGCCGTCGAAGATCCCCTGCCGCACCGTCAGTCCCGCCAGCTTCCAACCCCCTGCGGCGCTGGCGGCGTCCCATGCCAGAATCATTCCCAACTGCCCGCCCAGCTGTGCCCCCGCCGCACCCGCCAGCACCACCGCATACCGTCCCGGCGGCAGCGCCCGCATGGTGATGGTCACCGTCAGCGACCCGCTCGCGTTCGAACAGAAGAACTGTGTATCGGCCGGCGCCGCCAGACTGCTCGCGTCCAGCAGATACAGATTCAGCAGTTGCACCTGGCCGCCCTTCACCAGCGGCGCGCCCTGTTCCACCGCCTCGCGAATCCCGTCCCATTCCGCCGCCTCGGCCGGCAGCAACGCCGCCTGTAGCGCTCCATAATCCTGCTCCAGCACGGCCACTGACAGCCGTCCCCCAGCCGCCGTCAGCGCATTGCGATCCTGCGCCAAAAGCTCCCCCTGCGTGATGCAACTGGTGGCCTGGCTCGACTCCGGCAAAGCCAGCAACCCCATCGCAAACACCGCGGCAGCCCAAACCTTCCAGCAGAGGCGCATAGTTCCTCCGGCATCCTCTCCGCCCGGCGAAACTCCTGTTTCGAGCGTCCGCCGGCCACTGTTAGTCTAGTACAGTGGAGCGGCAATCATTAGCCGCGTTCGGCCCCCAGTGCGGGCAGCCGGGCGCCGCTAACGGGCCGGGGAGCCCATGCCCATGCGCACAACCATCCCGCTGCAATCCCAACTCGCCGCCCATCGCGCCTTGCGACCCCTCGCCTCGCGCAACTCTTGCTCCCCGCTCCCGCACGCTCCCCTTGCGCTCCTGGCCGCGGCCACAGCCCTGTTCGCGGCCCAATCGCTTTTCGCCGCCCAGACCCCCGCCGCCCAAACGCCCGCCCCACCACCCGCATCCGCCCCGGCACAAAAGCCCGTTCACCCCCACAAGCGTCCCAGTCCAGCCCATCCGCTCGCCTCGCCCGCTCAATCGGTCTCCGCGCCCGTCACGCCTCCCGTGCCCGAACCTCCCCACTGGCCTGTCAACGACAAGCCGGTCGAGGCCTCCGTCGTCTGGGACAGCCAGGGCCTCCGCATCGACGCCGCAAACTCCAGCCTCCAGCAAATCATGAAAGATGTATCCACCGCCACCGGCACAAAAGTCGAAGGTCTGGGCTCGGATCAGCGCGTCTTTGGCGACTACGGTCCCGGCCAGCCCCGCGATGTGCTCTCCCAGCTCCTGCAAGGCTCCGGCTACAACGTGGTCATGATTGGCGATCAGGGCCAGGGAGCGCCGCGCCAGGTCGTGCTCAGCCTCCGCCAGGCCGCCAACTCGCCATCCGCCGCCAGGAACACCCCGGCCAACAGCGACGAAGACACCGAAGCCGAAGAGCCGGCGCAGCCCCAGGAACCCGCGCCCGGCCGCCCCGGTTTCGCGCCCGGCGCCCCTCCCCGCAGCCCGCAGCAGATCATGCAGGAGATGCAGCAGCGCCAACAGCTGTCGCAACCGCCCCAGCAGCCGCTCCAGCCGCAGCCGCAACCGCTCAGCAATCCCCAAAACTAGCTGCGGCCGAATTGCCAGTGGAGATTCAGTTGATTAGCTTTCGGCGTTTCGGCAATCAGTGACAAGTTTCCAGCGATCGGCATGCAGTTCACAGAAATATGTGCTCAATCCAGAAATCCGTGCGCAAGCCTCAGCGCTCAAAATAGATATCTGTAACCGTTCCCAGTCCGCCCGCAACCGATTCCGCGCCCTGATTCCGACCGTCCCAGCATAATCCCGCTAACTTGCTAACTCGCTAACGTCGCGTCAGCGGCGCTAACTTGCTGATCCCTGACCGCTGATGCCTGATCTCTGATGCCTGATCTCTGATCTCTGATCTCTGACCCCTGTCTACACCCGCGCCACTTCCGCCCGCGCCTTCACACCCACCCGCCGTGCCTGCGGACGCAGCAGCGCAAATCCCGCGCGTAGAATCCCGTATGCCGCCAGAATGCCAAACGCCATCGACCCCACCGCCGCCAAAACCAACATTGCCAGATTCAACAAATCCGCCATCGCTTCTGCTCCTGCGCTCACCTTGGTTTACGCGCCCTGGGATCTCGAACTGCCACGTCCTTTGGCTCCACGGCCGTCCCCAACTCTCGCGGCCCGGCCACCGGCAACGTTTCTGCGATTGTCGCAGAAGCTCACCGCCGTTGCTCCCCATTCCTGTTGACCAATGCGATACCTCCAGGCATTGCATTCCGGTAATGGGCCGGCCGCCCAGTTTGGAACCGCCCGCCGCCCTTCGCCGCCCACCCCCGATGCCTCAATTTGCCCCTGCGGATTCCAGGCCTGATAAAACCTGCGTAACGGACCGCTTCCATCCCGGAGCGTGCACATTCGGCCCGCTTTCGGCGATAATCGCTCCATAGCCTTTTAAGGAGAATTCCCCATGCCCGAACCGGCAATTGCCCAAAAAAGCCCCTATCCCGTCGAAGTTGAAGCCGGCAAGAGCTACTACTGGTGTGCCTGCGGCTTGAGCGCCAACCAGCCCTTCTGCGATGGCAGCCACAAGACCACCGGCTTCACGCCCGTGAAATTCGAAGCCCCGGAGTCCAAAACCGTCTATCTTTGCGGATGCAAGCACACCGCCAGTCCCCCTTTCTGCGATGGCTCCCATGCCGGACTCTAGCCCCGCGGCCCTCACCCCGCCGCGAGCCGGATTCCATCCCTCGCGGCCTCTCCCCTCGCGATCCAGACATTGCCCGCCCGCCCGCCAAGGCCCTCCCTTCAGCAACGGAGTGAATCCCCCACTTCGTCGTCCGCATCTCATTTTTCGCTGACCACTCCACTATGTATCATGGTTGTAGGTCCGTCTCCAGCGCTATCTTCAGCGTTTGATCCTTTCGTACCCAAGACTTGTTCCAATTTGGTCGTTGAAACCTATCATGCCCATCACTCACATCTCGGTGCGCGGAGCGCGCCAGCACAATCTGCGCGACATCAATGTGCGCATCCCCCGCAACACTCTCACGGTGGTTACCGGCCTCTCCGGCTCCGGCAAGAGCTCGCTGGCATTTGACACCATCTATGCCGAAGGCCAGCGCCGCTACGTCGAAACCCTCTCCGCCTACGCCCGCCAGTTCCTCGACCAGATCGAGCGCCCCGACGTCGATTCCATTGAAGGCCTCTCGCCCGCCATCTCCATCGAGCAGAAAACCACCAGCCGCAGTCCCCGCTCCACCGTCGGCACCATCACTGAAATCTACGACTACCTGCGCCTGCTCTACGCCTCGGTCGGCACGCCCCACTGCCCCAACTGCGGCCGCCCCATCACCCGGCAAACATCGGATCAAATCGTGCAGCGCATTCTCGAGCTCGGCCGCGGCGAGCGCGTCACCGTCATGGCTCCCATCGTCCGCGGCCGCAAGGGCGAGTTCAAGGACCTCCTCGACCAGCTTGACCAGCAAGGCTTCCGCGCCCGCGTCGACGGCGAACTCCGCGACCTTTCCGAGCCGCTTCTGCTCGACCGCCGCAAGAACCACGCCATCGAAGCCGTCGTCGACCGCATCCTGCTCAAGAACCCTCCCGCCGACGCGCCACCCCTGCCCCCCGGCAAGCCCTCCGTCGAAAAACGCCTTGAGCAGGCCGTAGGCAAGGCCCTCCAGCTTGCCAACGGCCTCGCGCTGGTCGCCGTCACCGGGTGCGAAGAGCAGTTGTTCTCCTCCTCCATGGCGTGCCCCGACTGCGGCCTCGACGTGCCCAAACTCGAGCCGCGCAGCTTCAGCTTCAACTCCGCCTTCGGCGCCTGTCCCGAGTGCCACGGCCTGGGCTCGCTCTACGACCTCGACCCCGCCAAGGTCATCACCGACTGGTCCAAACCCCTGCTCGATGGCGGCCTCGGTCCCAGCTCCTCCTCGCAATACCTGCTCAAGCTCATCCATCTTGCCGCCGACCGCTACGGGATCGACCTGAAGCTCCCCTTCGAGGATCTGCCCGTCAAACACCAGCACGTTCTGGTCTACGGCCCGCCCAAAAACGAGGCTCCGCGCACCGGCTTCCACGGCATTCTCACCTTCCTCCGCGACACCATTGACGAAGCCCGCAGCGACGGCTATCGCGAGTACATGATGAGCTTCATGTCCGCCACGCCCTGCCCCGTCTGCCGCGGCAAACGCCTGCGTCCCGAGTCCCTCGCCGTCAAAATCGGCGGCCTCTCCATCGCCGACTTCACCGCCCTTCCCCTCAATCGCGCCCTTTCGGCCGCCATCAACCTCAACTTCACGGCCCGCGAGTCTCTGGTCGCCGACCGCATCCGCCGCGAAATCGTCGAGCGCCTCGAATTCCTCTGCGCCGTCGGCCTCAACTACCTCGCCCTCGACCGCAACGCCGCCACGCTCTCCGGCGGCGAAGGCCAGCGCATCCGCCTCGCCACCCAGATCGGCTCCCGCCTCCGCGGCGTCCTCTACGTCCTCGACGAACCCTCCATCGGCCTCCACCAGCGCGACAACAACCGCCTCATTCATGCCCTCCTGCAACTCCGCGACCTCGGCAATACCGTCCTCGTCGTCGAGCACGACGAAGAAACCATCCGCCACGCCGACTACGTTCTCGACCTCGGCCCCGGCGCCGGCCGTCTGGGCGGCTGCGTCGTCGCCCAGGGCACCCCCGCTGAAATCATGGCCTGCCCCGCGTCCCTCACCGGCCGCTATCTCTCCGGCGCCGAAACCGTCCTTCTGCGCGACCGTCCCCGCACCCTCACCGGCAAGTGGCTCACCGTGACCGGCGCCCGCGAGCACAACCTCCAGGACGTCACCATCCGCATCCCCCTGGGCGTCATGACCGTCGTCACCGGCGTCAGCGGCAGCGGCAAAAGCACGCTCATCAACGACATCCTCTACCGCTCCCTCGCCCAGTCCATCTACGGCTCCCGCGAGGAGCCCGGCGCCCACGACAGCCTCACCGGCGCCGAGCAGATCGATAAAGTCGTCCGCATCGACCAGTCCCCCATCGGCCGCACCCCGCGCTCCAACCCCGCCACCTACACCCAGGTCTTCTCGCCCATCCGCGACCTCTTCGCCATGCTCCCCGAGTCCCGCGAGCGCGGCTACAAGCCCGGCCGCTTCAGCTTCAACGTGACTGGAGGAAGATGTGAGGCCTGCCAGGGCGACGGCCAGCGCCGGATTGAGATGAACTTCATGCCCGACGTCTACGTGCAGTGCGAAGTCTGCAACGGCCGCCGTTACAACCAGGAAACCCTGGCCGTCAAATTCCACGGCCACTCCATAGCCGACATCCTCGACCTCACCATCGAGGACGCGCTCCCCCTCCTCGCCGACGTCCCCCAGGTCCGCCAGAAGCTGCAAACCCTGGTCGATGTCGGCCTCGGCTACGTCCACCTCGGCCAGAGCGCCACTACCCTCTCCGGCGGCGAAGCGCAGCGCATGAAGCTGGCCCGCGAGCTCTCCAAGCGCCAGACCGGCCGCACCCTTTATCTGCTCGACGAGCCCACCACCGGCCTCCACTTCGACGACGTCCGCAAGCTCCTTGAAGTCCTTCACCGGCTCGCCGATCTCGGCAACTCCGTCATCATCATCGAGCACAACCTCGACGTCATCCGCAACGGCGACTGGATCATCGACCTCGGCCCCGAAGGCGGCGAAGACGGAGGCCGCCTCGTCGGCCAGGGCCGTCCCGCCAAGATCGCCGCCACTCCCGGCTCCTACACCGGCCAGTTCCTCACCCGCTACTACGCCTCCACCAACGGCCAACTGACCCCCATCGATCCCAATGAGGAACCTCTTCCCACCCTGACCGGCGCGGAGAGTGATTCCAGCACGGACAAAACGGCAAAGCCGGACCCCGCACAATCGCTCCGTGCCCCATCCTTTCCGCTTCTTTCTGCGGAAAGGGTGGGAAACCACGAACCCGGATCGTCGAAAAACCTGGGCGCCCCCCCATCCAATTCAAGCCTCGCTTCTGAGACCCGCGATTCCGCCCCACCCCCCATCAGCTCCAAACCAAAGCGCTCCCGGCGACTCACCCCGGCCGAAGAAGACCTCGCCTCCACGCGCGCCAAAGCTAACCGCCCCGCTCCAGACAAGCCTCAAAACTCCGGCTCGCGCAAAAAGAAAACGGGCCAGGCATGACCACTCCCCCCGAGCGCGACCCCCTCATCCCTAAAGCCCCCACCCCGCCCCAGGAACAACCAGCCTCGTCAAGCGGCGAAGAAGAATTTCCTTCGCTCGAGGGTATGTGCCTCAGCCCGTTCCGCACCCCCGCCGACCTGGCCGGCGCCAGCCGGGATGAGGGTCAACCCAGCCCTGTATTCCCCGAAGCCAAGTGGGAAAGAGCCTCCCGTCCGGAAGGCACGGATTTGAAAGGCACAGCCTCGTTAACCCAACACCTTACCCCTGCCGGAATCCCGCAAGTTGACACAACGGAGTCGATCCAGCCCGCCATGGATTGGCCTCAACCCATCCATTTATTCGCTGAGGGAGTCCAGGAAAGACTCACCCCACCGGGGCGCAAACCCGTGAAGAATACGGACCCCAGCCAGTATGGCAACCTTGCCGGCCCAATCGTGGCCGGTAGGGATGGGTTTCAGCCCATCCATTTATCCCATGAAGAAAACCCGGAGCAACCCGCCTTGACGGAAGATGCGGAGTTGAAGGGTACGGGCTTGCCAGGAGAGGGTTTTAACCCTGACAGAATCGCGCCCGCGGACCAGGCCGAATCAACGGAGGCTGGGAGGGACACCTTTGAACCCATCGATTTATCCCCTGTGCAACGCTTTTCAGACCCCCCCGCGGAAACTCCCGCTTACCTCAAAGCCCTTTTCGACCTCGAATCACCATCTCCGGCCCCTCCCGATCAACCCCCGCCCCTACCAACAGAACTCGCCGAGCGCCCCCTCTTCCAATCCTTCTACCCGTCCAAAGTCTACCCAGCCCCCACCCGCATCCCCCATCTCGGCGATCTCCTGCTTCTGGCCATCCTGGCCCTCCTCGGCCTGCTCGGCGTCAGTCTCCTCACCCGGTCCGCCCTCTACTTTCATCTCTTCGGCATCTCCACCGTCCAAAAGGCCGAAGCCGACATCCACTACGCACTGGGCAGCATGGCCGCCCTCTATCTCATCACCCTCGCCGCCTCCCTGCTCATCTTTCCCCTCTTCTGGCACAAGAGCCTCTTCGCCGGCCTGCAATGGAACGCCCCGGCAGCCCTGCGCCGCTTCTGGCCCCTGATGGCCGCCGCCTGCGCCTGTTTCGTCCTCGCCATGGTCGACGAACTGCTCCTCCCCGGCCCCGAAAACGCCCCCATCGAAAAGCTCTTTGATACCCGCATGGCGGCCTGGTTCCTTTTCGCCTTCGCCGTCACCTTTGCGCCTCTCTTTGAGGAAATCGTCTTCCGCGGCTTTCTCCTCTCCGCTCTCTGCACCGCCTGCGACTGGTTCGGCGAAAAAGCCTCCGGCACACCCGCCCTTCCGCTCGACGCAAACGGCCATCCCCAATGGTCCATCCCCGCTATGGTCGTTGCCTCCATCGCCACCAGCGTCCCCTTCGCCGCCCTGCACGCCGAGCAAACCGGCTATTCTCTCGGCCCATTCCTCCTGCTCGTCGCCGTAAGCCTGGTCCTCTGCTGGGCCCGCCTCGCCACCCGCTCGCTGGCCGCCAGCGTCCTCGTTCACGCCTCCTACAACTTCCTCCTCTTCGCCCTCATGCTCTTGGGCACCTCCGGCTTCAAGCACCTGGACAAGATGTAGAAACTATCAGGTCAGCAAGTCAGAACTTGTGATAGATTTGCCCCGTGCGTCCTCTCGTTTCCATCCTTGTGGCATTGTTGCTTTCCGGGGTCGCCGCCGCCCAAAAGACCGTCTCCTTCCCTACCGAAGACGGAGGCATAGTCTACGCCGACCTTTACGGAGAAGGCGACCGGGCCGTCGTTCTCGCCCACGGAGGCCGCTTCAACAAAGAAAGCTGGGAGAAGCAAGCCCAAACGCTCGCCGCAGCAAAGTTCCGCGTCCTGGCGATCGACTTCCGCGGCTACGGCAAGTCCCGAGGTCCGGGCCAGTCGGACCCCTTGAGTGCACCGCTTCACCTGGATGTGCTGGCCGCCGTCCGCTACCTGCGAAAGACCGGCGCAACCAGCGTGTCTGTCGTAGGCGGGAGCATGGGAGGAGGAGCCGCCGGCGATGCATCCATTGCTTCTCAGCCGGGTGAGATCGATCGCCTGGTCCTGCTCGGCGCGGCGCCCAACGGCCCGGCCGGCAAGCTCAAGTCAGCCACGCTCTTCATCGTGGCCCGCGACGACGCCAGTGCGGACGGGCCGCGTCTCCCCGGGATTCGCGCACAATACGAGAAAGCCCCCCAGCCGAAAGAGCTCATCCTTCTCGATGGATCTGCCCACGCTCAATATCTCTTTCAAACGGATCAGGGAGACCGCGTGATGCGCGAGATCCTCCGCTTTCTTTCCGCCCCGCCGACTCGCTGACGTGGTGACTTGCTGCCTGGCAGCCCTGCTGACTCGCGGACTTGCTGACTCGCTGCTCCATTACAATCAGAAGCGATGACCATCCCCACCCACGCCCAAAAACTCCTCGCCCTCCTCGCCAGAACCAGCTTCCGCCTCGGCCAGTTCAAGCTCTCCTCCGGCGTCACCAGCGACTACTACATCGACTGCCGCACCACCACCCTCCACGCCGAAGGCGGCCGTCTCACGGGCCACGCCATTCTTGATCTGCTCGAAGAAAACTTGATCGTTGCCGAAGCCGTCGGCGGTCTCACCCTCGGCGCGGACCCCATCGTCTCCAACGTCGCCACCGCCAGCGCCTGGCGCGCACAATCGAACCCAGCCGCCCCCCTGCTCCACGGCTTCCTCGTCCGCAAGGCTGAGAAGGACCACGGCGCCGGCCGCCGCATCGAGGGCTTCAGCCGCCCCGGAGCCCGCGTTGTCATCGTGGACGACGTGTGCACCACCGGCGCCTCCACCATCACCGCCATCGAAGCCGCCAGTCAAACCGGCATGACCATCGCCGCCGTCGTCTGCATCGTCGAGCGCCAGGAAGCCAACGGCCGCCCCGCCGTCGAATTCGCCGCCCACGGCGCTCCCTTCCTCCGCCTATTCACCGCCAACGAAGTCCGCGCCGAACACCTCCGCCAGCAACAGTAACCCGATTCACACGCCAACTCGCTAACTTGCTAACTTTCTAACTCGCCAACTCGCCAACTCGCCACCGTGCTAACTTGCTAACTCGCCAACTCGCCAACTTGCTAACTCGCTAACTTGCTAACTTGCTAACTCGCTAACTCGCTTACCCCTGTTCCCTGCTCCCTGTTCCCTGCTCTTATGGACCTTTACGAGAAAATCCGCACCCTCCCCACCCAGCCCGGCGTCTACCTCTACAAAAATGCCGGGGGCGAGGTCATCTACGTAGGCAAGGCCAAGAATCTCCGCTCCCGCGTCCGCTCTTACCTCCTTGAAGCCGCCCAGGCCAACGCCAAAACCGGCTCCCTCATGCGCGAGGCCGTCGATCTCGACTACATCCTCGTCGCCAACGAGCACGAAGCCCTGGCCCTTGAAAACAACCTCATCAAGCAGCGCCATCCCCGCTTCAACATTCTCCTCCGCGACGACAAGACCTACCCCTACGTCAAGCTCACCCTCGCCGACCGCTATCCTAAAGTTTTTGTCACCCGCCGCCTGCGCAAGGACGGCGCCGCCTACTACGGCCCTTACTTTCCCGGCAACCTCGCCTGGCGCATCGTCGAGCTCATCCATCGCAGCTTTCTCATCCCCAGTTGCAAGGTCGATCTCGCCCGCTACCACCCCCGCGCCTGCCTCCAGTACTACATTCACCGCTGCCTCGGCCCCTGCGTCGAGGACTTCACCACCCCCGAGCTCTACGCCCACGCCGTCAAGGACGCCCAGCTCTTCCTTGAAGGGCGGTCCGCCGAGCTTGAGCGCAACCTCACCAGCCGCATGATCGCCTCCGCCGAGTCCGAGCAGTTCGAAGCCGCCGCCCGTCTCCGCGACCAGCTCTCCACCGTCCACCAGCTCCAGGAAAAGCAGCGCATCGCCACTGCCGAGCAGGACGACGACGCCGACGTCTTCGGCTATCACTTCGAGTCCGGCTCTCTTGCCGTCAATCTCTTCCACGTTCGCGCCGGAAAAATCGTCGACCGCCGCGAATTCTTCTGGGACGACCTCCCCGACCTCCTCGAATCCCCCACCCCCGAGGATTCTTCGGAACAACGCGGCTCAGACCCCGCAATGTATCAGGGCACGACTTCAGTCGTGCCGCAAATGGAGCAAAATGAGCGTAGGGCTTTAGCCCCTGAGGGAAATGCCAGCCAGGCGGAAACCCCATTCCACGCCGCCCCAGTCTTCTCCGCCCTTCTCAAGCAGCTCTACATCGACCAGCAGTACGTCCCGCGCAGCATCCTCGTCCCCGTCGACTTCCCCGACCGCGAATCCCTCGCCGCCTTGCTCACCGAGCGCACCGGCCATCGCATCGAGATAGCCGTCCCCCAGCGCGGCGAAAAGCGCTCCCTCGTCGATCTCGCCGGCCAGAACGCCAAGCAGTCTTACATCCAGCGTTTCCGCGTCCTCGAGCCCTCGCGCAAAGCCATCCAGGAAGCCCTCGCCGACGCCCTCATGCTCCCCGAGCTCCCCCGCCGCATCGAGTGCTTCGATATCTCCCACATCCAGGGCGCTGAAACCGTAGCCTCCCTCGTGGTCTGGGAAGACGGCAAGATGAACAAGCAGCTTTATCGCAAATTCAAGGTGATGACCGTCCTCGGCGTCGACGATTTCGCCTCCATGCGCGAGGTCGTCCACCGCCGCTACCGCCGCCTCCTCGACCAAAACGCCAACGCCGCCACGGAAGACTCTACGGCCGGCCCGTGCTCTCCCGACCTCACACGAATGCCGGGTGCTCCAGGCCCTGACTCTGGGACCTGGGAAAGTACCAATGCTCACCACGGAAAACGTGCTTTGAAAGGGCACGACTTTAGTCGTGCCGCAGATGGCCCCAACTTAGAGACCGGGGCTTTAGGCCCTGAGGGAGGCTCTTCGAAATCCTCCCCGAAATTGCCGCCCTCTCCCGCACCCGAGCCCGGAAGCAAGAAGGAGCCGCAAACCCTCCCCTCGCTCATCCTGATCGACGGCGGCCTGGGCCAGCTCCACGCCGCCGCCGAAGCGCTTGAATCGCTGGGCCTGACCTCGCAGCCGCTAGCCTCCATCGCCAAGCGCGAAGAGGTCATCTACCTCTATGGCAACGAAGACGAGCCCATCGTCCTCGACCGCCGCTCGCCGGTGCTGCATCTTATCCAGCTCATCCGCGACGAGAGCCACCGCTTCGCCGTCGGATATCATCGCCAGCGCCGCGCCATGCGCGACCGCGATTCTGAGTTACTGAATATCCCCGGCGTAGGCCCTCAAACCCGCCAGCGACTCCTCTCCCATTTCGGCAGCCTCCGCGACGTGCAGCAAGCCACCGCCGAATCCCTCGCCGCGGTCGTCCCCCGCAAAACCGCCGAAACCATCTGGCGCCACTTCCACCAAACCCAGCCCGCGGCCTGACCCGTGCCCGTTGCACTCAAGGGAAATGTCGAATCCACAGGCCAGGCACATTTCGGTCAAGGCAATTCCAGCTATTGAACGGGAAACCCCTCATCCCGCCATCGAGACCGGGGGATTCCGGCGTGGTTTTCAGCCGTTCTCCAATTCACATTTCCTTATTGATTCTTTATAAGGTGGCTTTTATATAAGGAAAAAGCCACATGAGGTCAATGGTTTCGGGGCACAGCAATTGGAGAACCCGCGTAGCATACCGGCCCTGATAGCCCTGGCGAACTCCTAGGGAACCTCTGAATAAGTCGATGCTTTGAAAGGGCACGACTTCAGTCGTGCGGTTAACGCAACAAAATGAAGGCGGGCTTTAGCCCCTGAGGGAATGCCGGCACATGCGCGCGAACTTAATCGGAGCTTCCCTAGGTGAACAATTTCCCCATTTAGCCGATACGTCTACCAACACCGGCATCCTGGCTCAAGAAAGTGGAGAGTGATCGTGAGAAAACATCTGGCGCTCCTGGCAATCGTTGTTTCCATCGCCTTCGCTGCCAAGCAGAAAGCTGCCTCTGCCCCGGCTCCCGCTTTAGCGGACCAAAAGACGACCTCCGAACCTGCGGCACCGACAAAGCTCATCAAGCCTGCTCAGACTCCTGCCTCTCGCCCCAGGGGGCACACTTTCCAGGTGAACGACGAGAAGGGCTTGCTGTTGACATGCGTCGCCCCGGAACTCGAAACCAACCCCGATACCGATATATTCAACAGCTGCGCCCTGGCGCCGGGCCGGACACTGGACGATGTGATGCATGCCTTTATCCAGGCAATCCACTTTGTGCAGAATGAGCAGGCGATGGAACGTGCCGAGTGGTACAAAGACCAAAAAGAGGAATTGGTCGTGAAGCCCGCACAAAAATAGCGAAGCGGTTAAGCCCCGGTCAGGATTTCCGTTGCATTGTCCCACTTGGCGCGCGCCCCATCCTTGCGCCTTCTTTCCGGCGAGACGGACGAGAGCCGTCGCTTCGCCGTCGACTATCATCGCCCGCGCCGCGCCATGCGCGACCGCGACTCCGAGTTACTAACCATCCTCGGCGTAGGCCCTCAAACCCGCCAGCGATTACTCCCCCACTTCGGCAGCCTCCGCGACCTCCACGAAGCCTCCGCCGAATCCCTGGCCGCCGTAGTCCCAAGAAAAACCGCCGAAGCCATCCGCCGCCATTTCCACCAAGCCCAGCCTGAAAATCTGAGTGGCACGCTGTAGAATCGTTGCAACCATCGATTCGAGGGCTGTCTGCATGCGGAATAAATGCGGTAACGCCCCGGGGCGGTGGTATCGTTCGTGCGATTGGAGGGTTGACAGTGAACCTCGCAAGCGAGATCGGGCTCGCAGGCCTCACTCTCGAACGTTGGAAGGCTATCGCCGAGCTTGTGTCCTTTGTTGTGGGTGCCATCGCCGCGGTTATCGCAGTAATGACCTATAGGAACAATGCAAAACGCGAACGGGCAAAGTGGGCTGTCCAGCTCTACGAAAAGTTCTACGAAGAAGACCGCTACAAGAAAATGCGCGACAAGCTGGATGGCACGCAGAACGCGGAAGAGATTGAGGCGCTTGTGGAGGAGGAGTCGGCTGAATTCACGGATTACCTCAATTTCTTTGAGTTGGTCACATTTCTAGCCAAAACAAAACAGCTTTCAGAATCGGACGTCCTCAGCCTGTTCCACTATTACCTGCGCCTCCTAAAGGGTCAGAAGGCGGTGATGAAGTACCTGAACAACCAGAAGAACGGTTTCGAGCAGTTGAGCGGATTCCTCAAGAGGACTAAGCTCTAAAGCAGGCGGCTATGAGCGATTACCTTTTCACATACGGAACGCTGCATCCAGGGCACGCACCCGATGAGATTGCGCCGGCGGTCGAGAAGTTGCGGCCCGTGGGAACAGGATACGTCTATGGAGTGCTCTACGATCTCGGCGATTATCCCGGCGTCGTGCTGGACCCGACCTCAAACCAGAAGATATCGGGCACCGTGTTCCGGTTGTCGGAAGACGAAAACGTTCTGCGCCAACTCGACGAGTATGAGGGATTCGATCAGGCTTCACCGGAGCAAAGTCTCTTTCTCCGCACCCTTCGCTCGGTTACTCTCGACAGTGGCGAGACGCTGCCATGCTGGATCTATGTCTATAACCGAAAGACGGAGACAGCCCGCGTCCTCACAAGCGGGGCCTATCGGATGAGCCTGCAGAGAGTAGGCACGAAGACAGATTTGCCGGCTTGAATGCAAGAGCTCAACACCGCCCCATGGGACAACTCTGGACCAAAGACCAAAGTTCACTTCTGATCCGTTCCCGCTGCGCAGGACTCTTCTTGGTCCTCCGATGCAGACCGCTCTGCTACGAGCGCATGAGGCTCAATATGGCGCTTAAAACCACCCTCTGGGACCCCTCCAAGTATCTCGACAGCCCCGAGTCCATCGCCGCCTGGCTCGAAGCCGCCTTCGAGGACGGCGACCCCTCTCTGATCGCCGCCGCACTTGGCGATATCGCCCGCGCCATGGGAATGACCCAGTTCGCCAGCCAGGCCGGCGTTACGCGCTAGGCCCTCTACAAAGCCCCGTCCCCCACCGGCGATCCAAGGCTCTCCACTTTTCTCGCCGTGATGAAGGCTCTCGGCATCAAGCTCACCCCACACGCCGCCTGAATCCCGCGCCATTCACGCAGTTGTGCCCTGCCGGGCGCCCATCCTTTCGCCTTTCTTCTGAAGCTGCCCCTTCAACCAGCCGTCACAAACTCCCGATGCTTGATGGCAATCCGCTTGCCGCATGCATGGCAGTTAAAATCCTTGGCGTTGGCGATGCTGTTCACCGCGGCCCCGCACCAGGGGCATTTCCCTTTCAGCGCCCCCAACCCAATCATCGGACCCAGCAGCGGTGAAAACACAGCCGCAAGAATCAACGGGATCCCCAGAATTGCGCCCAGCCCGGTAAGGCAAAGCAGTGTCCCGACGATAACCAAAATCGGCACTGCCAGCATCCCATAGAGCAATCCACCGAACGCGCCTTCGACCGGCGCCTTTTCATGCTCCTCCGGCGCTGCCTTCTTCTGGATTTCGTGTATGCTTGCGGCCCCGCAATGAGGACAGAACTTCCACGGCGACTCCAGTCGCGCTGCGCATTTCGAACAGTGTCCTTCCATGGGACGACCCCTCCTTTACGGTCAACAGCATCCGGCTCGGGACGCGACAAGGAGGATTCGGCTGGGCGCCCCTGGGCCTCGTCCGCCTCGTCCGTCGCGGCGCAACACCTGGGACTCTCGCGGACCATCCACCCCTATCCAGCCCCGGATCGTCTGCAGACCGAAATCCTAGTCAGCCGCAACTTCCCCGTCCGTGCCCCTCATCACTCCTCATGCCTCTCGCCCTTCGCCGAGCGCCCATCCATGCGCCTGGCTTTCGAGAAGCAGACCGGCGAAAGGGCGAGAATGCAAAAAACCCCGTCCCGGCAAGTTCACGAATCTGCCCACCGAATTTGCCGCCAATCCGCGCAACCCTCTGTGCATCGCGGGAGCCGATTCCCGGGCCGCCGCAGTCCCCCGCAAAACCGCGGAAACAATCCACCGCCGCTTCCACCCATCCCAACCCGCACCCTGACCAATCCTCCATCGCACGCACGGCCCATTTTGAATCCACAGGCCAAGCACGCTCCATTCAGGGCAACTCCAGCCATCGAACAGGTCTCCTATCTCCTGAGACGAGAGCGGGCCGTGCGCAGAGAGCCTCCCGAAGACCCGGCAGAACGCAATCCCTCACCAGGTGAGCGATTCTGTACAGCGCTGACGAAGCAAGCGAGGGAACCTATAGGCCGGCCCCACCAGGCAGGAGTCGCTCATTCTTCCGGACTCGCCCCTGGCGCCAATCAAAGGACAATTATGAAAACGACTAAGTTGCTCATTGCCGTGCTCGCACTCCTCGCAATTGGGACAATCGCACTTCTTGCAACTGGGACAATGGTGGGCTGCAAGGGTACCCCCACGAAGTCGCCGGATGTTTCCGACAGCATCCGTAAATCGCTGGATCAAGCAGGCCTCAAACAAGTCTCCGTCACTCAGGATACGGACAAGGGCATCGTGACCCTCGGCGGACAAGTCGCCAGTGACGACCAGAAGTCACAAGCCGAATCCCTGGCAAAGTCCCTCGCCGGCGGAGAGGTCGTCGCGGACCAGATTGCCGTGATTCCCCCGGGTGGAGAAAAAGATGCAAATGCCGTGAATTCCGACCTGGACCAGGCCATCGACAAGAATCTGGACGCTGCGCTGATCCAGAACAAGATAAAGGGATTAGTGAACTACTCGGTGAAGAACGGCGTAGTCACCCTGACTGGAGAAGTGAGCTCGGAAGACCTGCGCACGAACGCTGAGAAGGCGGCGACCGGGGTGCCCAACGTGCGGCAAGTGGTGAACGCAATTGAAGTGGTCAAAAACCGCAAAGCCAGTTCATCCCAGTAGGAACTGCGAAGTCGATCGATGCCTGGCGAGGAATGGCCGGGCGCCCCGCCCTTTCGCCCGATTTTCGAGAAAGAATTCGAGAAAGAAACTGGCGAAAGGGTGGGAAACCACAAATCCCACTCGCCAAAATCTCTGACCCGCCGGCCCCGCTGACCCGCAGACCCGCTGGCTTGCTGGCTTGCTGTTCCCAGTTCCCTATTCCCTAGTCCCTAGCGGGAGTTTACTGCGAGAGCCACCCTTGTCCAAGACAGCGTTTTTGGTGAACCCGCGCAGCTGATTTCAGAGGACATAGGCATCCTGTCCCGCCGGTAGCGTCAGGTTCTTTCGATATCTCGTTGTGGATGGATTTCTGCGT
>Ga0181524_10000641_pt1 | contig 41887 bp, 37 predicted proteins | sample PEATcosm2014_Bin_34_FD_119761 | JGI IMG/M metagenome (GOLD analysis project Ga0181524, IMG submission 119761) | Peatland microbial communities from MTU Mesocosm Facility, Houghton, MI, USA - PEATcosm2014_Bin05_60_metaG | ecosystem: Environmental > Terrestrial > Soil > Wetlands > Peat | place... | reverse complement strand
TACCGGAGGTGCTATCGGGGAGCGAGAATCGAGAGCCCGTGGACTAATCAGAAGAATTGGCCGATGGCGCTGAGGGAGGTGTGTGCTCCCAGTGCTGGCCTGCTAACTTTTGCCAAACTCCAGTTTCATCCCTCCGGGATGAATGGCCTGACCGTAGCGAGCTTGGGATTTCGAGAAGGGGTCGCGCACACGCCATCGCAGATCCGTGTAAGGAGCAGGTCAAGCCAGCATACTCTGATTCGAAGGCTCTCTAGTCGTATTCCGCTTTCCGGCCTTGACCCGGGCGCTGCTCCGACGGGCGCAGGCCTTGGGAGGAGAAACTGCCAAGACAATGCGCGGAGTGCTCTATGCTGCCCGTGGGCCGCAGGTCCGACTGTATAACGAAGGCGCACTTAAGGCGGCGTTGGACTACGTCCAGGCTGAGGCCGCGCTGGCCTCTCTGGATTAGACTCCGGCGCGCGTTGGCGGTAACTTAGGCCGTGGTTCGACAGTCTCAGGCGGCAGGGGTCGAAGGTCGAGGGTCGAGGGAACGAACGGTCGCCCTCGCCGCCCTCGACCCTCCACTCTCGACACTCGACCCTCGACACTTGGATGTCGGCTCGCTCATGAACCGGGGTTTGAGTCGCTAATGCAGGCAAACCGTTATGGCAACGCAATCGGTAGTCGAACTTAGTCCGCGGCCCGAGGCCCCTGCCCAGTGCAAGGGTCTAACCGAACTGGAGGTGACGGGCATGACGTGCGGCCACTGCGCGCAGCGCGTGACCGAGGCCATTCAGAGGGTCGCCGGGGTGCGCAGCGCGACGGTCAGCCTCGAGACCAATCGGGCGCAGGTGCGCTGGCAGACTGATGCCGGCCCGGACGCGCAAGCAGTTATCAAAGCCATCGAGAAGGCCGGCTACAAGGCCGGCGTTGTCCAAGTTGGGGCGCGTGACGGCGGTGAGCGCAAGCTGGCGGGCTGGCACCTCAACCTGCTGATTGGCGTGCCGGTCGTATTGCTGCTGATGGTCGGCGAATGGGTCTTCGGGCTGGGGATGGAGAGTGGGTATCGCTGGTTTTCTTTCGCCGCAGCCGGGATGGTGCAGGTCTTCGCCGGGGCGCGGTTTTACCGGGGCGCCTGGGGCCAGCTCAAGGCCGGCGGGGCGAACATGGACGCGCTGGTGGCTCTCGGCTCGACGACGGCCTTTGCTTACAGCGCCTGGGCCCTGTTGAGCGGGCGGGGAGGACATCTCTACTTTATGGAGGCCGCCGCCATTATCGCGCTGATTAGCGTGGGACACTGGTTGGAGTCGAGGGTGAGCGCGCGGGCCTCGAGCGCGTTGCGGGGGTTGCTGAACCTGGCCCCGGCGTTGACGCGGCGCCTGGCCGGCGACGGCCTCGAGACGGAGGTCCCGGTGGCCGAAGTCCGGGCCGGAGATTTGCTCGTCTTGCGTCCGGGCGATCACGTGCCGACTGACGGCGAGGTGACGGAGGGCGATTCGGCCGTGGACGAATCGATGCTCACGGGCGAATCGACGCCGGGCGACAAAGCGGCGGGCAGCCCGCTCTACGCCGGCACGGCCAATGTCAACGGGCGCCTGGTGATGCGCGTGACTGCCACAGGCCAGGAAACGGCGCTGGCGCACATCATTGCCGCCGTCCAGCGCGCCCAGAGCAGCCGCGCCCAAATCCAGCGCCTGGGTGACCGCGTGAGCAGCGTGTTCGTGCCCCTGGTGGTCGCCTTGGCCCTGGCCGCCGGGCTTTGGTGGGGGCTGGCCCCTGAATCGGCAAGGCTTGTTCATGGCTGGCTGGCGCACTTCTTATGGGCCGCGGAACCGCCTTCCGGCCCGGTGGCTGCCGGCTTTATCATCGCGGCGGCGGTGCTGATCGTTGCCTGTCCCTGCGCCATGGGCCTGGCCACACCCGCCGCTATCATGGCAGGCTCAAACGCCGCCGCCCAGCGCGGCATTCTCATCCGCGACGGCGTCGCCCTCGAGAAGGCCGGCAAGGTGACCGCCGTGCTCTTCGACAAGACCGGGACACTCACCGCAGCCAAACCCCAGGTGGCGGCGACGTTCCAGACAGGAGATAGCAGCCGGCAGGGGTGTTCCGAGCTTCAGCCTTCGCCGGCCAAGGGCCGGCCAGGGCTGACAGGTCCTCCTTCAGCCTTGGCCAGCCAGGGGCCAGTCTGCACTCTTGCCGTCGTGCCTTTGGCCGCTGCGTTGGCGAGGCGCTCCGCCCACCCCATCAGTCAGGCAGTCGCAAGGCTCTCGGCAGAAACCACCCAGCTCGATGACTGGGAAGAGGTCCGTGGGGCCGGGGTGAGGGCGGTGGTGAGGGGGGCATTGGGGGTCGTGCGGCTGGGGTCGTTGCGGTGGCTCGAGGAATCCGGGGTGAGCCTGGCGCCGGGGCGCGATTTCATACAAGAATGGTCGGCGCAGGGGGCGACAATCGTGGGCGTGGCTGCGGACCGGGCGTTGCTGGGCTTGTTCGCCATCAGAGACCTGCTCAAGCCCGGGGCCCGCGAAACCGTGGAGCAACTGCGCCGGCAGGGTCTGGAGACCTGGCTGGTGAGCGGCGACAACGCCCTGACTGCGGCCAGCATCGCCAGGCAAGCGGGCATTGCCGGGCAGAATGTCTTCGCCGACGTCCGGCCCGAGCAAAAGGCGCAATTGGTGGGACGGCTCCAGCGCCAGGGTGAACGGGTTGCGTTCGTGGGGGACGGAATCAATGACGCGCCCGCTCTCGAGCAGGCCGACCTGGGCATCGCCGTCAGCCGCGCCAGCGATGTCGCGCGCGAGGCGGCGGACATCATCCTGCTCCAATCGGAAATCGAAGCGGTGCCGGAGGGCCTGGGACTGGCGCGGGCAACCCTGCGCACCATCAAGCAAAACCTGTTCTGGGCCTTCTTCTATAATGCCATCAGCATCCCCCTGGCCGCCCTGGGATTCATGAGCCCGATCCTATGCGCCGCCGCCATGGGCCTGTCCGACCTCGTGGTGCTCGGCAACGCCCTGCGCCTGCGCCGATGGAAACTCAGAAAGGTCATTTCCAATAGAAGCTCAGGACCTGGATGTCGCGGGGGTTGTTGCGGCCGAGAACGGCGATGAACTGCCGTTTGGCGGCGCCGACGTGGGCGTCGATTTGGACCTGGAAGGTGCGGCTGCGGACATCGCAATACTGCGCGAGCAGGCGGGCGACCTCGAGGTTCACCTCGGGGACGCGGCGGACCTGGTCCACGCTGCGGTAGGGGCCGGTGAGGCCGCTGCCGTCGTCTTCGCCTTCGCGGGCGCCGGCGATGGCCTGGGCGACAATGGCGTTGACACCCGGGATGACTTGGAGGACATCGGGGGAGGCGGTGTTGATATTGACTCGGCCGCTGGACAAGGGGGTGAACAAGTTGACGAGGCCGGAGTTGATGGTGCTGACGGGACCCCCGGGGCCGAGGTAGCTGGCTCTTTGCTGGAAGGCAGCGGGGGAATGGTTGGTGCAGGCCGCGCCCCAGAAGAGTTCGGGGGTGATCTCCTTGACGAGGAGCAATTCGGACATATCATCAATCGGCCCATTCTTTGCAAAGTAAGGCGGTTGCAAGGATTGGTAATAATCGCTTTCGGCGCCTTGCATGCGGGGGTTGTCATCGGCGTCGATCCAATCCAGGATGCAGTTGATGATGGGGGTCATTTGACCGGCGTCCACGCCCATGAGCATCAGGGCTTGCTGGAGGATCGGTTCCGGGGCGGAGTTGATGTTGAACTTGCGTTCCAGGTCGGTCATCTTCCAGGTGAAACTGCCGGCGCCCAGGATGACTTCCTTCTGGACGTCCATGAGGGGGCTGTTGGTGGTGGCGATGCCGCCCGGACCGCCGGCCCAGACCTGGTTGAGGGCATCATAAGGCTCGCCGGGGATGCGCATTTGTTCGGACAGAATCCAGCGGCAGTATTCGACACCGGAACGGCCCAGCCATTCGAGCTGGGCCTCGCTGTTGACGTTGCGAGCCAGCTTGGTCTCGACCTTCATCGAAAAGGCGAAGCCCCCGGCCAGGATGGCCAGGACGCTGATGGAGATCATGACAATGATCAGGGCAATACCGCTTTCGGAGCGCAGAGTGTCGCGACGAACCGGGATTCTGCGGCGGGCCCTTGTCATTTGGGGCCTCCTGGGGTTCCTCCCGGGGGCGGGCTGGGCTGAATCACGCCGGGGAGCGTGCCGGGAGGGGCGTTTCCCGGGGGCGGAATTCCGCCCGGGCCCGGCGCAGGCGGCAGACCTCTGGGCATTTCCCAGAAGGGCGGCACGCCGATGGCAGGCAGGCTGATGATACGGGTGATTTGTTCCTGGGCCGAGCCGAAGCGCGCGGTGTCAGCCAGCCTCAAAGTGACAACGATGCCCTTGGGAAGCTGGTTGGTCAGTGTCCATTCATCCACCCAGTCGTTCTGCTGCTGGTCCCAGAACAGGAACTTGAATTCCTGCACATTCCTGGCGAGCACGACGGGATGGTTTTTTTCATCCTCCATGAGGCGGTTATCCGAACCGGAGTTCAAGTCCATCAGCATCGGGACTTGGCGCATGACCAATTGGCGGCCGGAATAGGGTCCCGGCTCGACCGTGAAAAAAAGGCGCCGGACGTCAAAGTCGCCGAAGTTACCGCTGCGGGGAAAGTCACTGGGGAGGCGGGCAACGAAGCTGAGGGAGGGGTCGTTGCCGTTTTCAGCCACAAAGCTGTAGTATCTGTTGTTGGCCACAAATAACGTGGCGGAGCTGAGGGAGTCTTCCAGGACACGGGCGACAATGCGCAAGCGCTGCATCGTGGCGGCGGCCTGCTGTCCCGATTTGGAGGCGCGCAGGATCGCCGTCCAGCTCGAGTAGATGGCCACCAGGACCAGAGAGAAGATGGAGATGGCGATGAGCATCTCGACCAGGGTGAAGGCGCGCAGGAAGGCGGCGGGCGGAGGGCGGAGCGTGGAGCGCGGGGCCGAGGGGCCGCTTGTCAAAGTCGCGAAGCCTCTCGAGTGCGGTGCATTCCACCGCCTTGGACCGCACGCCCCACGCCCCATGCTCCACGCTCCAGGCGTTTGTAATCTGCGGGCCTTCATCGGAACCGGGGCCCTCCAAACCCCAGGGTTGCGGAGTCCGGAGAGAACAGCAGGATGCTCGCGCTATCCACCGGCTCACGATTGCCGCGACGGAAGACCTTGATGTCAAATTGCATCAGGCCGTTGGTTTCCACCATGTTGCAGTCATACTCCCAGGAGTAATCCGCATAGAGTTGGCCGAAATCACCGGACTCGCGGCCTTCGGTGAAACGGTTGGTTTTGATAAGAAGCTGGGCGGCGACCATGCCGGCATCGACCTCGATGCGGCGCAGCCTCCGGGCGCTGCGGAGCGAGTTGGAAACCAGGGCGAGGATGGTGAACATGGCCATGAAAAAGATGCCGACGGCGACCATGACCTCGAGGAGCGAAAAGGCGCGCGCGCCCGGTTTCATAGGTTCACGGGGCCGATGGTGGCCAGGCCGGTGGTAATCTCCAGCGCGATCTTGTACCACTCGCCCTGCTCGGAGTGCAGGATCATGGTCAGTTCATCGCAGGTGCCATCGGGATAGAAGCGGACCCGGGCAACGTCGGCGTCCTTGTACTCGGTCAGGTTGACATCAAGCATCTCGATGGTGATAGACGTGCCCAGAGTGGCGGACAGGCCGGAACGTGGCGGGGGCGGGGGAGCGACGGCCATGGCGCCGAGGTCCTCGTAATCGGAGCGGCTCGGCCGCGAGGGGCCGAGGGCGCCGCCGACCTGCATCGTTCGCTGCCGAGGGTGGAAGGTCACTTCTGCCATCGAGTTCTGCATGATGGCCTGAGCCCGGGCGCGGCTGAGGACTTCGCTCACATCCCGCAGCGCCTTGATCATGGGCGCCTTGTGCCACATTTTATAGGCCATAGGCATGCTCATCGTCATGACAATGCCCATGATGGCGACGACGACCATGATTTCGATGAGAGTGAACCCCCGGCGGAGCCTTACGTTGTGAGCGAGTTCGCGCATCATCGGGCGATGTTGGAGGTAATGGCGAACATGGCGGACAGGACGCTCAGCAGGAGAAAACCCACGCCCAAGGCCATGACGATGATCATAACCGGCTCGATCATGTTGGTCATGACTCGCAGGGCGATGGTGAGTTCGTTTTCGTAAGTGTCAGCGACGTTTCTCAAGGCGCCCGGGACATCGCCGGTGTCCTCGCCGATTTTGACGAGGTCGACCATGAGTTGGGGAAAGACCTTGCTGCGTGCCAGGGGTTGGGCAATGGTCTTGCCGTCAGTGACCTCCTCGCGGGTCTTGGCAATGGCCTCTTTGACGATGCTGTTGTCCATGATCTGCTCGGTAATCTTCAGGGCCGTGAGAACCGGGACGCCGTTTTCCAGGAGGGTGGAGAGGGTGCGGGCAAACTGGCCGAAGAGGTTGAGCTTGACCACTTTCCCAAAAACGGGGGCGTTCATTTTCCAGTGGTCGATCCTGCGCCGGCCTTCCTCGGAAGATTGGAAGCGTTTGAAGATGATGATAAGGGCGAGAAGGATGCCCAGCATCAACCACCAATAGGCGGCAAAGACGTGGCTGATCCCCAGGAGAAGCTGAGTGGTCGGGGGCAAAGGGATGTCCATGCCTTCGAAGATCGTCATGAACTTGGGGAGCATGTAGGTCACGAAGAAGAACATGATGCAGATGCCGACGACGGCGACGAAGGCGGGATAAATGAGGGCGGAGGTGAACTTGGCCTGGACCTGGGAAAACCGCTCGAAATGGTCGGCCATGCGCCGGAGCACCTCGACCAGGGCCCCGCTGGATTCACCGGCGCGGACCATGTTGATATAAAGGTCGGAGAAGACCCTGTGCTGCTTGGACATGGCGTCGGACAGGCTCCGGCCTTCCATGACGTCCTGGCGCAGATCGCGGCTCACGTCGGCAGAGATGCCTTTGGATTCGAGGTGGGTCATGCTGTTCAGGGCGACGGTCAGGGGCATGCCCGATTTGAGCAGGTTGGCCAATTGCTGGGTGAACGTGGCCAATTCCTGGAGTTTCGGTTTGCGCTTGCGCGTCATGGCGTCCCGCAAGGTCGGGGGCAGCAACGCGCGCCAATCGGTCTTGGCGCCGGCAGGGGCGCGCTCGCCGGGCACTGCCCCGCCCTTGGCGGCGTCCACGGCCACCGGGAATAGACCCAACCGCTCGATCTGCAGGAGCGCGGCCGAGCGGTCGACGCCCTCCAGGACGCCTTCGACGACCTCGCCGCTACGGCGGCGGGCCCGATATGAAAACTGCGGCATAAATCGAGACTGGTTCTCTGTTAAACACAAAAGTAACCGGAAAGTTGCGCCTCTCCAAGCCGCAATTTGCCGGTCGGGACGCGGCGGAGGTTGGCGGGCAAACCGGCAGGCGGCAGTTAGCCGATCCTTCACCGTTTGCGGTTGTAGCCGGCGGATGCGAATTTTGCGGCGGCCAATTCAAGGGCCCGTTTGTGAAGAGGCGGGCCGGGGGGGAAGTCCAGCCACTGGACGGGGGGGGCGAAGGGAGCGGCGGCGCGCATGGCCTGGCGCCAATCGGCCCTGGCCAGTCCCTCCGGGGGCGGTTGGACGGAGCCCTGGATGAGCAGACCGTCGCGGGTGCGGCGCTGGGCCGCCCCCGCTATTTTGCGCCCGTGCCGGAGCAGGTCCGACTTCTCGTGACCGCTGAAGCACTGGCCTGGCTGGGATTTGCAGCGGCAGGGGGCCAATTCGACGGCCAGACCAAGGCGGGAGAAGGCGGTTTGGAGCCAGGAGTGCGCGCCCCGGTAGCTCTCGGCGGCGCGCAGCGCATACCAGGGGTGGTTGGCGGGAAAAATCAGGCTGTAAGTCCAATCGGCATCATGGGGGACGATGCCCCCGGCAGTGGGCCGGCGGACCAGCGGGCGCAGGGGCGTCAGGGCCTCAACCTCGGCGTACCTTTGGAAATAACCGAAGGAAGCGGCGGGCTCGCTCCAACTGTAAAAGCGCAGGAGCGCCCGGTCCAGGGAAGGCGCCGCCTCGAGCAATGCCTCGTCCAGGGCCATATTGAAGGCCGCAGACCCCGCGCCTGAGTCAAGCAGCCAGGCAGTGGTCATGAGGCCTTCGACGGTCCAACGCGTTTGACGCCGGCCCTGGGGCAGAGTGGCCCGACTTCGCAATGAGGGCAGTCGGGCTTGCGCGCATAACAGCGGCGGCGTCCGTGCCAGATAAGCCAGTGACTGAACATGGCCCATTGGTCCTGGGGGAGGAGGCGCATGAGGTCCTGCTCGATTTTGGCAGGGTCTTTGCGAGCGCTCAGGCCGAGGCGATACGCCAACCGGGCAACGTGAGTGTCCACGACCACCCCGCAATTGATGCCGAAGGCATCGCCGAGGACCACGTTGGCCGTCTTGCGCCCGACCCCGTTGAGCGCTGTCAGTTCCTCCATGGTGCTCGGGACCTGGCCGCCGTGCTTTTGGACCAGGGCCTGGCAGCAGGCTTGGATGTTCCTGGCCTTGTTGCGGAAAAAACCGGTGCTCTTGATCGCTTCTTCCAACTCGGCAGCCGGGGCCTGGGCAAAGTCGGCGGCCGTGCGCCAGCGCTTGAACAACTGCCCGGTGACGAGATTGACGCGCTTGTCAGTGCATTGGGCAGAGAGGATGGTCGAGATGAGGAGTTCCAGAGGGTTGGAATGTGCCAGTTCGCAATGGGCCTTGGGATAAATCTCCTGGAAGCGGTCGAGGAGATGCTTCACCCGTTGCGCTCTTGCCACATTGGATTCGCGAGGCATGGCGAGGGTTACCGGCTCTTCCGGGGCGGCGTTGCCGCGGCCGGGTTGGCGGTTTGGAGTTAGACCAATTCGGGTTCCTGGATGTGCCTGGGGGCAGGGGTTAGGGGCGTGCCGTCCTGGGCTTCCGGGTACTCGAAGACGGCGCCTTGGTAATTGCGGATGACCACGCGGTCGGCATTGCGGCTCAGGACGTAATCCGGATTGATGGGGACTTTGCCGCCGCCGTTGGGGGCGTCGATGACGTATTGGGGAACGGCGTAACCGCTGGTGTGGCCGCGGAGGCTCGCGATGATTTCGAGGCCCTTGCGAACGCTGGCGCGCAAGTGGGCCGAGCCGGAGATCAAATCGCACTGGTAGAGGTAGTACGGTTTGACGCGGCAGATGAGGAGCTTTTGGACATGGGCCTTCATGACCTCCGGGTCGTCATTGACCTTGCGGAGCAGCACAGATTGGTTGCCCAGGGGAATGCCGGCATCAGCCAGGCGCCCCAAGGCGTCCCGCGCCTCGGTGGTCAACTCGCGGGGATGATTGGAGTGGATGCTGACGAACAACGGATGATATCGGCTCAAGACGGCGCAGAGTTGCGGGGTAATGCGCTGGGGCAGGAAAATGGGGATGCGGGTGCCGATGCGGAGGAACTCGACATGCGGGATGGCGCGCAATTGGCCCAGCAGAAAGTCGAGCTTCTCGTCGCTCAACAGGAGGGGGTCTCCACCGCTCAGCAGCACGTCCCGGATTGCGGAATGGCGGCGGATGTAGTCCATCTGGCGGTCGAACTCAGGATGAAAATCGTAGCCGGAGGCATTGCTGACCAGACGCGAGCGGGTGCAATAGCGGCAATAGGAGGCACAGCGATCGGTCACCAGAAACAGGACGCGGTCGGGGTAGCGGTGGACCAGTCCCGGCACCGGTGAATGGGAGTCCTCCCCGCAAGGGTCGCTCATCTCCCATGGGGCTGTGAGGGTTTCCTCGACGCGCGGGATGACTTGCCGCCGAATCGGGCAATCTTCGTCGGCCGGGTCAATGAGATTGAAAAAGTAGGGGGTAATGCCCAGGGCAAGCTTGAGGTTGGCCAGGGTGGCCCCGGCGGTTTCCTCAGGGGTGAGGGCGGGCATAAGCCGTTGGAGCTGCTGCAGGCTGGTAATGCGGTGCTTGAGCTGCCAGTGCCAATCCTCCCAGTCCGAATCCGGGACCTGGGTCCAAAACCCTCGCCCGGCAGAGTGGAATTCTTTCAATGAACAGAGTGAGCGACGCGATGGTGGCTCGTCGCTGCTCCCCGATGTCGTAGTGCTAGTGGTCTGCATTTTTCCCTATCATTTTTAGCGCACTATAGTTTTGATCGGCTGCGTGTCAAGCCACGGAAGTGGAAAACGGCGGGTTGCGGGCGGCCTAACCACTTTGAGGGCAAATGGTTAGGATATTGCGCAAAAAAAATGCCGGGGCCCTCACCGGGGGGCGGCTTGAGTTTGGCCGGAGGGCGATGCCGGCCTCTGTGCGGAGCGCCAGGCCAGGCGCTGAGAATCGAGGGCATCCAACTGCATGAGGGCTACCGCTGTGGCGCGTCGCTGGGCGGCCTTCTTGCGGAGGCCCAGAAGGAGGCCGGTCTTGTCGCGGTTGTCCAGGTAAGAGGCAATGACTCTGCGGTAATCGCCGACGAGGAGGGCCAAGTCGCGGGAGACGCGCGACTGGACCGCCTCGAGCTCCCGAAGCTTGGTTTGGAGCGCAGCGGTTTGCGGGCCGCGGTCCCAGTCGCGGATGATGTTCTGGAGAGTGGCTTGGGCATGGAGGGGCAGTTCATTGGCGCCGGTGCGGACCTGGATGCCGGAGCGCAAGGTTTCATCGAGTTTCTGCCAGCTCTTGTCCGCCGGCCACGTTTGGGTCATGTCATATCCGGTGAAATCGGCGACCTGCAAGGCCCACCATTTCTCGATCTCGAGCGGACCGGTGAAAAGGCCCTTGAATGCATGTAAGAAGGCGAACTGCCAATTGTAGTGCTGCGGCAATTCGGCCAGGAATGCGCGCAGGCAAGCGCGGCCGCCGTTGAGATGCAAGAGACTGTTGACGAACAACTGGGCGCTGCTGCGGTAGAGTTCGCCCGCCTCGTCGGCCAACTGGGCCTGCGTTGGCCAGCTTAACTCCTGGAAAGTCAGGGGCGGGTAGCGGGTCAATTGTTTGTGGGCGCGGTTGAGGGGGTTCTCCCAGCGGCTATCGGCAATGGCAGCCGTTACGTCAAGGCCGGACAATACGGGACCGGCCCGAGTCTGGATTAGCCGCGAGTGGGAGGCAGCGGCTGCGGGCGGCGGGAGGATGATCTCGATTCCTTTGGAAGTCAGAAGCTGGCGGGACAGGCCCTCGACCAGCCAGGTTGGGATGTCGGCGGAGCAGGGCCCGGCCGCGCGATTGGCCAATTCGAGAAGCAAGACCTGGGTCATGGCCCGCACGTAACGCCCGCGCTCGATCACGTTGGGCAGGAGAACATGATACTGCCAGCCATCCTTGAACCGCTCCGAAGTGATGACGGCGCCATCCTCGGCGCTGCCTGCGGGATAGAGCGTGACAAAGACCCTGCCGCGCCAGGGTTGGGCGGTCTCCAACTCGCGCCAGAGGTTCTGTTTGATGCGCTCGGCAGAGATGGCCAGCAACGTCGGCTCCAGGCGGATGAGGCTCTGGTTGGTCGCCAGGATGGAGTCCGGTTCGGCGGAGGCGGGGCCTTGAACTATGAATTGGCCCGAGCGGCCGCTGACGGTGAGCGGGTTGGGCCCCAAAAACTGGGCCGGCGCGGACGCGGCGAACAAGCCCCAGCAAGCAATCATCCCTGCGGCCCCGGTCAGACCTGGCGCACGGCGCATAATCTACGATGGTTTTGGGCTCGCTTTCGGCTTGGACTCGGGCTTAACGGCGGTCTTGGTTTCGGTCCCCGGTTTGCTCTCGGCCACCGACGGGGTTGTCGCGGGGAGGTCTTTCTTGGCGGCCTGTTTATACTGCTCGCTGCGATAATCAGTGGCGTAAAAACCGGAGCCTTTAAAGAGGATGCCGGCCCCGCCGCTGATGGCTCGCCGGACCTTGCCCTTGCCCCAGGGCTTCATAGGGCACAGTTTTTCCGGGCAGACAGCCAATGGCTGGGCCGACATCGATTGGAACTTCTCGAAAGAACGGCCGCACTTCTCACAGATATACTCGTATGTCGGCATAAACCTTGTATCTAATAGACTCAAAGCCCGGTCCGGGTCAAGTTGCTCAACCCCCAATGCAACTCATGGTGCGTGATGGGGGGACGAACTCGGGTTCGCCGATGTGGTGACGGGGTTCCTTTTGCCAAACCACGCCTTGGAGCCATTCGGCTATTTCGTCGTCGGAGGCTCCGCTGCGCAACCGGGAGCCGAGGTCATGCTCGGCAACGCTGAAGAGGCAAGTGCGGATTTTGCCGTCGGCGGTCAGGCGGATGTGATTGCAATGGCCGCAGAAGGGCTGGGTCACGGGAGTGATGAGGCCCACCTCGCCGCGTCCATCGGCGAAGGCCCAGCGTTTGGCCGTGGCGGAGGGGTTTTCAGAAGGAAGGGCGTGGAGCTGGAACCGGCCTTGGAGACGGGCGAGGACTTCGCGGCCAGGAACGACCATTTCCTTGAGCCAGGCGCGGGCGGAATCCAGGGGCATAAACTCGATGAAGCGGCAGCAGAGGTCCTGGTCGCGGGCAAACTGGGCGAGGGGCTCGATTTCGTGGTCGTTGAGGCCGCGGATAATGACGGCATTGACCTTAACCGGGTGGAAGCCCAAGTCCCTAGCCAGGCGGATGCTCTGGAGCACGTCGCGGAGGTTGTCGCAGCCGGTGACCCTTTTGAAGTTGTCGGGGTCCAGGGAATCAAGGCTGAAGGTGATGCGGCGGAGTCCGGCGGCGCGGAGGGGAAGGGCCTTTTGGGGAAAGAGAAAGCCGTTGGAGGTCATTGCCAGGGCGGTAATCTCTGGGATGGCGGCGAGGCGGGCGACGAGTTTTTCAACTTCCTGGCGCAGGAGCGGCTCGCCACCCGTGAGCCGGACACTGCGGATGCCCCACTGGACAGCCAGACGCACCACCCGTTCGATTTCCTCGAAGCTGAGGAGTTGCGCCTTGGGCGCCCGCGGTTGGGGCAGCGGGGCTGCATTGGGCATCTTCGCCCAGTGCCCGCGGTAGAAACTCTGAGCGGCCTCCGATTCGGGCAGGCAATAGAGGCAGCGTAAGTTGCAGCGGTCCGTCAGGCTCACGCGGAGGCCCCCCAGAACGCGCCCCTGCGCATCGATGAGCTGGCGGACCCGGCTCACTTCGGAGGGGGATTGACGGCTGGCGGGCGGTTGGTGTCGGGAGGGGGAATGATCTTGACAGTGCCGTCGGAAGAGACCTCGACATTGAGGTCGTAGTTCGGTTTGGGGGTCTTGGTCAGCAGCCGCAACGGGTTGATGCTCTCCATGAGTTTCTGGGCGCCTTTTTGTTCGCTGCTGGCAAAGAGGCCCATGCGAATCCAGTCGAGCCTGCGCGCGATGGTCAGGTCCTCTTTCAATTTGGCCACCTGGCCGCGGAGAATAGTGATATCGTTGAATTGACGTTCCAGCTCGGCTTTTTCGGCGATGAGATGCTTGAGATTGGTTTCCAGGACGGCTCTGTCTCCTTCCGAGGCGGCGAGTTGTCTTTTGGTGTCTTCGATTTGAACCGTGAGGTTGGTAATCGAGGCGCCAAGGTTCAGCGCGCGCCTGTCAAGGGTCTGGTTCTGGCTCTCGAGGTCGGCAATTTTGGCGTCGCGTTTCTTGACTTCTTCCTCCTTGGCCTTGAGGGCGGCCTCGGTTTTTGCCAGATCGGTGCTGGCCTGGGTGAGATTGGCGGAAACCTGGGCGAACGTGTTGGTCAGGTCGGACAAGGCCTTTTTTGACTCTGTGAGGTCCTTCTCGAAAGTGGTTCTCCGCTGGACCTCATCGTCGCGTTGGCTCCTGGCCATCACAACCTGGTTGGAGAGGTCGCTGCTCTCGGACTCATGGGCGCGCTGTTCCTGGACAGCCTTCTTTTTGACCGCGACCAACGCGACGCCGAGGCCAACGCATAGAAGAACTAAAACGATTACCCCAATCCGCTTTTTCATAGTGTGGCTATAATGTGGGAAAGCCGCAATTTTGGCAAGCAGGCATCTTGGACGCCATCAAAAAAAAGACGCACCCATCCTCAAGCGGCGGCGGGGTCGATTTCTTCCGGCTGCCAGAGCCAGCGGCCTTCCATGCCGCCGGCAACGACCAGGACTTGTCCGGTGATATGGCGGGCCAAGGCATCGGAGGATAGAAACACCGCGGCATTTGCGATGTCCTCCGGGCGGGCCAGTTGGGGCAAGGCCATTGTGGCGGCGGTCCTGCGGATGACGCGGGGGTCGTTGAGCTTGGCGGCCAGGCGCGGCACGACGGTCCAGCCCGGGCAAATGCAATTGATGCGTCCGCCGCAATAATCACGGGTATGCGGGGCCAGGCGGGCCAGTTCGTTTTTAAGGGAGCGGGTCAGGCCCCAGGCCAGCGCAGCCTTGGCGGCGGCGTAATCGGCGTGCCCGGCTTCCCCGAACAGGGCGGCCGTGGAGGCGATAACCACAGCGTTGCCGCGGCGCTGGCGGGCGGCCACCCGCAGGAACTCCCGCAGGCTCAGGAACGCTGTGGTCAGCACGCCCTCGAACGTCTGCCGCCATTGGCGCAGCGACATCTGCGACATCGGAACGTCACGCGTTTCCCACGAACCGGCGTTGGCCACCAGCGTGTCGACACGCCCGAACCGTTTCACCGCCTCGCGGAGAAGGCGCTCGGCCCCCGCTTCCCTCGCCAGGTCCGCCCGCACAACCGCAAACCCGGCGCCTCGAAGCTCGCGCCGGAGGGCGGCGATGCCCGGCTGATTCCGGCGATAATGGAGCACGAGCCTGGCGCCTTCCCCGGCAAATCTCTTGGCCATGGCCGAGCCGATGCCGCCGGAGGCGCCGGTGATCACCACTGTTTTGCCTGCCAGCTCACTGTTCATCGGGCAAGCCAAGGATCGAGTAATGCATGACGATTGGCAAAGCTTTTTAGGATGCTTGCGGCTGGACTTTGTCCCTGGAGTTTGGGCATCATTGCTGGCCAACGAATCTGCGGAAATTGCGGAGAGTCGTCGGACTCGCCAAACCCGCCAAAAAGCGGGAACAGACTTCAACACGCAAATCCAAGCTGAATCGATGGTTCAGCGCGCCGCCAATTGCGCGGCTAGCTCTCGGGCTTGCCTGATGAGTTCCCAATCCCGGGACAGGTCCCCAAACCGGAACTTGGGGGCGCCGCTCTGCTGCTGGCCCAGCAACTCTCCCGGACCCCTGGCCTGGAGGTCCGCCTCGGCGATGCGGAAGCCGTCGCAAGTCTGCTCGAGCACTTTGAGGCGCTCTTGAGCCTCCTTGCTCCTGGCCCCGGCCAGGAGGATGCAGTAGGAATCATGGGCGCCGCGTCCGATGCGCCCGCACAACTGATGGAGCTGGGCCAGGCCGAACTGCTCCGCGTTGTCGACCAACATCACGGTTGCGTTCGGCACATCCAGGCCGGCCTCGATGAGCGAGGTGGCCACGAGCGCCTCGAGGCGGCCGGCGCGAAAGCCGGCCATGACCTCCTCCTTTTCCTTGAGCTTGAGCCGCCCGTGAAGAAGCCCCACCCGATGCGGCGCCAGCCCCTGCCGCACCGTCTCGAACTCCCGAGTCACTGCCTTGACGCCCTTAGCGCCGGAATCCTCCACGCGCGGATAAACCACATAAGCCTGCCGGCCTCGGCCCAGTTGTTCGCGAATGAACGCCCACACCTTCGGCAGCTTGTCCGCCTTCCGCACAAAGGTCCTGAGCCGGCCCCGCCCCGGCGGGCGCTCCTCCAATGTGGAGACATCCAGTTCGCCGTAAACCGTCAGGCCCAGCGTGCGGGGAATCGGCGTCGCGGTCATCACCAGCAGGTGCGGGTATTGGCCTTTGCGCACCAGTTGTTCGCGTTGCGCCACGCCAAATCTGTGTTGTTCATCGATGATGACCAGCCCGAGATTGGGCAGCTCGAAGCCGCCCGTGAGCAGCGCGTGCGTGCCGATAGTCAATGCCGCCCGATGCGGCCTGCCATCCTCCGCCCCCCGCTCCCCGCTTCGGACTTCGGCCTTCGGCCCTCGCACTTCGGGCGTCAGCCCGCCGCCCGTCTTCCGGCCTCCGGTCTGCAACTCCACCGCGACGCCCAGGGGGTCGAGCCACCGCTTGAAGTTGGTGAAATGCTGTTCGGCCAGGATTTCGGTGGGCGCCATGAGGGCGGCGTCATAGCCGCTCTCCAGGGCCATCAGGGCGCAGCAGCCTGCAACCACGGTCTTGCCGGAGCCGACATCACCCTGGAGCAGCCGTCGCATCGGGTGCGGACCGGACATGTCCTTGCGCAGGTCGCGCAGGACCCGCGTTTGGCCTTGGGTGAGTTTGAAGCCGAGGCGGGCCAGGAAGGGCCTGATGAGGCGGTTATCGCCGGCGCAGGGCAAGGCCCGGGCCTTGGCCTCGAAATTCCGCCGCCGAAGCTGGATGCGGAGTTGCAGCTCGATGAACTCGTCCAAAGCCAGCCGCTGCCGGGCCAATCCGATGTCGGCCTCGGTCTCGGGGAAGTGGAGCAGGTGGATGGCGCGGGCGCGGGTGGGCAGGGGCATGCCGGGTGTGACGCCGTAGCGGGTGTCCTGCGCTGCGCGGCGCTCCAGACCCGGCCACCGCTCGGCAATATGCGGCTCGGCCGTCGGAAGGGTCCGCCAGACCAGGGCGCGCAGCCAGCGCTGCGGCAGGCCCTCCGTCAGCGGATACACCGGGGTGATGCGGTTGAGGTGGATGCCGCTCTCCTCGCCTCCTTCGACCACCTCGGTTTCCGGGTGGTCGATGGTGCGCGGCCTCAGGCCCTGGAGTTTTCCGAAGACCACGACTTCCTGGCCCCGGGCGAAGTACTTCTCCATAAACGGCAGGTTCCACCACCGGCAGTGCAGCCGCGCCGTGCCGTCGTCAATGATCATTTCGAAGATGGATTTCGTGTGGTTCGAGAACCATTTCACCCCCAGGGCCACGATCTTGCCGCGCGTGATGGCCGGCTGGTCGAGCCCCAATTCGGCGATGGGCCTGAAGCGGCGGCGGTCTTCATAGCGCCGGGGCCGGTGCAGGAGCAAATCGGCAATCGTGAAGACCTCCAGCCGCGCCAACTGTGCCGCCCGTTCCGGCCCGACGCCATACAGGCTGCCGACCGGCCGGTCCAGGGGCGAAGTCTGCGGGTGGGGCGCGCTGGCCGTCATCCCCAGCACGATACAAACGTCCTTCGCTCGGTTCAACGGCAAACGCCTTGGCGGCCGAAGTGGTGATGAGCATGAATACGGTGACGTAGGCGGCGAGGGATTTTTCGTGCAGGCAAGGCGCTAGCACCGAGCATATCCGCAGTGATCTGTAAGGTGCGAGCAACGCCGCCTGCGCGAAAAAGAGCCGCCGAATACGTCACCGGATTTATGTTCATGACCACTAAGGGAAGGGCGGCAGGACAGTCAGTTCGTCCAGCCACCGGCGCCGGCATCTGTTTTCTCGGGTCTCCGTTCCTCTGGCTGCGGCTTCCCGAAACCAAAGGGCAGACCCTCCAGGAAATCGAACGGGCGTTGGTGGATTAAGGCAGTTGACGAAGCGGCCCTCCTCCGATTCAATGAAGTTATGAAAATTGAAAGTTTGAAGGTGTTTTGCGATCTGGCGCAGACCCGGAGCTTCACCAAGGCAGCTCAGGTCAATGGGGTCACCCAGTCCGCCGTCAGCCAGCAAATCACTTCGCTGGAGCGCATCTTCCGATCGCCCCTGGTCGAGCGCGGGAAAAGGAAGTTTCGGCTCACGCCCGAGGGCGATCTCGTTCACGAGCACAGCAAGGAGATCCTGGAAACCTACGGCGGGCTTCAGGCCAAGCTCAAGGAGACCAATGCGGCCGTCTCCGGCGCCATCCGCCTGGCCGCCATCTACAGCATCGGGCTGCATGACTTGCCCCCGTACCTCACGAAGTTCCTCAAGAGCTATCCCGCCGCCAATGTCCATGTCGAATACCGCCACGCCCGGCAGGTCTATGAAGACATCTTCAGCAACGTCGTGGACCTGGGCCTGGTTGCCTACCCCGCCCAGGCTCGGAACCTCGAGGTCGTCCCGCTGCGCAAAGACCCGATGGTCCTCATTTGCCATCCAAACCACCCGTTCGCCAAACGCAAGGACCTCAAGCTCAAGGCCCTGAACGGCCAGAAGTTCGTCGGATTCCAGCGGGACATCCCCACCCGCAAGGCCCTGGACCGCCTCTTCAAAGAACATCGCGTGACCGTGGATTACGTCATGGAATTCGACAATGTCGAGACGGTCAAACGGGCGGTGGAAATCGAGTGCGGCCTGGCCATTGTCCCCAAGACCACCGTCGGCCAGGAAGTGGCCAATCAAACCCTGGTGGCGCTCCACTTCGAGGAAGGCGATTTCCCTCGTCCCCTGGCCCTGATCCACACCCGTTCCAAAGTGCTCTCGCCGGCGATGAAGAAGTTCATCGCCCTGCTCAAGGAGCCGATGAGCCAGGGATAGGCGGGCCTGGGATCAATTCGACGCAAACACTACCCGGCTGCCGCCGCCGGCCTGGCCCGGGAGGCGGCGAGGTCTTGCTTGCGCTGGCGCATGCTCTTGAAGAACTCGAACCCTTCCCGGCACCGGCGGACAAAGACGTCCTTGTCCTCGAGCATGGTCTTGATGATGCGCAGGATCGGTCCGGGGCGCAGGTAATAGGCGCGGTAGAAGCGATCCACGGCCTCGAAGATCTCCTCTTTGCTCAAGTCGGGGTATTGGAGGGCGCTTTGCTGGAAACCGTCGCTCTCGACAAGGTCGGTCTTGTCCTTTTTTACAAACCAGCCGTTCTGGCGGGCCATCTCGAAGAGCTCGGTTCCAGGATAGGGCGCGGCCAGGGAAACCTGGAGGCTGAAGAGGTCGAGTTCCTTGGCAAAACGGATGGTGTTCTCGATGCTCTGCCGGGTCTCGACGGGCAGGCCCAGGACGAAGGTGCCGTGGATGACGACGCCGGCCTTGTGGCAGGCCCGGGTGAAGCGGCGCATCTGGTCGAGGGTGACGCCCTTTTTGATGCGGGCGAGGATGTCCTCGTTGCCGCTCTCGTAGCCGACCAGGAACAGACGCAGGCCTGAGTCTTTGAACGACTTGATGGTGTCGTAGTCAAGGTTGGCGCGGCTGTTGCAGCTCCAGGCCAGCCCCAGCGGGGCCAGTTTCCCGGCGATCTCCCGGGCGCGCGGCAGGTTGGCCGTGAAGGTGTCGTCGTCGAAGAAAAACTCCCTGGCCTGGGGGAAGAGCTTTTTCAGGTAGGCCATTTCGTCGGCCACGTTTTGGGCCGAGCGGACGCGGTAATTGTGGCCGCCGATGGTCTGCGGCCAGAGGCAGAAGGTGCATTGGCCGGGGCAGCCCCGGCCGGTGTAAAGGCTTACATAAGGATGCAAGAGGTAGCCGATGAAGTAGCGCTCGATCTGCAGGTCGCGTTTATAGACATCGGCCACCCACGGCAGGGAGTCCATGTCCTGGATCAACTCGCGCTCCGGGTTATGCCGGATGCGGCCGTCGCCGTCGCGGTAGCTCAGGCCGGCGATCTTGTCGAGCGGCCGGCCTTCGGCCACTTCCTTGCAGGTGAAATCGAATTCCTTGCGTCCGACCCAATCGATGGCCGGCGAGGCCTTCAGGGTCTCGGTGGGGAGGACGGCGGCGTGGGCGCCGACAAAGCCGATGAGGGTCTCCGGGCGGTTGAGCTTGATGGCCTCGGCCACCTTGCAATCGTTCTTGAGGGAGGGGGTCGAGGTGTGAATGATGACGTGGTCGTAGTTGCCGGCTTGCCGGAGGCACTGCTGGATGCCGATGTCGTGCGGCGGGCAATCGAGCAACTTGCTCTCCGGCACCAGCGCCGCCGGCTGCGCCAGCCATGTGGGATACCAGAAACTGGTCACCTCCCGCCGCGCCTGGTAGCGCGAGCCGGCCCCGCCATCGAAGCCATCGAAGGAGGGGGGACTGAGAAACAAGGTCCTGCTCATTGCTTGGCGGCTTTGGCCTTGGCCAGGCCAGGGTTGATGGCAGCTTTGGCCTCGGCCAGGTGCCCCTTGCCGATCGAGCAGCCGTTAAAGGCGTTGACCTGGCGCCCGGCGGAACAGGGCGCGGGCCGCGGCCCGAAATAGTACTTGAACATCTTCCAATTATCGCCAGGCCGGTAGTCTATGCCCAAGGCGCCGCTGGGGTCGTAGCCGCAGTGGACCATGCAGTTCTCGCAACGCGGGTCCCGCGCCACGCCGTTGGCCATGCCGTAACGGGTCCAGTCCACGCGATCGAGCATCTCCTGGTAGCGCGCGTAATGGCCGTCGGTCATCAGGTAGCAGGGCGCTTTCCAGCCCCGCACGTTGCGCGTCGGAATGGCCCAGGCCGAGCAGGTCAGGTCGCGTTTGCCGGCCAGGAACTCCTGGTAAACCGTCGTGTCCAGGAGGGTGAAGCGATTGCCCCATTCCAGGATTTTTGCAAACTTCCGGCGGGTCATGGCCCGGGTGAGGAAGAAATCCTCCGGGTTTTTGCCCAGGCGTTTGGCCATGTCTTTCTTGGCGGCGTCGTAATCGTAGCCGGGTGAAACGGTGTGGCCGTCCACCTCCAGGGCGGAGAAGAACTCGAACATCCGCTCGACTTCCTCGACATCCGTCTCCTTGTAAAGGATTGTGTTTGTCGCGACCTGGAAGCCCAGGAGTTTGGCCATCCGGACGGCTTGGACACACTCCCTGAAAACCCCTTCGCGCTCGACTACCAAATCGTGCGCGTATTCCAGGCCGTCCACATGAACGTTCCAGTAGAGCCACTGGCTCGGGGTTATGGCAGGCGTGCCCTTGGCCCCGCCTTTGCGGATGCTCTGGGCGTCTTTGCCGGCGATCAGCCCTTCGGCCAGCAGCCGGGTGAGGGTGGGCTCCAGCGCCGGGGTATAAATGGCGGCGAGGTATTCCCTGAGCTTCTTTCGCATCAACACGCCGTTGGTGCAGATATAGACGATGCGCCCCTGGTCTCGAAGGCCGGCGACCAATTCCTCGATTCTCGGGTAAATGAGCGGTTCGCCGCCGCAAATGGAGACCATGGGGGCATTGCATTCCTGCGCTGCCGCCAGGCAGTCCTCCAGGCTCATTATGTCCTTGAGGCTGGTGGAGTACTCCCGGATGCGCCCGCAACCGGTGCAGGTCAGGTTACACGTGTGCAGGGGTTCCAGTTGAAGCACCAAGGCAAAGCGCGGTGTGCGCAAGAGCTTGTGTTTCACGATATGACGGGCAAACTTGACCGTCAGCGCGAACGGGAATCGCATAATGAAGACTAGAACTGCGCCAACTCCTGGGCAGGCTCATTGCCCGGCAGGACCGGGTCCGAATGCGCAGGAGGCGGATCGGCCTTGAGCAAGCCTGGAAGGAGGAAGGTGGCCGGCGAAACGCTTTGCGTAGCTGCTAATCCGCCACACCCGGCACCCGCCAGCGCCAAAGCCGGAATGAGAGCCGCCAGCCGTAGGACTTTCCAGTTCAATTTCACTAAACCCGAGACTACAGCCAGTTTATGTGCTTGGCAACACATATTTCAGGGGGCGGACGGGTGAGCGCGCATCGCTGCAGCCGATGGCTCCGACTCTGGGTCTTCCCGGGGCTTCTGGTCCTGGCCTGGCACAGGGCCGAAGCGGACCCGATGGCCGAAACCACCGCCTACGCCCAGGGCCTCTTCCGAGAGGCGCAGGGGCGCTACCGCCGCGAGCCGGCCAACCCCAAGGCGGCCTGGGAGTTCGGCCGGGCCTGTTTCGAGCTGGCCGAATGCGCCACCCGCCGGGCCCAGCGCGCGGAAATCGCCAGCCAAGGGATTGCCGCTTGCCGCCAGGCAATTGCCCGGGCCTCGAACTCGGGGCCGGCACATTATTACCTGGGCGTGAACCTGGGCCAAATGGCCCGAACCAAAGGGTTTGGGGCCCTCAAACTGGTGGACTTGATGCGCCAGGAACTTGACCTGGCCCGCAGCCTCGATGAGCAGGTGGATTATGCCGGGCCGGATCGCAACCTGGGCCAACTCTACCGCGATGCCCCCGCCATCCTCAGCATCGGCAACCGTGCGCAGGCCGCGCAACACCTCCGGCGGGCTGTGACGCTGGCGCCGGACTTTCCCGATAACCACCTCGAGCTCATCGAGGGTTATCTTAAATGGGGCGAACGCGATCAAGCCCGGCGTGAATTGAAGGCCCTTGAAATGTCCTGGCCTGCCGCTCGCGCCAAACTCACCGGGCCTGCCTGGGCCGCCAGTTGGGCGGATTGGGAAAGCCAACTCAAGAAGTTCAAGAGGGAAACCGAAGGAACTCACGAAGTCCTCGAGGCGCCAAGCAATGCGAGGTGAAGGAGCAGTGCGGAATGCGGAGTGCGGAGTGCGGAATGCGGAACGCGGAATGCGAAGTGTTACGTTCGGGTCGCGGTCTTGCTCCCCAGGACGGCCTGCTCGGCCTCGAGGATGCTTTGGCGCATCGAGGCGGCATCAGGGGCGTCCCGGAGTTGGGCCGGGAGGTTGGTTTTTTGAGCCATCAGGCAGAGGCGGGCCAGGGTATGCAGGTGAAGGCGGTCGTCCGGAGACCCGAGCAAGAAGAACAGGTCCGTGGCCGCGCCATCCGGCGCGCCGAATGGAATTGCCTGGACCGTCCGGCCCAGAACGATGAAAGGCGAATCGAACATGTAGGTGTCGGGAAATCGGGAATGGAGCAGCGCCAGGCCGCCCGGGACCCCGGTCGAGCAAAGCGCCTCGCGCGCCTCCAGGCCTGCCAGGAGGCCCTGGGCATCACAGACCCGGCCCGTTTTCTCCGCCAGGGCCGTCATCTGGCGCAACACCGAGGCCTTGGTTTTGGCCGGGAGGGCCGGCTCAATGTACCCGGGCAGCATCAACTCCGGCATCATCGCCTCGTGCGCCAGGAACCGCCGCGTGCCGCTCGAGGTCTTCTGGTGATACTCGGCCAGGGGCCGGCCCTCCAGGCCGAGGATGCGCTGAGAGGCCCAGGCATCGACCTCGACCTTTCGAAACACAATGCGTTCCCCGTGCCGTTCAAAAGGGATGTCCTGGTTCTTGACCAACCGCTGCACGTCGGCCCGCCCCAGGTGCAGGTAACGCCCCACTTCCTCGATATCGAAAGTCCGGTGCGGCATAAGCGTCAATCCAAGCCATCCTGGGCTGCGCCCGGCCCGTAGTCAACGCCAATGAAACTCTGTGCTTGATAATCGGCTGGATTGAACTAAAGAAATCGCATGGGAAAGAGCATTCGGATGAAGAGCCGCTTTGGTTTAATCCTGGCCGGCGGTCTGGTCCTGTGGAGCGGCTGGGATTTGCCCGGGGCGCAGGAGGCGCCGGCCGAGGCGAGCCCGGCGGTGGAAGCTGCAATCAGCCGGTTGCGGCCCGCCCTGGCCCGTATCCACGTTGTCTCCACCGAATACAGCGAGGGCCGCGAACTGAAATTCCAGTCTGTCGGCAGCGGCGCGATCATCTCCCAAGACGGCTGCCTCATCACCAACCACCATGTCGCAGGCCATGCCGCCCGCATCGTGTGCACTCTATGGAACCGCGAGGAAGTCGAGGCCGAACTGATCGGCACCGACCCTTTGACGGACATCGCTATCCTCAAGTTGAAACCCGAATCGCCGCGGCAATTCGTCCCGGCTGTGTTCGGAGATTCGGCCAGGCTGTGCGTGGGGGATTCGGTGCTGGCGATGGGCAGTCCGATGGCGCTGTCGCAATCGGTCACGCTGGGCGTCATTAGCAATATCGAGATGATCATGCCCAGGATGCTCGGCAGCCAGGGGCGCTTTCAACTGGACGGCGAGGATGTGGGCTCGCTTATCCGGTGGATTGCGCATGATGCAGCCATTTACCCCGGCAACTCCGGCGGCCCCCTGGTCAACCTGCGCGGCGAGATCGTCGGCATCAACGAAATCCAATTTGGCCTGAGCGGGGCCATCCCCGCCAACCTCGCGCATAGCGTGGCCGAGGAGATCATCGCCCATGGCAAAGTGCGGCGGAGCTGGCTCGGCCTGGACGTGCAGCCGCGCTTCAAACATAGCAAGGCCGAGCGCGGCGTCCTGGTCGGCGGTGTCGTCAGCGGCTCGCCCGCCGCCCAGGCCGGACTCAAAGCCGGGGACCTGCTCCTGCGCCTTGGGGATTCGCCGACCAACGTCCGCTACGAGGAGGAAATGCCGGATTTCATGCGATTGGCCACTAGCCTGCCCATTGGCAAGGATGTCGCCGCCCTGGTGCTGCGCGACGGCAAGGAGAGCCTTTTCCGGCTTCAACCCGTCGAGCGCGGCGAGGTCCAGCGCAAGGAACAGGAACTCAAGCCGTGGGGCCTGACCGTTCGCGATCTTTCTTTCCTTGCCGCCAAGGAAATGAAGCGGCCCGCGCAGGCGGGGGTCCTGGTGACCTCCGTTCGTCCGGGCGGCCCCGCCGGCGAGGCCAAACCTCCGCTCAACGCCAAAGACGTGCTGGTTGAGGTGAACGGCGTGCCGGTTGCGAACACAGCCGCGCTGACCGACCTGACCCGTAAGCTAACCGAGGGCAAGACCGAGCCGGTCCCGGTGATGGCCACGTTCGAGCGCGCCGCCCTCCGTTACCTGACCGTCGTAAAGGTGGGCATCCAGGAACTGCGCGACCCCGGGCTCGAGGTCGCCAAGGCCTGGTTGCCGGTCGAAACCCAAGTCATCAGCCGCGAAATCGCCCGGCAATTGGGCAAGCCCGACCTCAAAGGCTTCTATGTGGTTCAGGTCTATCCCGGCACCACCGCCGAAAAGGCCGGCCTCAAAACGGGGGATTTTGTTCTTGCCGTGGACGGCGAGAAATTCACCGCCTCCGGGCCGGAGGAGGCGGAGGAATTGGCCGCGCTCATTCGTCAATACGACACCGGGGCCGTCGTCCGGTTGACCGTCCTGCGCGGCAAGGCCCAGCTCGAGACCCCCGTTGAACTGGCCCGCTCCCCCAAGCTCAAGAGAGAGATGAAGAAATACCGCAACGACGACTTTGAGTTCAGTGCGCGGGACGTGGCGTTCTTTGATGTGGCCGAGCAGCAATGGCCGCTGGGCCAGCGCGGCGCGCTAGTCGAAGAAGTCAAATCAGGGAGCTGGGCCGAGGTCGGGTCGCTCGAGACGGACGATTTAATCGTTGAAGCCGAGGGCCAGCCGGTTCAGGATGTGAGCTCGCTCAAGCGACTCATGGACCAAGCCGCCCACGACAAGAAACGATACCTGGCTTTGAAGGTCCTGCGCGGCATCCACACCGCCTACCTGGAGCTTGAGCCTGCCTGGAAGTAATCGATCACCGGAAAGGAAATATGATTTCACATAACCTGTGGCGGATGGCACTTGTGCTTGGGCTGCTGGCAGGGCCCTTTGCCGGGCAGGGCCGGGCCGATGAACTGATCGACAAAGGCCGCGCCATCTTTAAAACAAACCAGCAAGCCGTCGTGATTGTGCAACTGGTGCTCAAGAACAAGGTGTCCTTTGGCGGCATGGGGGGACGTTCCGGCGAAGCGCGGCGGGACGCCACCGGCACCGTCATCGACCCCTCGGGCCTGACCGTCCTGTCGCTCTCCTCCACCGACCCGAGCATCCTCCTGGAGGCCATGATGTCCGGAGGGGAGGAAGAGTCACGGGTCAGGATGGAGAGCGAGTTGAGCGATGTGAAGATCGTGCTCGATGACGGCACGGAAGTGCCCGCTGAAGTGGTGTTGCGCGACAAGGACAACGACCTGGCCTTCATCCGGCCCAAGACCAAACCGGCGGCTCCGATGGCGGCCCTGGACCTGGCCAAATCCGGCAAGGCCGATATCCTGGATCAGGTCATCAGCCTGACTCGCCTGGGGAGCGCCGCCGGGCGCGCTTATTCCGTCTCGGTCGAGCGCATCTCGGCCATTGTCTCAAAACCGCGCCTGTTCTACGTCCCCGAGACCAGCGCGACCACTACCACTATGGGCGCCCCCGCCTTTACCCTGGACGGCAAGCCCTTGGGCCTGTTTGTCATCCGCTCCCTCAAGGGCAAGGATGCCGGCGGCGGGCTCGGCGCCATGTTCGGCGGCATCCAGGCCGAAAGTGTGACCGGCATCATTCTTCCCGCAGCGGAGATTCTCAAGGCCGCCAAACAGGCGCCGGCGGCGGGCACGGCGGCGGAGAAAAAGGAGCAATGACCCACACAGCGCCGCTGCGGGTTGCCGCCCTGGTGGGAATGCTGGCGGTGGCCCTGGGCGCCTTCGGCGCTCATGGCCTCAAGGACCTGCTCCTCCGCAACCAAACGGCTGCTATTTGGGAAAAGGCCGTGTTCTACCACTTCATCCATGCCATCGTGCTGTTCGTCCTGGCCGGGCGCGCCCCTTTCCAGCCCGGCCCCTGGCTCTGTTTCCTGCTCGGCATCGTGGTCTTCTCCGGCTCGCTTTATTTCCTGGCCCTCACCGGCCTGCGCTGGCTCGGCGCCCTTACTCCCATCGGCGGCATCAGCTTGATTATCGGCTGGCTTTGGCTGGCGCTTGCGCCGCTCCACTCACGAACGACCCCATGAGCTTGACGCTGCGTTCTTTGCGGTTATTCCTGGTCTGGGCCTTGGCGGTGGCCGTCCTTGCCCAACCGGCCCTTGCGGCCGACCAACCGCAATGGGGCCAGGCCTGGTCCCGAAACCTGGCCTCCAATGAACGCGGCCTGCCGTCCTCCTTCGACCCTCAAACCGGCCGGAACGTGAAGTGGTCCGCCCGCCTGGGCACCGAGACTCACGCCACTCCGATTGTGGCTGGCGGGCGCGTTTATATCGGCACGAACAACGGGGAGCCGCGCGACCCCAAACACCAGGGCGACCGCGGAGTGCTGATGTGCTTGGAGGAAAAGACCGGCCTCTTTCTCTGGCAGTTGGTCGTGCCCAAACGCGTCGAGGACATCTACTTCGATTGGCCCCGGAGCGGGATATGCTCGCCGGCTACCGTCGAAGGCGAGCGCGTCTATATCGTCAGCAACCGGGGGGAAGTGCTCTGCCTGGACGCCCTGGGCATGGCCAACGGCAACGATGGGCCCTTCCGCGACGAAGGCGCGCACATGACCCCCGCCGGCGAGCCCCCCCTGACACCCGGCCCGCTGGATGCCGACATCCTGTGGCTGTTCGACCTCCCCACGGGCGCGGGCATCTGGTCGCACGACGCCGCCCATAGCTCGATTCTCATTCGGGGCAACCTCCTCTATCTGAACACCGGCACCGGGGTTGACAACACGCACAAGCGCGTCCGGGCTCCGGATGCGCCCAGCCTGGTGGTGCTGGACAAACGGACCGGCCGGCTGGTCGCGCGCGATAACGAGCACATCGCCCCCAACATCTTTCACTCCACCTGGGCCTCCCCTTCCGCCGGCGAGGTCAACGGCCGTCCGCTCCTCTTTTTCGCCGCCGGCAACGGCATCGTCTATGCCTTCGACCCCATTCCAGACCCGCCTTCCCCGCAAGAGCCCTCCGGGCAGTCCAACACCCCGCCGCTCCAATTCCTGAGGAGGGTATTCCAATTCGACTTTGACCCCGGGGCCCCCAAAACCAACGTTCACAAATACAACTCCAACCGCCGCGAAAGCCCCAGCAACTTTTTCGGGATGCCGGTCTTTTACCAGAACCGCCTCTATGTGGCCGGCGGCGGGGACATCTGGTGGGGCAAGAACCAGGCCTGGCTCAAGTGCATCGATGCCACCCGCACTGGCGACATCACGACTAACGGGCTGGTATGGTCCTATCCGCTCCAAAGACATGTCATGGCCACGCCCGCGATTTGGGACGGGCTGGTGTTCATCGCCGATTGCGGGCATCTGCTCCACTGCGTGGATGCCCTCACCGGCCAGCCCTTCTGGACCCACGAACTCAAAGGCGAGGCCTGGGCCTCGCCCCTGGTGGCCGACGGCAAGGTCTATCTCGGCGCCCGCGACGGCTCCTTTTACGTCTTCGCCGCCCACCGGCAGAAACAATTGCTTAGCGCGATTGATCTCGACTCCCCCATTAGCTCGACCGCCACCGCCGCCAACGGCGTCCTCTACGTGTCCACCATGACCCGCCTCTACGCCCTCCAGGACCGGGAGCGACCAGCCCGGTGAACCTTTCGCACACATCCATATCCGGATGAAAACATTGCCATCGTTCGCACTGATGACCGGTCTGATGGCCGGCATCGCACTCGCCGGGAGCGTCAACTTCGACGACCTCAAAACCGGGATGCCGCCTCCCGGTTGGACCGCCACCAAAACCGGCAAAGGCGACCCGAAGTGGGAAGTCGTCGCCGACGACTCCGCCCCCAGCAGGCCTAACGTCCTGAAACAGTCCGGCCAGGCCGCCTTCCCGGTCTGTATCAAGGACGACACCCGTCTCAAAGATGGTTTCGTAGAAGTCAAGTTCAAGCCCCTGTCCGGCAAGCGAGACCAGGCCGGCGGCGTCCTCTGGCGCTGCCAGGACGCCGACAACTACTACGTCGCGCGCGCCAACGCGCTCGAAGACAACGTCACCATTTACCACACCATCAAGGGCCGGCGGGTCTCATTCAAGAACGTGAATGAGAAAGTCGCCTCCGGCGTGTGGCACACGTTGCGTGTGGAGTTCCAGGGCAACAGGTTCACCGTCAGCTTTGACGGCAAGAAAGTCATCGAGGCCGCCGATGACAGTTTTTCCGAGGCCGGCAAGGTGGGCGTCTGGACCAAGGCGGACAGCGTTACCCTCTTTGATGATTTCAGCTATGGCGCCCAATGACGAATGACGTTGACAGCATCGGCGGTTGCCCTTTAGAGTTCGCCCGCTGTCTGCCGCAACACGACAAAAGAACCAGCAGAGTTTATGGAGAATCAACGCAAGGAAACCGCTGCGTTTACGCTCATCGAATTGTTCGCAGTCCTCGCCATCACCGCCGTCCTGGCCGTGATGCTGCTCCCGGCCCTGGCCCGTGCAAAGGCCCGCAACCAACGCGCCAATTGCGCCAGCAACCTCAAGGAACTGGGGATTTCCTTCAGGACCTGGGCTTCGCACAACAACGATGCCTACCCGATGATCGTTCCCCCGGCCAGCGGCGGCCCGCCCAATCAGACGCAGATCACCAATGGCGCAGCCCAGTACCTCTACCAAGTCTTCGGCGTGATGTCCAACGAGGTGGGCACTGCCAGGTTGCTGGCCTGCCCGTCGGATTCGGACACCACCGTCCACACGAACTTGCTCATTGTTACCAACGCTGTAAAAGACGTGGCGGTGCCGGGCTCCGGCTCCCCACCCCAATACAGCCTCTGCGACTATAACGTCTCCTATTTCCTCGGCCTGGACGCGGACGAGAACTTTCCCCAGATGCTTCTGTGCGGCGACCGTAACATCTATGGCGGCACAGGTTCCTACGCCCGCATGGCCGCCGCTGCCAACAACCGCTACGGCGATGCCCAGCATGGTTCGCCCGCCGAGGTCGTTTTTGGAACCAACTTTGTCGCCACCGCGAGTTCCCCGGGCTGGACCGGCAAGATTCACCGCTTCCAAGGCAACGTCCTCCTGTGCGACGGCAGCGTGGAGCAGTTCTACAGCAGTGCGCGCCTGCGCGACCAGTTCCTCAACTCCGGCGACAGGACCCAGACCCCCGGCCCGAACACGTTGCTCTTTCCTTAATCTGCAGCGGCCCGCTCATAAACGGCCTTCAAAGACATGTCGAAATCCAAGGAGGCGAAGCGCAACGCTCATCCCTTCGGACTGTTGCAGGGCTTCCATGCCCGGAACCCACGCCGCTTGAGGACGATATGGAACTGACGGAGGAACTGAAGAGAGCTGCAAGAAAGACAGGCGCCGACCTCGTTGGCGTTGCCGATCTTGGGCCTTTCAAGGCAGAGCCTTCCATCCTGCCGCCGCACGTGCTCGAACGGTTCACAAACGCGGTGTCGATCGCGGTTCGTCTGGATGACACAATCATTGATGGCATCGAAGGGGCGCCAACGCCCGAATACGTGCGGCATTACTGGGCGGTGAACGCGGCCCTGGACGGTGTCACAGCCCGACTCGTGAGATGGACCCGCCGGCGGGGCTTCTCAGCCTTGGCCATCCCGGCCTCCCGGATTGAGGATGAGACCAACCTGTTGGGCAGCATCTCCCATAAGGCAGTCGCGCGCCTGGCCGGCATCGGCTGGCAGGGCAAGAGCCTGTTGATAGTGAGCCCTCAATACGGTCCCCGTATCAGGCTCTCGACCTTGATGACGGACATGCCGTTGAGTGCTGACACGCCTCTGAAAAACAGGTGCGGCGCATGCACCGAATGCGCAAGAGCTTGCCCGGCTGCCGCGATAAAGAACATCGGCGTCAAGGATCGCTATCAAACCCGCGAGCAGGCGCTTTACTTCAGCCGGTGCGTCAAGCAGACCCTCCTATTCAAGGCCGGTCCCGGCATCGGCACGCGGGTCTGCGGCGTATGCGTCAAAGTCTGCCCATTCGGCGAGAGAAACCGGGCGAAATTCCCCTGACGCCAACGACTTCGTTCCAGACCTTCGTCGCAGCCTTTGTCGGCTCCTTTGTCGAACAATGACTCTGTTTTACCCGTGAATAAGCCTCCATTTGGACGCAAGGTTGGCAGCGGCGAAGCCGCAGATCACGATCCCTGTCAGAAGGGTCGAAGCGGGGGCCAGCCAGTGGTCCAGGGGCAGTCTGCCTGGGGTCTGAGTTTCCAAGTCCCCCTCGATGAGCGCGCCGTCACCCGGATACGGGGCCGTGCGGCGAACGCGGCCCGACTGATCCACGAGTTGAGAAATGCCTGAGCTGGCCAGGCGGAAGATCGGCACGCCATATTCCGCGGCGCGCACCGGCGCTACCCGGGCGTGTAATTCATGTTGCCTTCGACCCCATTTGGCAACATCCATAGTCGGCACGATCAGGGCTTGCGCCCCCATACGAATCAGCGGGTCCGTCACCTGGCGGTAGCTCAGGTCATAGCAGATGCAGATGCCGATCTTTCCCCATGGCGAATCCCAGAGCCTTTGCTCGGGGGCCGGCAGGCCGTCCCTGAAGAACTGGATGGGAACGCGCTTGGCCTGCTGGAAGACGATTTCTCCTTCCGGCCCGACCACAAACGCCGTGTCGTAGAAGTTGCTCTTCGGCGCAGGGGCCGTTCCGCCGACGACCAGATAGACGTGTTGCTTCTTGCACCATTCGCGGACCTTCTCTGGAATCGGTTCGTCGAAGGTGTATTCACTCAGCACGATGAGTTGGGTGTCCGGAAGGCGATGGATGAGCCCTTTCAGCCGGGCGAGGACTGCTCCCTCGCCCGGATGCTCGATCTGGACGCCGGCGACACGCACGACCGCGCTCGGCTGCCGCGGCGCCCTGGCGTCCGCCAGGGCCAAGCCCCGGAGGAAGGCCGCGCCGACCAGGAGGATGACAAGCGACTGCATCCGAGACTTCCTCCACCGCCAGGCGGCGCAGGCAGCAACGCTCATCAGGAGGAAGCCGACCCCGTAAACCCCCGCAAACCCGAGGGGCGCCCAGCCCCGTGTTCCCGCAAAGACATAACCGGGGTTCAGCCAGGAGAACTTCAGGTAGTAGCACTCGCTGCGGAAATACTCGAGCCCTGTCCAGAGGAAGGGCATCAGGAGGAATCCTGCAACCGCGCCGAGTCTTTTCAGGCATAGTCCCGCCACACCGACAAAGAGACCGATCCAAAACGCAAAGACATACCAGAGGGCCACTGAGCCGGCGGAGAAGATGTGCCAGAGGAAAGCCAGCCTGAATACGGCAATGAGCAACCCCACGGCCAGGCCGGAGTAGCACCTCTGGCGCCAGGTGTTCGATCTTGCCAGTTGCGCCAGGGCAAAGAGGTAAAACAGAATCAAGAGACTGCCCGTTGCCCCGGCATAGGCGGCGTGGAAGGAAACGGCCGCGACGACGACCCAAGCGGCGATCTCAAGCCAGCCCATTGGGGGAGCGGCCATTCCCGCCGTCTGCGGCGCCGGGTCTGGCCTCGCCCGATTTGGCGAACCGAGGGCCGATGGGGCTGTCATGAGCCAAACGTAGCATCTTGCCGCCGCACGCGGGCATCGAAAAAGTTGTAATGACCTTCGATTTTTCCGAGCGATGGGGGCTTGCCCTCAAGGTGATTTCGGAGGGTCCGGAATGGAGATCGCCTCTCGCGTCAAGTCGACTTTGTTGGTCTCTCCCAGTTCCGGATCGACCATCTCGAGGCTGACCCTTGTGTGTAGCGCGCCTCGGATGAGGCTGACGCACTCGGATAAGGACTTGTCGTCGGTGCGGCCGCCATCGATCGACAAGATAAGAGACCCCGGCTTGATTCCAGCTTTGGCCGCGGGTCCCCCGGGAAGGACCGTGCCGACCTTTACCGGTCTCCCGAGCTCATGCGGCTGAAGCATCATTCCCACCCCCACGATCCCCGCTCCCACGAGGTCCTCGCCTTGCGCGGCGGTTGCGGGCGCCAGCCCCAGCTTCTCCAGGGCCGCCTGGGTCCTGCGCCCATAGTAGCCGAACCACCCATCCACGATCTTCCCATCCCTGCCAATGACGTAAGTCATCGGGTCCGCTCCCAGATCGGGCAGAGCCAAATACTGGCCCATCGCCTTCCTCGCCGCCGGTGAGATGTCGAGAATAATCGGAAATGTCACCTTGTTTTCCTTGAGATAATCCAGGGCGATCTTGCGGCTATCCGCCACGTTCACTCCCAAGACGACCAGTCCTTTATCGTGATATTTCTCGTACAGCTTCTGGAGACTCCCTGTCTCCTCACGGCAGGCCGGTCAGCCACACCGCCACTTGTTGAGCCAGACTATCTGGCCCCGAAAGCTGGACAACTTGAGCTTGCCCCCGTTCAGCGCAGCCAATTCGAAGTCCGGGGCTGTTGTGCCAGGCTTCAATAGACTCTCCTCGATGTCCGGCATCTTCCACTCCTTCCAGTCCTTGGGCGGAGACCAAGCGAACCGATCGTTTGGCATCTCCGCATCCACCGCCACATCCGACCACGATTCATCCCAAACAACGTCTTGATCAAGGACCTGGAGGACCTGTGTCAACTTGCGTGGCAACCGATCCTTCCTCGCCACCCATAGCTCCCAACTCCGCTGGTGCTTCATGATGCTCACCTCGATGCCATCACACAACTCACTGCCAATCGTGTTAGTGCCCAAACTCTTCACGCCGTCAATATATGCCTGGAGCGAATCGGTGTAGCCGTGGAATGTGCTTGGATCGATGACGGTCATCAACCCCAGGTTGCCGAACACCTCGTGGCCAATCGAGTGCATCCCCACGGGCGTGCGCTTCTTCATGAAGAATTTCCGCTGATACTTTTCGTATTCCTCGGCATACTTGCCACTCTGCTCCCAAGGGTAGCGGAACTTGCCTTCTGGCCAGTAGGTCCAGAAGTAATCGCCGTCCCCGACCAGGATGCCGGCGGGTTTCTTTTGCCCGAGGCGTGTCATCTCCACTCGGGCGTAATTGGGCTTCTTGAGCCAGATCCGATAACTGCCGACGTTGACGAACTGTCCTTGGAACTTCCACCGGTTCTGGCCGGTCCAGGACAAGGTCGTCGCCTTGCGCATGGCCCCGATCATCTCCCCGTAAAGCTGGCGCGCCGCCGGCTCATCCTGAAACCCCGTCACGGCAGAATTCGTCTGCCGGACCGTGTTCGTTTGCTGGGAGCAGGCGCAAAAAAAACAGAAACAAGCCGCCGCTGCCAGGCCAGTCTTCAGCCACTTGTCTCTCATAGAAACCGGCATACTTCGGACTTTGGGCCATGCCTGGCCGGCGTCAATCACTTTCGCCGAATGTTCCCATCCCGCCACGAGGTTGCCAGTCGGCTTCCGGCGTTTGGTTCAGCGCTGCTCCTTGCGGTCCTTCGGTGCCAGCCATCGCGTCAAGGATTGCACTTGGCTGTTCTCGGGCGCCATCTTGGACGCCGTTTCGGCCGCAAGGAACGCGTCGGCAGGCCGGCGTTCTCCCAAGAGATGCTGAGCCAAACCGAATACCGCCCCTGGGCTGCGCGGGTCCAGCGCGAACGCCTGCCGGAAAGCGAACTCCGCCGCCTCCGCCATCCGGCGCTGCCCTGCAGGGTCGGGGTCGTTCCGGGCGCGCCAGGAATAGAGGCCGGCAATCGAGCGGCGGAGTTTGGAGAAATTCTGGCAAGCAGGCGCGCTGGCGACATATTTCGGGTCGCCGGCAAAGCCGGCCAGGTCCTGCCGCAGAAACACCTTTTCGGCAAAGGCGCAGACCTCGCTCAGGGGTGTTTCCGGCCGGAGCCAATCGCCGAGCATCTGGCCGAGCCGCTCCTGCCAAAACCGGCGATCCTCCTCGACCCGTTCGGGCGGAACCGCGGGCAGCGGCTCGCGAGCAATGGCCAAAATGAAACCGTGGGGAACCAGGTGCGGATACATCCAGTCCAGCGGGAAGCTCTCTTCCACGAAGAATTCCCGGCCGGGGTTCCGGTCAAAGATGAGTCTCGCCATGGCGCCGTTAACGGCCATGGCCGAAATCTGGCCGGTGAGTTGGACCTTGCCATCCACCCTTTCCACCTTCTCGCCCGGAATGAGCCGGTTTTCCTTCCGCCGGCGCTCGAGGTCCCGGGAGTATTCATCGATGGCCTGCCGCAGGTCGTCGTCCGACGGGGTGAATATGCTGCCACTGTAGATCTCCCGCAGATAACGAAGATAAGTCCGATCCACCAGCGCGTTTTGCGTGAGGGTGAAGAACGGGTCTCCCGTCTCGTGCGACCGGCAAAGGGCGGTCACCAGACCGCGTCCCGCATCCGTCCCCCCAAAGTAGATGCTGCCTGGCGGTATTGATTGGATGATGCCCCGGGCGAAGGCAAAGGCGTATTTGGGCTCGCCCAGGGCGAATTGCGCGAACGCCATATAGGTCTCCATCACCCCGGCCCAGACTTGCGAGACCACGGCCGGACCGGGTCTGCGATTCTCGGGCGGGGCGGGGAGGTTGCGGACTTCCTCGCCAAGGCGCTCTACCTCGGGCCAACTGCCGCGCGTCGCGGCCGTGAAGTAGGCCCAAACGGCGGGAGGCAACTCGGCCTTGAACTTTGCGGCCAGTTCCCGGGCACGGGCCTCTTTCCTGGCCGCAAAGGAGGTCAGCTCGGCAGGCAGCGTCCCGCTGGTCTGGACGGGTTTCCCGCTGCTCTCCGCCGGCATGTTGGCATTCATATTCGCGTGGCTCACCTGGCCGGAACCAGGAGCCGAGCGAGGGTCAGGATACTCTCGAAGCGCGCGTCGTCAATATGACGCGGGACGCGCAAGCAGACAAGGTGACGGGTGTCGACTGTCGAGTGAGCAGGCTGGCCGCGTGCGCGTCACTCGACACACGACACTCGTCGCTCTCCCATCCGTGAAGGTCCTCAGTCTGGAGTTATGAACCTTTTCACGCGCAGAGGGGATTGATATATAGATGGTCATTACGCGCAACCCCGCTGAGCCAGTAGTTGCCGGCGAACTCCTGGCCCGCGCCCGGGCGGGAGATGCGCCGGCTTTTTGCGAGCTGGCGGCGCAGCACGAAGCCCGCCTGCTGCAGGAGGCCAGCGGCTTGTGCCGCGACCAGAGCACGGCCGAGGACCTCGCTTCGGAAACGCTGGTTGAGGCCTGGCGCAGCCTTGGCCGCTACGACCAGACCTGCCGCTTTAGCACGTGGCTTTTCTCGATCCTGCTCCATCGCCATCAAAAACATCTGCGCCGCGCTCGTTCGCGTCCCATCCCCCTGGCGCAGATGCCCGCCATCGAAGCGGAGGAGCGGCAGCGGCTGCAGGAATACCTTCCAGCCGGCAGCGCGTCCCCGGCAGATGCCGCCGAGCAACGGGAATCGGCAGACCGCTTGCGCATCGCCATCCAGTCGCTGCCGGACAAACATCGGCGGGTTATCTTGCTGCGCTTCTTCGAAGACGCGTCCCTGCCGGAAATCGCCGCCTTGCTCCATTGCTCGCTCGGCACGGTGAAATCGCGGCTCCATTACGCCCTGGAAAAATTCCGGAAGATGGAGGGCGCGCTGAACCTTTCCGACCTTCGGAGGGATACATAAGTGTGAGAACTCGAGATCGAGTCTGCCGAAAATGCCGAGAGGCGATCGAAGTTGGCGCGGTCGGCGCTTTGCCCGCAGAACAGCCATTGGCCATTGAAGAACACCTGGCCGGGTGCGTTGACTGCCGGGCCTACTCAACCGACTTGCGAGCCACGGCCCGGGGCTTGCGCCGTCTGTCCGCACAACCGGTCAGGCCCAGCGCTGGCTTCCATCGGCGCTGGACCAGGGCCGTCGAGAGCACCCGGCAGCCCGGGCCCCTATGGCGGGCGTTTGCTGAGTTGCCTGAGTGGGGCCGGCTGGCCCTGAGGCGAAACCGCCGGGTCATGTCGGCGTTGGCTCCGGTTTGGGTATTGATACTCCTGTTCAGGCTCACCTCGCCGGATGTGGGCAAGCCTGCGCATACGACCCTGGCGCGTTCGCCCATTGAGATCTTCCGCGCGCTCAAGGCCATGGACCAGATGCTAACCGCATCCGGCCAGTCTTATCGGACTCCGTCGCCGACAAGGGCCCCTGCTGCTTTGCCCCGACGCAGTCGCGAGTCAAATCAACCGCTGACTTTCCGGCAAGAATCCGAGGTCAACCCTCAACCCGCTTTCCTTTCATGAACGACCCCTCTCCATCCTTTCCCGCTCTCCGGCAACGCGCGATCGCGTCCGTCTTTTTCGCCGTTGCATCGGCCTCGGCCTTCGTGTGGGCTTGCGAAAACCCGCTCCAGATCGTCTGGCTGTTCGGAGGGCTTCTTCTGGCCCTCGGTTCCGCCTTCTTCGTGGCGGTCTGGCAACACGGCTTTGGCTGGTTGTTCAGCCGGCAGGCGCTGCGATTTCATGCCGGCGTGGTGGCGAGCCTGATTACGCTTCCAGTCCTTTTTTATTCCGAAGAGGGCTGGCGCGGCAAACGGGCTTGGGCGGCATTGCAGCGCGAGGCCTCCGCTCGAGGCGAGTCGTTGGAACTCAAATCGCTGGCGACTCCCGCCGTTCCGGACGACCAAAACTTTGCCAAGGCCCCCGTTGTGGCCGAGTGGCTCAAACCCTCCGATAAACCATACGCCGGCGGGCTGTTTTATCACGGAACAGAAGGCCGGTGGCCACCGGCCAGTTGGGCCCTGCAGCAATTCACCGACCTGGCGGCGTGGCAAAAGTTCTTCCGCAATCATGCGGACAATGCCGGTTGGGAAGAACGCAGGGCCAAGACCCGAAGTGCTCCGACGATTCCTGAGCCGCAAACTCCCGCGGCCGGCGTGCTAACCGCCCTTGGCAAGTTTGAAACGAACCTGGCCACGTTGCGCGCCGCCAGCCGTCGGCCAGTGATGCGTCTGCCACTGGACTACGGAAAAGGGTTCTTTGTCTTGGAGGACATCATTAAGCCGATGGAATGTCTGCGGTCAGCCGTGCATCTGCTTAGCTTGCGCGCATCGGCCGAGTTGCCGCAGGGGCTGAGCGAGCCTGCCTTGCAGGACGTTCTGCTGGCCCTGCGCCTTGAGGAGTTTATGAGGGAAGAACCCTTTGATTACGTGCAACGGCAGCGCCGGGGCATGATACAATTCTGCATTCAGCCGGTGTGGGAAGGCTTGGCAGGGCATCGCTGGAATGGCGAGCAACTCGAGACCCTTCAGAAAACACTGGCTGAGGTGGACTTGCTGGCCGGCTACCGCAGGGGCGTGCATGGCGAGGCGCTCGCGATGATGAGCTTGTGTGACCAGGGGTTGGCATTTGCTGAAGGGGACACTTCGGAGTCCACCCGGCGCCTGGCATCGTCTCTCAGCAACGAACCCTTCTGGTTTTGGGTGGCAAGAATCCTTTATCCCGTCGGATGGTTTTATCAGGACAAGGCATGGATTTACCGGTTCTACCAGTGCTACGCCGATCCCTTGGACGCTGCGGTGCTCCGAAACCAGCCCTGGGAGAAACGGAAAGCCGTAAGCCGATCTATCACCGATCCAATGCTGGCTCTGCTCATCCTGCCGAAATTGAGCGAGACATTCCAAGAGGGCTCCGTGGGATGTCTGATGCTCCAGACTTTCGTTCAACAAGCCGCGACCGCCTGCGCGCTGGAGCGGTTTCGCCTGGCCCACGGCCAGTATCCTGCCTCCCTCGAGGCACTGGCGCCTCAGTTCCTCGACCGGGTCCCGCCCGATATTCTCGCCGCGCCCGCCGCGCCATTGAAATACCTCCCGACGCCGGACGCGGGATTCAAGCTCTGGTCGGTTGGCTTTAACCGAGTGGACGACGGCGGCAGGCCCAATCAACCCGCGGACCCGCGCAACAACCTCCTCCGGCAGCTAAGCGAAGGTAATTCCGATCTTGTCTGGGTCCGGCCAGGACAACGCTGAACGCCTCGCCTAAATTGTTCTGAGGAACCGCGGAATAACTTAGAGCGGCAAAGCCGCAACCGAGGAAAAAGATGAACCACGGATGCCACGGATCAACACGGACTTCTTCTATCCGTGCCATCCGCGAAATCCGTGGTTGAAAAATCTTCGCAGCCTGCGAGCGATTTCGGCTGTTGCAGTGCGGAATACGCGGAAAACACGGGGCTTCCCGCGGCTTATCGCACCTCGAATGAGGTCATCGGGTGCTCCTTGAAGAAATCCCACATCAAACGAGTTGCATCCACGTCCGGGATGGTCTTTCCGACGAGGAAGGTTGGCATCTCTTTACCACCAGGCCAGGAATGCCCACCTCCGGCCACGGCGTAGAACAGAACGTCGGCACTGTTGGTGCGGCCTCTGTAGTGCAACCCGCTGCCCGAACCGGTCACTGGCAACGGCACGGGGTTGATCTGACAACCATTACGCTCCGCCAGTGATTTCACCCATTGGGGAACATCGGGGAACGGAATATCAATCAGGCCAGACGGGCCGCCATGGAACGGAACGAGGGGATCAGCCGTCCCGTGGAAGACGATCGCCGGTACAGGTCGTTTTGGCTTGTATTCCGTCCAGGGTAGCAAGTAGGCCCCGCCCACGATGCCAATCGCAGCGATTCGCTCAGACAGCCTGCAGGCCAGAAGAAAGGACATCCCTCCCCCGTTGGACAGCCCGTTGGCGTAAACGCGGGCCTCGTCAATATTGTAGGTCTGTTTCAACTCGTCCATCAGATCGGAAATGAACTGCACATCCCGGCGAGCCTGTTCCGGCGTGTCGGCCCGTGGATCGCAGCGCCAACGCAAAGGGAAACTGCTGCCGCCGGGATAAACTACCAAGAAGCCGGATTGGTCTGCCAACTGGTTCCAGCGGCTGATGCTCATCAGGTGTGCAGGCCACTCTCCGAAGCCGGGGAGGCAGATCACCAACGGCGTTGGGCGGCTCGATTCATAGGTTTTCGGCACGTGCAGCAGGTAGGTTCGCTTCTTGCCGCCGGTCGGCAGCTCCCTGTTCGAACGGCGGACCGCAGCACAGAGCGCCCCAGCGAGACCTCCGATTGCCAGGATCAAAAGCACCAACAGGCGCAGCAACCACTTCAGCAGCCGTCTTCCGAATGATGTTCGTGGTTCCACTGTTTGCGCCATACTTATGTTGTGCGGCAGGCTGCCAGGAAGAATCGGACTGTCAAGCAGCCAAACCTGCCCCACGCAAACTCAGAAAGCGGCGGCGCAAATGCTGTCCTTCCCGCGCGCGCGCGATATGCATTCCTCACGACGCGCCTCCCCGCTGCTCGCGCAGGAGCGGTCTCTTTTGTCAAATCGGGTGGAGGAGTCCAGGTTACTGCGCCGAGCTACCGCTTTGACTGGACCGCGGATTGCAAATCCCTACTCTGTGGAGATGAAATCGCGTCTTCACCTCCTCGTCATTGCGTTTATGCTCGCGTCCTTCGGCGGCGCCGTCGCCCGGCCGGTGCGCATTCCCAGTCTAACCGAGGTGTGGGACACGGCCGACCTGGTTGCAATCATCGCTCCGGAATCAACTGAGCGCACCAACGACCGAATGCCGCCCGCCACGGACGGGCGGAGGTCGCCGGAGTATTACCAGGGGCTGAACACCCGTTGCCGGGTTTTGGGGGTCTTCAAGGCAAAGGGGGAGCCGAATGGCTTTCGGGAGGGCGGCTTCATGCAAGGCTCTCTCACGGTGGTGCACTTTGCATACAAGTCCGAGGACAGAATAGGCGGCCTTGAGATGGACGGCGGAAATTTCATCTATTTCGTTCTGCCACCCGAGAGACTCGCAGTCGTCTCCGTCCAAGGGAATACTGTGGGCGCGACAACGAGCGGAACGGAGTTGGGGCGATCTCCGCCGACGTATTTGGCCTTTCTCAAGGCCGATCAAGACGGCCGGTTTCGACCGGTCTCCGGGGACTACGACTCCGCGTTCTCCTTCCGCGCGCTGGTGGACGCGCAGCATGGCCGCATGCTGTTCGCCACGAAGGGTGTTGCGTTGACCCCGACAGAGAACAACCGCACCCCGGCGGCAGATTCCAGCGCGACCAACCTCGCGCCCATTCCTTTAATGCGTCCGAGGTTGGCCTTGCCTCGCGCTCCCCATCGGGACGACCCGGACCCGCACACGGAACCGTGGCGGGGTCCCCAGCCGCGGCCCGCCTTCCTGGCCCCTGTCGGTGTGACGAACTTGGCCCTGCACAGGCGGGTTACCAGCAGTGTCAGCCCCGGGTTTTCAGGGCCTCTCTTCAAGGTCACCGATGGCGACAAAGGGCCGGGCGACAACGCCGTGGTAGAGATTCCCGCCGGCAAGCAATGGGTTCAGATTGACCTCGATCGGGTTTGCCAGGTATTCGCTATTGCGGTTTGGCACGTTCAGAACGACAACGAGGTCTTTCGGTGCGTAGTCGTCCAAACCGCCGACGACGCCCAATTCACCTCGAATATCCACACCCTCTTCAACAATGATTACTCCGACCTTCTTGGCCTCGGGGCGGGCGCCGACCAGCAGTATTACGAAGTGGCCAATGGGAAGTTAATCGACGCGAAGGGTGTCCAGGGCCGCTACGTTCGTTGTTACAGCAATGGCAGCAACCTGAACCCGCTCAACCGCTATACTGAGGTCGAGGTGTGGGGGTTGCCTGGCCGGTGACTTGGCCCACCGGCGGTTCGGCATCAGCGGGGACGAACCAACCGGCGAAAAGGAATCGTCCAAACTGGGAAATCAAAGTGGAACTCAGCGGCAAGAAATGGTATGTGGCGGTCATCGGCAAGCCGGATGGCCGGCTCGGGCCTGCCGCCTCGCTGAAAGAGATCACCAGTCGGCTCATCCTGCGGCCTTGGGCGGAGAAGGACAAACCGTTTCTCTGGTGGCACACAACCCAGCGCTACTTGGAGAGCCTGAGCCATGTCAAGCTGGTCACTTTCCCCTATCGTTACGCCGGCAACTGCGCATACTCGTGGCGAGTATCCACCAAGCTAAAAGGCGCTGTGACCCTGAGTGCTCGATCTGACCTGGCCGGCCTGGGCGCCACCGAGGGTCCCGCCACGACCTGGAGGCCCTGAATCAAACCACGTAAGCTCGGCGCGGCGCAACTGAATCACAACCCTGGGCAGGTTCTTCCGTCAACCCGCTGCCAGAGCTTTGTCCCGCTGCACCGAGGGCGGCGCTCCGCGCCGGAACGCAGGGTTCTAAAAGAGGGCTTTGCTGACTGCTGATTCCAGAATTAAGACGCCTGTCCTTTTTGCGTTTTTTTTTGTTGACAAAACAGACACAAGTCTAAATAATGGAGTTGAGCCTGGGGACGGGCGCGGGTTTCGGCGCCCGTCCGCAAGCGCGTTTCTTATGAAAAAGATGCTATTGCCGCCGGCGGAGCGGGACGTGCTGGCCTGCGTTTATCGGCTGCCTGAGGCCACGGCGCGTCAGATCCGGGAGAGCCTCCGCGGTTATCGGCCCATGGCCCATGGCTCGGTGCTCACCTTGCTAAAGCGCCTGGAGGCAAAGCGGTTGGTCGCGAGGAAGAAGGGCCCGGTGGGCAAGGCCTTTGTCTATCACGCCACTCGACCCCGGAAATCCACGTTCACCCATTTGCTCGCTGACCTCGTGCATCGGGTATTCCAGGGGGACCCCGTTT